>Ga0307934_1001358_pt1 | contig 15194 bp, 20 predicted proteins | sample OrgLakmetageno90_FD_201838 | JGI IMG/M metagenome (GOLD analysis project Ga0307934, IMG submission 201838) | Saline water microbial communities from Organic Lake, Antarctica - #90 | ecosystem: Environmental > Aquatic > Non-marine Saline and Alkaline > Saline | place: Antarctica: Organic Lake... | reverse complement strand
AAAAATAAAAAGGGTTTGTAACTACCAACCTAAAGTTATTTATTGTTCATATCAGATATATACGTTGTAAGAGGATTTTTGATGGGCAATATAGACGGGGAAGGCATAGACGGGGAAGGCATAGACGTGGAAGGTATAGACGTGGAAGGCATAGACGTGGAAGGCATAGACGGGGAAGGCATAGACGGGGAAGGCATAGACGTGGAAGGTATAGACGTGGAAGGCATAGACGTGGAAGGCATAGACGGGGAAGGCATAGACGGGGAAGGCATAGACGTGGAAGGTATAGACGGGGAAGGCATAGACGGGGAAGGTATAGACGTTAGAGGATTTTCGACACCATCTAGTGCCTCTAGAGTCATACTACTTGCTAAAAATTTTTCATCGTTGGAAGAAAATACGTAGAACATTAATCCTAAAAGACAAATCACCAAAAATAAATAATAATATTTCAAAGACCCTCCTTCTGCCAATATACTTTTGTTTTTTTTCTTCTTTTCTTTTTTTTCTTTACATTCACTTGGTGCGTTGAATCCAAATACGCTAAAATATCCCCATGGATGGCCAATACATTTCACCTTCAATTTAGGAACACTTGGGACAATTTCTTCAGGAATAATTTCTTTAAAAGGTGTAATTTCAAACCCGAGATTTTTGCCAAAAATTTTACCTAATGAAGCCCCAATGGATAAGTGATGTAATCCTTTAAATGGTTTGTTAATACCTTTTATAATTTCATTTACGCCACGAATAATTATATTTATAAATCGTTGTATGGGTACTAAAATGTAGCTATTCATAAAATGGACGAACTTAGAAACAATATAATTGTAAAATGCCAAAAATAACAATGTTAAAAGAATAATTAGCCATATCATTATATGTATTGAGTTATTTAATACATATAAAAAACGCTCTGTACTGGGATCGAACCAGTGACCTCGCGATTAACAGTCGCACGCTCTAACCAACTGAGCTAACAAAGCAAATCTCCGGCGGGGCTCGAACCCGCAATCTTGTGATTAGAAGTCACATGCCGTATCCAATTTGGCCACGGAGACAAATGCAAAGAGCGGGATTTGAACCCGCGCATTCGAAAATAGTGGTGCTTGAAACCACCCCCTTAGACCACTCGGGCATCTTTGCGGGTTATTTTTTGAGAAATAATTTAAGTATTTCTGGTGTTATTTTTTGTTTAAAATATATCTTCATAAAAGAAGCTTCTTTTTTGGCGTCGACCTTAGGGGTTAAATTATCCATACTATATATATGAATTTTAAAAAAATAATTTTACGCCAAAATGACAATAAACAATATGTTCAATACGAAGACCCTAATGGTATAGTATACAGAGAATTAAACGACGACGATTTTAACGCATTGTTGGAAAAAATAAATTTCCACGATGAGTTCGCATTGCCTGACCGAATGGTTCAAGATTATATCACCGACAGTACCATCATGCCGACGTTCAAAAAAAGCATTTTATTCAACGACGAAGATATGAACCATTTGATTGAACCATTTAACACCCATAAAAAAAAGAAAAAACGCCCTAAAGTAAAAACATCCAAAAAGAAAAGAAAGACAAAAAAAGTTCAAAGTAAAAGAAAGACAAAAAAAGTTCAAAGTAAAAGAAACAAATATAAACAAAAAAGATATTAATATATAATGTTTCAATTGTTGATAGTATCTTTTTGCTATATGTTTGGTACGGTATTAGGGTTGTTTTTGTCTGGGTATACGCTAAAACGTCTCAGTCTTAAAGAAATCGAAGAAGAAGAAGAAAAAGAACAACAAATGATTGCTCAAATGGAACTCAAAAATTTCGAATATTTATACCAAGACGAAGTGTGTGATGCGTCGATGGTGGACTTAGACGATGACGCTAAAAAAGAACTAAAAAATAAGGTGATCACTTACGTTGTCCCCGGAAATACAATTAAAATGTTTTATGATGTAGACAAAGAAGGGTATTGTTATTATACACAACGCGGAGAAGTAGGTTACAAATATTTGAATGTGGTTTGCCGTAAATATGTATTGGAACATAATGTGAAACAATTATATCGAGAAGGTATGGAAACCATAGAACTACATACGGTTCCAAAAGAAATGGACGCATGTTTTTCGCGAAAAAAAACAACAAAACAACCTATGGTTCAAGAAAATAAACGTATAAATAAATTTATTCATTTAGGTACATTCCAAGATTATGAAAAGAAGTTATCTATGGTACCCATCCACAAAGTATCTTTTAAGGATTATTTTTCAAGAAATGGATGAACCCAATGCTTTTCTTTATGTTAAACGATGACCGGAGTTGCGTCTTCACAATCTCATACGCCTTTTTTTCTTTGTCTGACATTTGCTTCAAGTATTGGTCTACTTTATCCATTGAGATATAATGTAGATAAATTATTATATCAATTTTATATGAAACAACATTTGTGTACATTAAACAATATGAAAGACAATTACGCCATCTTAAAAGAAAACATCGATTCATTTTACACTGAACCGTTTCAATTAATCATTGAAACAAAACACATATGTAACGTGTCGTGGACTATGGTGGTTGACTTTTCTTTTTTTTTGAAACAATTAAAACAAAAAGACCCACAACATCTAAAGTATACGACCATACACGTGTATTCGGAAACCATATACAATATTTTGTATAATTTGTTTACTTATTTGTCTCGTCCCATTGCTCCTGTAAAAGTTTTATTTTTTAACGAAGAAGATGAATTAAAAAATATTAAAACTTATTATCCGTAATATAATAATGAGTTATGTAGAATCAAAAACGCTAACCGTAGAAACTTCTAATTCGGAAAAAGATTCAGCCAAATTATTGATTTTACCAATCAATACATATGAAGAGATTACAATAGGCGATATAGACAAAGAAATAACAAAAATCATAAAGCATTTAAGTGAAAAAGACCCTATTATAGAATCATTTGTAGATAAAGTGGTGCCTAGAAAAAAAAATATGTACAAAAAACTATGTAATGCGGTTTTTATATATGTTAGCGAAGAAAAAACCGAACAAGAACCAGACGATGAAGATACAATAATCATACAAAAGTTGCGTGAAATAAAAAGTCCTATAAAAATTCCTACGTTCAACAAAAATCAAATCGACGAAAAATATGATGGAGTCAATAACGAAAAATATTATTTGGCGTTTTATGTATTGAATTACAATTATGAATAAAATAATCCATAATATATATGATACTATTATTTATATTATTGTGTATGGTAATAATCTATAAATATTTTAGTAAAGAAGAAGGATTTTACTGTGCTTGGAAAAATAAGGCGCAAAACGCAAAATACACAATGGGAAGACAAAAAAGCGCATATTATAGCGAAAAAGCAAAATTTGATTCGCAATTAAAATCCGCAAGAGAGGCATTGGGTAATAAATTAAGCGAAGTGTCCACGAATAATAACCTTATAAGCAGATTATATAATGACGGAACCGGATACGATAAAATGGGTGATATTATGTTAAAAATACAAAATGAAAATCTAACGTCTGTACAATCTTTTTCAAAAACAAATCAAACTCTGAAAATGTGTGATGTAGACAATGATATATTGACAAAATCTATAGAAAATAATAGTTAAATAGTATATGCTTATACTTTTATGTATTTTAGTTGTAGTAATGCTTGCAAGAAATAATAAAAAGGAACATTTTTGGAATAGAGCTAAAAAATGGGCAAAAAAACGAGAAGAAGAAGCAAAAAAATGGGCAAAAAAACTTCGAAAAGATATAAAAAATTGCGATAACTACCGAAGAAATGTAAATTCGTGGAGGAGACAAAGAGAAGATTGGCGAAGAAAAAAAAACGCCGTTCGAAGTGGTTCTAAAATATATTTTAAAAATAATCACGTGTATAGTGAATTCAAAGATGATTTAAACACTTTGGAAAAATACATAAATGAAAATAATGAACTAAATGAACGATTACGAAATGATTTAGTAAAGATATCTATAATGCAAAAAAACAATGCGAGCATTATAGATAATCTCGAAAATGAAAATCATAGTTTAAATGAGTGTAAAGTAAATTATCAAACGACTTTAAACGATAAACAAGTTTTGGATTGATAAAATATTATACTATACTAATGAGCGATCTGATAGAATATTCGTTTTATTTGACGTATGCGTTTTTAATGACCACTGGCACCATTACGTTCATCGAAGCCCTAAGAACCAAAAACGAATCGGTGCGGCATATATTAAATTTAGAAACATGTATTTCGGTCGTCGCGGCGTTTTTCTATTCGAATTTCATCGGTAAATTAGAACACATCAATTACGAAGAAATAAATTTAAATCGTTATGTAGACTGGGCAATTACCACACCCATTATGTTGTTGGTATTGGTGCTTGCGTTCCGCGTCAATCAAACCAACAAAGCAATGGTCAAATTCAGCGATTTTATGATTATTTTAGGAATGAATTACGGTATGTTGGGTACCGGATATTTGGGAGACATTGGAGTCATTCATAAAACAATGGGTACCGTTTTAGGATTCTTATTTTTTGGTGGATTGTTTTATAAATTAAATACATTGAGAACGTCCAATGCTTCCAATGACTTGTTGTATGGAGCCTTTTTCGTATTATGGGCGCTTTATGGTGTATTTTATCAAATGGAACAATTGCCCAGAAATGTTGGGTATAATGTGTTGGACTTATTTTCCAAGTGTTTTGTGGGTATATATTTTTGGGCGTTTTATGCTAAAATCTTCACTTAAAACAATATAAAGAAAACACCTATGATATAGTATGTTCTTGTAGCTCAGTGGTTAGAGCGATGGTCTTATGAGCCATAGGTCGTGGGTTCAACTCCCATCAGGAACATCTACTAGCAATAGCTCAGTTGGTAGAGCGGCGGACTGTAGATGATTGTATTCCGTTGGTCGGGTGTTCGATTCACCCTTGCTAGACACAGTTCTTGTAGCTCAGTGGTTAGAGCGATGGTCTTATGAGCCATAGGTCGTGGGTTCAACCCCCATCAGGAACAACTTTTTATTCATGGTTGGTCGACATTGTCGATGAAGCGTTCGATTCGCTCATGTAAAAATTAACTCGTTATACTATATGCCAGAAAGTAAAATAATCGCACAAGGAGCATATGGTTGCGTCTATTATCCAGGGTATTCTTGCGATGGTTCAATACAAACAAAAAAATATGTCTCCAAATTGTCGCGCGACGATAAAGACGCTCAAAGAGAATATGACATTGGTAAAATCGTTCAAACTATAGTTAATTATCAAAAGAAATTTATTGTCATCGAAAAGAAATGTAAAATCAAAAAGATACAAAAAAAACATAAAGATTGTAGTTTGGTAAAAAAAAATGAAAATTATGTTTTGCTTTATTCTTCGTATTTAGACTCCATTATGTTGTCGTCGCTTTTGACTGATTATTCTATCGACTATTACAAATTATTACAAATTTCGAAAACCCTCGTCAATCGAATACACGATTTAGCCCATGCTAACGTTGTTCATATGGACTTACACTTTGGTAATATACTATGGTCAAAAAAAAACAAAAGTTTGTATGTCATTGATATGGGGTTAGCTTTAGATATGAATAAATTTTACATCAACAAAAAATTGAACTTTGCCTATTTGAAGAATAATTGGTTTCATTATAATCCGGATTGGCCGTCGTGGACAATAGAATATAATTTATTAGCATATATGATCCACGAAAATATGAATATAAATGATGAACTTCTTTTATCGTGTATACAAAGATATTATGAAAAACATATACAAAAAGAATTATATGATAAAGAAGAATATATAGGCGAAACATATAATTTCTTTAAACCACTTCTCAAAAATACAATCACTCAAAATATAACCATATTGTTAGGTTATGCCAATTCGTGGGACTATTATAAAGTATCGTTTCATTTTTTGTCGTATATGAAGCGAAAAAATATATATTTACAAGAATTAAAGCTGTTATTATTGTTGATGATTCACCCTATTCCCACGTTTAGACCATCTTCGAATGAACTAAAGCAAAGTTTCAGTCTTTTTATAGATATCTATAAAGATGAATATTCTTCTTATAAAATTTTAGCTCACGAAGACGCCGGACTGGTAGAAGATTTGATGTTTTCCGCAAAAAGAAACATTCCAAAATACGAGAACTATATAATTCTAAAACAGAAATAAAGAAATCCTATGACTATATATAATTATGGTTAAAAATCAAATGGGTGGAAACAAAGTGAAAAAATATGCTTCGAAAAACACCACGCCAACGACCAATAAATTGAGATTGTCAAATGATGAAGACGAACTTTATGCTGTGGTTACTAAAATGCTAGGCAATAGTCAATGTCACGTGGTCACGTTACATGGACAAACTCTTTTGTGTATTATACGCAAAAAATTTACAGGTAAACATAAACACCAACATTTCTTGAAAAGTGGTTCGTGGGTGTTGGTTGGTTTGCGAAATTGGGAGACCATACAATCCGACAAAATGGCCAAATGTGATTTATTGGAATGTTATAGCGAAAACGACAAACAAACTATTTGTAAACAATCTGACTTAAATGTAGAGACATTGATACAAGAAGAAAAAAAACTAGAATGCGATGAACCGGAAGAACCTTGCGAAATTATATTTTCAGACATTTAAATTCTTCGAATGGTTTTATTATTTTTATTTTGTGGACAAGTTCGTCTAGTTTTTATAGCTTTTTCATTTTGCAATACGATAAACAATGAACTATAATCTTGAAACAATTCAATATTATCTTCATACAATACGTCGTCTACTTTGTTAAATGAAACAAAATCATTGCTTAGTGTGTCATCCATAAAGTTGGATAAATTTGTCTCTGAAAAATTATATTTATACAACCCCGTAATATGAAAAGAGCGTCCGTCTTCTTTTTTATGTTTTAATATTTCACTCAATAAAGTATGTTTACTCAATGTAGACCCATTCAATTTCACGTCTATTTTTTTGAAATTTTCCAGTTTTTGGTTGATGACATATAAAAAAATAAGATGTATATCATCCACCGAACTGGATTCAAAAATACTGGTTTCTTTTTGTAAATAATCTATATTTTCTTTCATTTTATTTTGGTGCTCTTTAATATTGTCTTGAAAATTCATTAGTATCATAGTATATTATTTAAAATTTATTTTTACGAGTTTAAGCAGTAAGCCACTTGGAATCTTCTAAATGTTCATTTTCTTCATATTCGTCTTCGTATTCGTCTTCGTCTTCGTCTTCTTCCGAAAACGATTCTTCGCTTGGCGAATTTACAGAATAGTCGCTCAAATAACCGTCGCGTTCTAGTCGCATTTTGGTGTGTTGTTCCCACCGACTTGTCATTTGTTCCACATTATTTCTCATTTTGTTATAAGAGGCTTCGGCTTCTTCTTGTTCGCGTTGTTCTGGTGTCAACGAATCGACCACACCTTCTTTCGTGAGTTTAATCCATCCTTTTTTTAGAGCGTTCGCCTTGCGCAACAAGCGCTTATTTTCCACATTTTTAAATAGACCTTTGAAATCTATCTTGGGTTTTTCTTGGACGCTGAGACCTTTCACCAACTCAGGAAATTCGTTCATCCCCATGACCGCGTGGGTCCGGACCTTTGAACGGGAACCTGGGCAAACATATTTAGGCATTTTGTTGTTGTTGTTCTTTTGGCTAGGCATTTTGTTGTAATAATACATTTATTTTATTAAATTTAAAATTTCAATTTTTATAAATACATAATATATGTCTATTGTAACTTTAAAGCGTAAAACCGCAACCAAATATGGAAACCATTCTAACTCAAAAGGGTTTTCATTGAACAACTCGCGACGAATCTCCAGCAAAGAACCCATTTATACCCCGTTCAAAGGTCCGGACCCACGCGGTCACGGCGGAGGAAATATTTCATTACAAACCATTGTGGATCCGAAATGCTGTAATAATTATGACCCATTTAATGAACCGGTCCCCACCGTTCTCAGCAATCACGCGCTTCTTTCTAAAAAATTAAGACCATTGAATAGTGGATTCCCTAATAATGTAGTACAACCTACCACGTCCAACGATTATGAACGTTTGGTTCAGTCGAAAGTAGCAGATTTGAAACACAACAATGTAGACTCGGGCACTTGTGATACTTATCAAAAACAAGTTGGACAAATGGATTATGCGACGTATATGTCTACACGATTAAAGAAAAATAAATGCTTGGCACCACCCAAACTGACCTATCCACCACGCATTCAACGCAGTATTGGATGTATTACAAATATATCATATGAAGAATATGTCGGCCAACAATCATGTTAATAATTTATCCATAAATATTTTACCATACGATTGGTGTGTGGTAATATAGTCTTCTGGACGCATAACATAATATTTAAGTTCAAGATAAAATATTATCCTTTTAATGTTGTAATATTTTATCATATTTAAACAATCTAAACATGGTGCCGAATTATAAGATTGGTTGTCATTTTTTACGCGAGATATATACAATGTTATTTTTTTGAAAATCTTATGAATCTTGTGTTGTTTGCATTTTTTCATCAATTGATACTTGATTTTCATCAACACCGTTATTTCGGCGTGACAACTACACGAATTCATATGATTGTACCGCGAGCGATTTGTATTACACCCCCGTGCCAAAATTTTACCACCACACGTCGCAATACATCCGTGCTGATAAAATAACTCTGACTTGGTCGCTTCATTCAATGTTAATGAAAATATACGTTGATTCTTAAAGGACAGCATAGTATCTCTATATAGAGATATTTAAATTCAATTTATATAAATGTATATATTATGACATCTAAAATAACTCACTTAAGTATACCCAAAAAAAGGGTCACTCGAATTGTAAAACATTACGACCAAGACAAACATACAATATGGACACAAGGAAATACTGAATTTTATTACATCATTAAAAACAATCCAATTTATTATTATAAAAAAGGTCGTAAAATACATAAAATCTTAGATGTAAATTCTTTTGGGAATACTTATTTTAAGATTGGAAACGTATGTTTGTCTCCAAATCAGCAATATCTTTTATTTTCAGCCGACCGCGTCGGGGATGGCGTATTTTATTTGTATATAAAGCCTCTTTTTGGTAAAACTATACAAAAAATAAAAGAACCTATGAATGGCGATTTTGTGTGGATAGACAACCAATGCATTATATTTCCGAACATAAACGAAGGATATAACACAGACAAAACTTATGTATACGACGTAATACAAAAGAAGAGAACCTTATTATATGAAAACAAAGATACGTTTATACATTTATACAATATCAACGACATTGTTTTTTTATACGACTCTTCTTATGACTCCGACGAAGTATATAAAATAGAACACGACCTTACTATGAATAAATTGTTTAATAAATCAAAAGACGTATATTATCCTTATATAGAGCATGACGACGACTTATGGTATATACATGAAGCAAATCGCGGTAAAAATATCATAAAGACCACGCGCGATTTTAAAACATTTCTTATTGTATATAAAAACGACGATGTGTACACCACGCTTAAAAATATTGTCGTTCAACACCATAAGGTGTATTTTATTTTATGTAAAGGTGGTGAAAAAACGTGCGTTCATGGACCATCGCGTTTATACATTGACGATAAATATAAAGTTACCATGGATGAAAAACTAAACGTATATGTAGAGTCATATTTAACACCGAAACATAATATAAAATTTTGTTTACGCGAGTCTCCTTATATAGAAAAAACGATACACATTAAACCTATGTTGTCGTTCACGATGATGTATAAAAAAAAACATATATTAAACCAGTCCAAATGTTTGGTCTATGGATATGGGTCTTATGGACAAGACACTATGAAATATTCACCTTTTTTGTTTGAATTGCTAGACGCTGGATTCATTGTAGTCATGGCGCATATTCGGGGCGACGGGTATTTCGGTTTCAAAGGATACGACCAAGGAAGAATGTTACATAAAAAAAATACATTCAAGGATTTTGTCGACATTATATTTTATTTATTTGAAAAGAAATATACGAATAAAGAATCGCTTACTATATGGGGACGAAGTGCCGGTGGATTGTTGATTGCTAGCGTATTGAACCAATACGATATATGCCATTTAGCCATTTTAGGAGTGCCTTTTGTGATGCCTTTGTTGAATGTGTCTTGTCCTATGTATCCGTATGGGCATGCGTCGCGAAGAGAATTTGGTAATATAGAATATAAAACACATTATCAATATTTGAAATCATACGACCCTTATTACAACATAGATTTAAACCATAATTATCCGCATATATTTATATATACCAATCAATACGACCGCGTTGTTCCGACCATTGAACCCATAACCTATTATGAAAAATTGAAACACGTCAATGTGTTTAAAACCAAAGAAAAAACGTTGACCTTATTTGTTGACCAAAAATACGGTCACGGGCAAGGAAGTTCGAGAAAACAAAAAGAAGGGTCGAACGCACAAATTATAGACTTAATTATAAAATTGAATGTAAAAACATAAATATAAGTATATATAATGTTGCGAATGTTCATTGGACCGATGTACGCCGGTAAAACCACCACACTTATGCACATGTTTCACGAAAATGAAACCACCAAAAAAGTGGCGTTGGATTTTGAAATGGGTGTAAAATGTTATGAAGGGGTTTTGAAAAATCATAACAATGAACAAATCCACGCCATAAAATGCGAAAAATTATACGATACCAAATGCGCATATTGCGCGCGCGGAAATCTTGCATTGAGCCACGATAATATAAGCGTATTTGGACAACCTTTGTTTGACCCAAATAAACATAGTGAACTATTTCACATAAGTAATATATTATGGTTTGCTGACCACATATACATCAATGAAGCACAATTTTTCCCCGATTTATATGACTTTGTATTGGATGCTTTGAAACAACAAAAAAATGTTTATTTGTATGGTTTGGACGGAGACTTTCGACAAAAGAAAATGGGACATATTTTGGATTTGATACCCCATTGTCACGAAGTAGTCAAGTTGAAATCAGTTTGTGCAAAGTGTCAACAAGACGCCATTTATTCCAAGCGTATTATTGATTCAAACGTACAATATTTGCCTGACGAAAGTGCTTATATACCGCTTTGTCGATTATGTTTTGATACATATATATGAGTTTAGATCATTCGTTTTGGGAAGCCAACAGCGAAAGCGACGACGACGAAGAAAAACACCGCAAAATTACACTGGATGAATTACGCAAAACATTGAGCCATTATTATGAACCCAGTATTATTCATAATTATTCTTCCGCATTGGATATTTTAGCTAGTTTTATTAAATCCCAGTCGTTTATATACAATGAAGCCAGTCATTTTTGTAGATTTCGATTGAATATGTTGATGTTCCCGTGTATTTTTTTATCGTCATTATGTAGCGTTTTGTCCACCGGTAAAATACCTAATAGTGTTTTGTATATTTCAAGTGTGAACGCTTTTATTTCTTTTTTATTGTCCATTGTAAATTTCTTAAAGCTAGACGCTCATTCCGAAGCCCACCAAATATCGTCCAACCATTATTCTAAATTGCGTATTACGTTAGAATTTTCGTCGGGCGAGTTGTTGCTGTTTTCAGACCCTTTGTTACAAAACGATGGAATCCACAAAGAAATGGATATGTGGAATGTAATACAACCTTCGTCGTCTCAAAAAAAAAAAGAAGAATTATATTTGAAACGAGACAAACTAAACCATGAAATGATTGCGAGTCTTCAAGAAAAAATCACCGACATCAAAAAGAAAGTCATTGAAATACGAGAAACCAATCGTTTTAGTGTTCCGAAATATATTACAACGCGTTATCCTATTATTTTTAATATTAATATTTTTTCGTTTATAAAGACTGTGTCGGATTACAGAAACAATCTTATTAGTACGTTAAAAAATATTAAAAATGAAATACGCTATTTAAGTCACTTGCCTACATTGAATGACATTCAGTCCAATCGTATAAAAGAATTGTACGCAGACAAATTGGATATTATGAAAGAATTATTCGCATTAAGTAGCACGTATAATTTAATTGATATTATGTTCCAACAAGAAATTAAAAATAATCATTTATTTAAGCATTATTTCTATTTGTTTTACTTACAAAAAATTATATCTTTGTTTTCGAATAAATCTATTTTACCAGAAGAATATAAACATCCATATGATTGTGGATATTTTGACAAGAGACAAAATAAATCTTTATTAAGAAAAATACTCAATGTTTAACTACAAGAAATCTCGGTTTTTAGTTGGGTCGCCATATCAAACCACTTATTCAATTCATCTTTTTGGTCGCTTGTAATAAAATGTTCCATTATAAAGAACCGGTGTAAAATAACCAACAAAAGTAGTATAATTATTATAATCATTATATAATGACCAAAGATTATATGAATAAAGATGTATTATTGCTCATATATTTTGTTTGTACTTGTATTTTAATTATATATAGTCTTTTTACCAAAGGATTTAGTCTATTTCGTTTTTTTCGGTTAAGTATTTTTTTTATTTTATACCCCATTAAATTTTTCATCATATTGATATTGGCTTTTTTACATTTTGAATTGTCTACACTCGTTTTCAAAGAAATATTTCAACCCAAAGGAACACTAGATCCTGTAACCAAGAGCGTTCTCAATAAATGGTGGGTTCTTTTGTTAATCTATTTTATTACAGGCAACAAAATGATGGTGGGCTTTGTTGTAATGATTTTATCGTTTGTTATGGGCGGATATAGTTTACGAAAAAAATTAACAAAAGATAATGAAAAACAAATAGAAGCAATTAAAGACATTAATTTTGGTTTGTTTTTTACCATTATCATAATTACAATGTTTATTATTTTTATGGTTCAAATTATGATAAATCGTAATGCGGAAGAATATAATGTCATGTTAAACCGCGGGGTTATGTTTATTCAAACCTTTTTGTTTACAGGTCTTTTTATTTTATTTGTGATAGATTTAAATCAAAAAAATGAAAATAAGAAAAAAACAAAACAATCTATAGACCTACAAACGAATATAAACATAAAGACTACTTATATGTTTCCGTTCGAATTACGAAAGCGCAAATGGTATGAATGGGTAGTAAGTGTCTTTGTTGTATTATTAGCAATGCTTGCCATCATACCAATTGGATATGTGTGTGCCTTTATTTACATGTTTAATCCCGATTTCCAATGAGAAGTTACTATTCTTCCGTTGTTGAATTCTATTTTTCTGAATCGTGGGTCAATCATATCGTGACTTATCATAATAAGGGTTTTACCAACACATAATTGTAAAATATTTTTTATCATCAATTCTTTGTTTTTAGCGTCCAAAGAAGCCAATGGTTCGTCCATCACTACGATTTTACTTTTTCCATAAAAAGAACGTAACAACCAAACAATTTGTTTTTGACCGCCCGACAAATGGCTACCGTCTAAGCCGGAACTTTTATCCATTTTTTCCGTAAATGTATGTGCCACATCGTCTAGTTTTAAGTCCCGCAACAAAGCAATGATTTTGTCGGAGCTTGGCGGGGCGTCTAGTCCATATGTTATGTTTTCGTATAAAGTACGATTAAACAATTTAGGTTTTTGTGGTATATAAAATATGTGCTTTCTTAATTCTTGGTTCGGTATATTTTTTATAGATATGCCTCGTATAGTAATGTCTCCCATTGTTAAAAGCAAAAATCCCATCAATAATTTTACATTGGTCGATTTTCCACTACCTATATGCCCTATTAACGCTATTTTTTCGCCTTGTTTTATTTTAAACGATACATTCGACAACACAAATTTATCTTTGTATTTATGGTAAACGCCTTTGTATTCGATGTCTCCATTTATAAATTTCGCGTTTGTGTTTGCTTTCAAATATTTATTTTCAATGTCCCCGAAAAAATGATCAATGTCCCCAATTTCACTACACAACTTGGATAATTCTCTTGTAATGTAAGGTGCCATTTCATAAAAGCGCAACACAGAAAAGGTCAGTGTAAACGTAGAAATCAAGGTTTCCATATTTATTTTCTTTTTCAAATAAGCATTGTAAATCAAGTAATTTAAAACAAAAAAGATAAATGCACACAATATGTTCCAAACTATATTAGAATAAAGTATGATGTCTAAATCTTTGATTTCTTTCTTTATCAATGGTTCGTATTCTTTTAAAAATCCTTCTTTTTCTTCTTCTTCGCGATTGGCGCCGTAAATACTGACTAAATTAAGCATCGTATCGTTTATATATTCGAATAAGGTAGAACGTATATCATACCATTGTCGTTTGACTTTGTAATTCAGTGTAAACGTAACATATATAAATGCTATAGCAACTATTATAGCAAATATGAAAAAGAAAAATACTTCTTTGGATACATAATAATAATGATACAATGCGGTCAATGCTACAAATATTTGCGAAAATAATAACATTCGGACCGTCCATAAATATTCTAAAAATATAGACGAAATATACGGCAAACGAGCTAAGATTTCACCGCTACGGATATCGTCAAAATCTAATTCGAAATTGTCTACAATATAATTGAACATAGAACTGGTGGCAAATTTTCCGAACACTGGACCGATTTCTTTAGTAAAATAAATTAAACATATATCGAAAACCATAGTGGAAATATAAAACCCTGCCAAATAAGTCGCCATTTTTACAAATTTAGACGATTGGTCTTTGAATGAATTTATCACTAAACCATAATATTTTGGAACAATCACTTGTTGGATCGGATACAATAAGATGGTAAATAATATCCAAAAAAGCACTATGAACTTATGTTCTGTGGCAAATTCAATTAACAATTGATTTACATTTAACGCCATTATATATGTATAATAAAATAACCAATTATAATATGACAAGGAATAAATATTGGGAACAAAGAAAAACATATTACGACGAACCAATTTATAAACCACGTGGATTTGTAGACCATCCAATATTGAGCGAGCTTCGTTATGATACATCGCCGGTGTATGTGGACAATCCAGTGTCTTCATCATGCGAACATATTTACAAACCGAACACATTTGTTGACAATCTTATGTCACACGAGCTTCGTTATGATACATCA
>Ga0307934_1001353_pt1 | contig 15236 bp, 14 predicted proteins | sample OrgLakmetageno90_FD_201838 | JGI IMG/M metagenome (GOLD analysis project Ga0307934, IMG submission 201838) | Saline water microbial communities from Organic Lake, Antarctica - #90 | ecosystem: Environmental > Aquatic > Non-marine Saline and Alkaline > Saline | place: Antarctica: Organic Lake... | reverse complement strand
GTTTTTAACACGTTGTCGTACTCTGTTGAATTTACGATATATTTTGTGGGTTGTTCGTAATCCAAAACTTCCCCCAACTTCTTCTCTTCCCATTCCGCAAAATCATTCCCAACCTCATCTTTAAACCTTAATTCTTGCTTAAATATCTTTTGCATCACCCCTTTTTTGTATTGCTCTAAAAGAGTTTTCTTTTTTTCTAAGGTTTGTATTTGGGTGTCTATAGATGTTAGGAAGTTGGCTATTTTTTGTTGTTCTTTGGATTGAGGAATAACAAGTTTGATTTTTGACAACCTACCTGTGGACAGACCTAGTACTTTTGTTCCTTGAGCAATTACCATTATCTGTTTTCTGACTTTCCACGATTTAACTAAGTAACCAGAAAAACCTAAAGCCATTTTAAATTTATTTGGACGAGCTAAAAATGTATGTAAACCAGCTAAGACAGATTCATTATTAAGATTTTTAATTTCAATGGTTTTTCCAATATCATTATAATCTTCCGAAGCGTCAGCAATAACTAAATCACCCTCTAAACAATAATTTTCTTCTTTAATTTTTGACAAAACAATATCTGAATTTATAAAAGGTACTTGCTCTTTATTTATATCAAAAACTGTTGAGAATTTTTTATGAATATCACCATAGTGAATATTCTTTACTAAACCTTTTTCATAATTTAGATTATCTCTCGAATAAGAATTAGTCGAATAAAAAGTATAGATTTCTCCATACATTTTTATCCCCCATTGATTATCAAAATCAGGAAACCGCAATACCGGAATCAACCTTTTTTCTTTCTGCATCATTTTAGTTTTTTAATATCTTTATGATTCAGTAAAGATTTTAGTTGCATAATAGCAATTTGGTTTAGTTTAAGTAAGCGTTCTTTTTGTGGTATTTCCATACGTATAAACTCGGCATTCATACTTTCTATATTTGCCATAACTAAAAGTTGCTCTATAGTAGCATAATCTCTTATGTTTCCTTTTTCTTCTGGATTTTCAGCACGCCATTGCAGTGCCGTTTTACCAAATAATGCCATATTCAACAAATCTGCTTCATTTGCGTACAAAATACCTGCTTGTTTGGTGGTTATATTTTTTGGTATTATATGTTCTTTTATAGCATCTGTATGTATACGGTAATTTATTTTAGATAGTGTACGGTTTAAATTCCATTCTAAAGAAAGTCTGCGATTTTCATCATCTTTTAAACGTTGAAATTCTTTAATTAGGTATAATTTAAACGCTGGACTTAACCAACTACCAAATTCAAATGCAATATCTTTATGTGCGTAAGTGCCACCGTATCTGCCTGCTTTAGCTATAAGACCTATGGCATTTGTTTTTTCTAGCCATTTTTTAGCCGATAGATAAAAACTATTTCTACCTGCTTCGTTTTTAATTCCCTCGAATTCTAGGGAATTAAAATTTGGGTTATTTATTTGTTCCCAAACTCCTAAAAATAAAATGCTGTCTTTATTTTTTAACCAATTTTCTATTAATGAACTTCCTCCATCAAAATTTTTAACCATATCGGTTAATGAGATAAAATCGCTTTCATTTTGTGTAACAATAGTTATTGCCGTGCCTTGAACGTTTATTTTAGCTTTTTTGCTCATCTTAAAACGGTGTTTTAATATTCAGTTCTTTACAGAAAGAAGCAATTAGCGTTTCATTTTCTTCTAAAGTCATATCTAAACTTTGTATTTCGGCAGCCACATTATCAACATCAATTTGTTCTTCTTCTTCAAAAGTATCTACATATCTTGGTATGTTTAAATTGTAGTCATTTTCTGCAACTTCACTTAAAGGTGCAACATAAGAGTATTTGTCTTCGGTTTTACGTTCTCGATAAGTGCTAACAATTTTAGCCATATTAGCATCACTCAACATATTTTGAGTTTTTACTTTCTCAAAATCAGCGCTGGCATCAATAAATAAAATATCATTAGGGTTTTCTCTACATTTTTTAAATACCAAAATACAGGTTGGTATAGAAGTACCATAAAATATATTGGCAGGTAAGCCTATAACGGCATCTAAATAGTTTTTTTCTTCAATTAAATATTGACGGATGTGTCCTTCAGAACTCCCTCTAAATAAAGCTCCGTGAGGTAATACCACTGACATTTGTCCGTTTTCAGCCAAATGATGTACCATGTGCTGTACAAATGCAAAATCTGCTTTACTACCTGGTGCTAATTTACCGTATTGGCTAAATCTATCGTCACTCATAAAGAGTTGATTAGCACTCCAATTCGCAGAAAATGGTGGGTTCGCTACAATGGCTTCAAAACGATGTTCTAAGTGTTGTGGATGTTCTAAAGTATCTTCTTGTTTAATATCAAACTTACGATAATGCACACCGTGCAATATCATATTCATACGTGCTAAGTTGTAAGTAGTACGATTTAATTCTTGTCCGTAAAAGTTATTTACTTCATCAACTTCTTTAGCTACACGTAATAGTAAAGAACCACTCCCACAAGTAGGGTCGTATACAGATTTTAGCTTCTTTTTACCTGTTGTTACCAACTTAGCCAAAACCATACTTACTTCTTGCGGTGTATAAAATTCACCTGCTTTTTTACCTGCACCACTTGCAAATTTTCCTATTAGGTATTCGTAAGCATCACCCAATACATCTAACTCTGTATTTTCTAACTTAAAATCTATTTTATCTAAGTGTGCGAGTACTTTAGCGATAATCTCATTACGAGCTTCTGGACTTTTCCCTAACTTCGTAGAGTTTAAATCCATATCTTCAAAAAGGTCTTCAAAATCTTCTTCACTATCCGTACCCATTGTACTATTTTGGATATTGTTTAGAATTTTTTGTAAATCTTCTAATATGAAATTGTCTTTTGTATTGTAAGTTTCTGTTGTGTCTTCTGCTACTGCATCACTTTCTTTTTCATCTTCATTGTGATTCCCTCGTTTTGAAACAGCAGAAAATAACTCTGATGGTTTTAAGAAATACCCTAATTTTTCTAAAGATTCTTCTTTTATAGCCTCTATATATTCTTTTCCTGTTTCTGTGTTTTCGTCTATTTCAGAAAATAAAAATGTATCACCACCTTCTTTAAGAATTTTGTTGGCATATATTTCCATTTTTTCGGCTAAGTATTTGTAGAAAATAAAGCCTAATATATAATCACGAAACTCATCTGCATTCATTTTACCACGTAGGGTATTTGCTATATTCCACAGTTGTTGTTCTAATTGTTTTTTATGGTCTTCTGACATATTTTTGGTACGGTGTTTTAAATAGGACACAAAATATGATAATATTCCGACTTAATAATAAGGATTACCGTATTTACTTTTTACCCCTGTTTTAGGGTATATTACAAGTTGTAAAACGTTAATTATTTAAACTATACTGAATTTGATTATTTAATTTATTAAAAACCCTGTTTTGAAAGTCTGTATTATCTACATTTCTCAATAGATTAAGATACTTTATTCTCTCTTTTTTATACGTATGTGAATGTTGTTTCCTAATGCTTTCTTTAATCTTAAAATCTCGCATTGAAGCTACTAAACGTTTTTCTTTTATTGTTAATTCTGATAAATCAATCTGAGTTTCTTTTTCAATCTTTTGATACCTACTTATTAAAATATCACAAAGCTTTCTATACTTTTCTTTATCAATTAAATCTGCAACTGTAGTAATACCAACATTGTTAGTTTTATTGTTAAAAAACTTTGTTTTTCCTTCAATTTCATATCTAAAATAAGGTTTCCCTATATTGATTTTATCTTTACATTTTGTTTGAAACGTTTTATCATAGGCTTTTATATAATAATCGCTTAAATGAAATTTAGAACCATAGATTTTATTTTTCTCATACATAGGTTTTGGCGGTTTCCCCATATAAAACTGCCATTCATTATATGCTTTTTGTGCATCTTCTTCAATCACCACACCAATTGCCAATCTTGTTACTTCTGCTTCATAGATATTAAAAGGCACTAATTGATTTAGCTTATAAAAAGCATCTACCACTTGACTATAAGAAAATGATTGATAATTGTTATTCATATAAAAACATTGTAGAGAGTTTTTAATATAAATTATATCGCCTTTAAACACCAATCTTAAATTCCCTATATATGTGTAGTAGCAACTTAAATAATCTCGATTATTAATTATGGGATGCCACTTTAAATTCAACCAACTTAATGTTTCATTTTTTTGATTTACAAAATCTATAGGTATATTTTTTACTTGATGTTGAAGGTGTAACGTGTCAAAACACATTTATCTTCTATTATTTTTAAAGGCTTTATTGTAGTTTTTATCTAACAAGACTTCTACATCTTTCATCTTGTAGTAGATTTTACTGCCAATTTGAGAAAATGATACTTTACCTTCATCCCTCCAAGTTTGAGCTGTGCGTTTACTAATATTCATTAGCTGAATAAACTCTTGATTGTCAAGAAAGGTTTCTTGTGATGGTTTTTGATTAGATTCTAATTTAACGTTTAAGCTATCTAAACGATTTACTAATTCTTTGTACTGTTCTGATGTTAAAATTACTGCTTCCATTTACTTAATTTTTAATGTTACTAATTATATCTGCAACAAATATTAAGCTCTGGATAGGTACTTATAAGGCTGACCTTATAAGACCTTTTATTGACTGTATTTTAATGAAGTGGATTGTCTTTTATGTATTGTTTTGCATCTTTTTGAAACTTTTGAGAAACATCTGAAAAATCAAGTTTTGACTTTAATTCTAAATCTATCTCTTTTGCTATGATTTTACACAACTTATCTATACCTATTTGAGATAAAATATTCTCTTCTCTTAATGCTTCTACAACACCTCTTAAAGCACCTTTTTTTCTTGTACTTAAAACAGATTTACCGTCAACTGTAATACTTAAATTCTCAAGTAATTTTAGTATGTAATCCTGTTTCTCTTGATTTACAAATGTTTTAAAACTTTCCGTATCTTTTTCTAACAATAAAGGATCTGTTTGATTGGGTAAAAAAGTAATAGGACTTATTTGAACTGTTTCTTTTATAAATTCGGCTTCTATTGATAAAAACTCTTTAAATAAATTTGGATATTTATCTTCTTTATCCTTAAAATCCTTTTTCCTATCAACTAAGGTTCTAAATTTTAATTCTCTATGTCTTAACTCTTTTAATCTACTTTGTATATATAATACTTTATTATTTGGTTCTGCATTATCTAATACATCCTGTAAGCGTGATATACTTTTCTCAAATATTCTACTATACTTCTCACGATGATTATAAAAATGAATATCTAATGGCAATGAAGTAGTATACATTTCTTTAAAAAAAGAATCCATTGCCTCTTCAAGTTCTATGGACAACTCTTTATCCAATACCATATCATTTGTTAATGATAGAATCATAGTATGAGAACCCATATCCCGTTTAAAATAAATTGTTCTTGTATCAAATATTTCATTAAAATTTATAGAAATATCCCAACTGATATTTTGTAAAATATATGCTTCTTTTAATTTCTTTAAATATTCTTCACCATCATTATTGAACAATGCATTTATCTTAAAATCTGATATAAGCGGATTTCTATTTTCATCTCTGAGTAAGTAAAAAATCTCCTTTGATTCAATTTTATTGTATTTATCTATTTGTTTTTCAAACTCATTTCTTAAATAATTACGAACCTCTTTTTTACTGTTTTCTGGATTATAGGCAAAATCACCTATAACTTCAATTATTGATTGAAATTCTTGTTCTGCTTCATCAATTTTGTGATTTAACAAATCTTCCCAAACAGGATATTTAAAAGGCTCTTGAATAGATTTACCTTTAGCAATATCTTTTAGCCAAGACAAAAAGACATCAAGAGTATAAAACACCATATATTCATTACTAAATAACGTTTTTGGCTCACTTGACAACTTAGTTAATACTTTGCCTACTGTAGATGGATTTAAGCGTCTAAACTCTATTCTATCATTAAAAAATGATGAATAATTATATAATAATAATTCATCATTATAATCATCAATATCAAAACCTTTAAATGCAAAAAGTTTAGTTAGTATTCTTTTTATTTCTTTAGCATCATTTAATGATTCTATTAATTCTTCTTCGAGTATTAGAATTTGCTTATTGAGAAACTCTAAAGGCTCAACTATTTTAGAACAATATTCTTGATGATTTTTTACTAATAATTCAACCTCATAAGAAACTACTTTTATAAGCCTATCAGATTGCCAAGTAACCATTTTATAATAGTCCTCTTTTTCTATATTATACTGATTATCAAACGTGATAAGATATTGACATTCTTTTCCAGATAAGAAATCATTAAAAGTGAATTTTGGTATTTGCTTTCTTAAATCACTAACTCTTTTATGTATTAAATAATTAATCCTACCTAAATAAACAGCTTCTTTTAATTCTGTAAATTCATCTACATTCAATAAAAAATGCCTACTTGAAAATTGAGTAAGTAACCAATCTTCTGAACTATGATTTTTTACATAATATGGATGCTTATTTTTATTAATTAAATCTTCAATTCTGTTTTCTTCAGATACCAGAAACTTAAATTCGTCAAAGTGATTGAGGTTCTCTACTTTATTTAAAACTTTAGTTTTAAAATCTTGTCCTGCTTTTTTTACAGCATCAGAATGAATTGTTTCAAATTGAGCTTTTAAAATATTATTGATTGGTTTGTTAAACATATTTTAATTGATGTATTTATCTACTGCATTATCTAACTCACTACTTATAATTTTTGCATATACCTGTGTTATTCCAATATCAGAATGGTCCATTAATTTAGATACGTGTTCTATACGCATACCATTATTTAATGCTCTGGTAGCAAATGTATGCCTACTAATATGGAACGTTAAAGAAAAAGGAAATTCTAAAGTTTTACCCATTTTAGTTAAATACATATTACTTAATGCTATTGCTTGTCTTACTACTTTAGCTCTTTGCTCTCTGTTTGTAAAATAATCATTATCAATATTTGCGAAAGGAAATATTATATCGGCTTGTTTACTATTTGATGTTTTATATTTCTCTAAAATATCTATTGCTACTTGACCTATTCTAATACTATGCTGCCTGCTTGTCTTACGTATTGTCTTTGTTATTTTATGCGTTTTAGCATTATAATTATTCCACTTTAATTCTATTATATCGCCAAATCTTAAACCACCTGCAAAGACAGAAAACAGAAACATATCTCTTATAATTGGTGCTTTTGCTTTATCCGAAACCTCTAATTTAATAAAAGCATTCAATTGTTCAGCTGTTAAAAAACGTTTTGTGCTTTTTGCTTTTTTAACTTTATACTTACTAAATGGAAAATGATTTAAAGGCACTAAATCCTCTCTCTGTGCTTCTTTAAACATTAAGCCTAAAATCTTTAAAGAAAAATTTATCGTCGTGTTATTGTTTCCTAAAGTAGTACCACAGTAACCTGCATAGTCTTTTAATGTTGTTACCGTAATATCATCGAACATTAATTCTTTATGACCTACGAACTTTTCAAACTTTTTAAGGTAGTTTTTATAGTTGTTATATGTTGATAGTGCTAAAGTGTCTTTTTGTTTTTCGCAACGGTTATATGCATACTCAAAGAAATTAACTAACGGTTTCCCTTTTATGGCTTCTTTTAATTTCCTTGCAGATGTTGATTGATTTTTAGTTTCTAAATCTGCTATTTGTCCTTGTGCGTCTGCAACCTTTTGAGATATGTATTTATTTAGTCGTGTTGAATTACTATGATTTTTCTTTACCTTTTGTTTATCTTCATCCCATTCGTTAAGCTCTAATTTTAAGCTTAAAGAAATGAATTTAGTTTTACGGTCTTTTATCACTCTTAAATATAATGGTGCTTTTCCTGACTTATCGACTTTGGCTTTTCTTAATGTTACTTTTATTGAAGACATAACTTATTGATTTAGAATAGGTGCAATAGGATGCAAACGAATACTAAGGTACAACAATAGGTACAACAAACAATGCTTTTTTATGTATTTTATTACATTCTTTTGCATTACACAAAACAATAAAACCCTTTATTTATAAGGGTTTAAGTGAAATTTAAGGAAATTGAATATAATAGTTAGACAACACCGTATATAATCTATTGCTAGTTTTTGCTTACTTACGAAAATATTGACGGATTTTCTATTGGGTTTTTATTTGCTAAAATAGATGTGTAAATTACGTAACAAACCATATACAAAAACGTTGTGTGCCATTATTAAAAAAGTTTATGACTAAAAAAATCGAAGCATCTGCCTATATCTTTATTTTCAACGACAAAGAAGAATTGCTCTTACAGCTAAGATCTGCAAAAGAGGATTCATATCCACTGCACTATGACTACAGTGCAGCAGGTGGAATTGAAGAAGGAGAGGATCCTGAAACAGCTGCACATAGAGAACTCATGGAAGAGTTGGGTGTAAAAGCCTCATTAACTTACTTAGGCGACAATGAATATCAAGGTGAGAAAATGTATCTATTTAGAACAATATTAAATGAGGGATTTAATCCTGGTGATGAAGTAGAATCAGTAAAGTTTGTAGCTGTTTCTGAAATTCATGAGATGATTGAAAATAAAGAAAAGTTTCATCCAGACTTTGTATACATTTTTAAGAAGCTGTTTTAATAACAGCACACAACAGCGTATTTGAGGTTCGTTGCTGCTCACTCAACCAAATTTGCTAACACGCCAAATTCGCCGCCGTTCATAGGCATCCCTTTGGGAAGCCTTTAACTAGCAATTTTTTCACAACTGCACTATTCAACAATAATTTTTTTGAAAATATGAACGCTAAACGGCACATATTTATGAACTTTATTGATTCGCTCAAAAAGACAACCGCACGAGCCAAAACTTGTCAAAGCGTATAGTTTCCCTACCGCTAAAAACGAAATGAATAAAACAACTACCTATTGTTTCTTTTCAAACGCCTCACTTTTTCCTCGAATTATTTAATTAAAAAAACTCGAGGAAGGTTTAAAAAACAGTTGGATATTTTACAGGGTAAAATAATACAATAGCGTAGGATTAAACACACAGCATTAGAAACGAAACACAAATTAGAAAAAAACCAACCCTGTCCTGAATTTAAAAAATCAGGCATCTCTTAGCCATCAAAATTGCCTCAGGAATAGCCTCAACGGCGAGGGTTTTTCTTTGAAGTGCGAAGCACAGAAAAGGAAAGCAAAATGGAATCGGGGAAGCCCCGATAGCGATGTATACATATATGTATTTAAAATACTATAAAACAATTATTTATGATGTTTACATTTTCTAAATTTTGTATACAAAAAGCAAAAACCGTGTATACAAAAATTAAAATTAGTATTGACAATCAATTTATTAAATCATATTTTTGTATACAAAAATGTATACAGACAACTAAAATGACTACTAAAACAGAAAACATTCGCATACAACCAGCAGGAAAAGTTGCCCTGGAATATTTGGCAAAAAAGCACGAAAAAAGCCAGACACACTATGTAACAGACCTGTTATTATTTGCCAAAAAATATGGCATGAATATTTACCTAAAATCAGACGAAGATGTTCCGTCTATGGTCAAGAATTTAGAAAAAAGAATCATTGGTTTTATGAAAAAGCGAGAGCAAGATTTGCTCATTCCGATGGACCAAAGAAATACAGCCATGGTTGACAAACTAGTTTATCTCATCGACAGTTTGCAAGCCATGAATGTGATTGACTTTGCTCAAAAAACTCATGATGAAAAACAGGAACAAGTCAAATTCAAAGTTGACAACCCAACACCCGCAGGCTCAGAAAATCCAACAACTAAAAATGAAGAAAAGGAAAAAGCTACCCTAGTAACAGACCAAAATCAACTTACCTTTCAGATAGAAAAAGCTCATAAAGAAAGAGACCTTTACCAGTCGGAACTTACCTACCTACTCAATAATATATCCTCTGGAGGCATACTAGATGGCGGAAGTTTCAAGCTAAACATTCCAAAGAGAGAATTGTTGAGGATCAAAAACCTACTCAATGATCATTAAAATTCATAGTACCAAAACTGTTGCAGGAGGTAACCAAGGCTCAAGTTCAGATTTGGTTAATTATTTAACCAAAGAAGACTTAGAAAAAGAACCCTTGGAGCGAGAAGGATTCTTTAACCACACCCGTGTTATCAACATCAAAAAGATGTTCTTTATCGCTTAGGATTTTTTTTCATATCCTTATCTAAGGAGATAGAAAAATCATCATTATGACCGAAGAGTGGATTTTCAGGATCTTCCAAATTCAAAGTAAAATTATCAAAATTAACCTTTGTTGTACCCCCTTGACTAGATTCAACTTTTCTATGTTTTTCGTTAAGTTGCTCAACCTTGGTTACCTCAATAAGTTTGAAAATCTTTGCTCTTTGTTCTTGGTTTAGCTCACTATTATAGTACTTAACCAGGGATTTCTTGTACCAATTGGTTAAATTTTTTGAATTTTTCTCAATATGATCAAGGCTAAATCCATTTTTGATATTTTGATGCATTAGATGATATTTTCTATCCCATTTTTCTTCTGGAGTTTCTTTCAGAAATTCATGTAATCCGATTGAGTCTATAGGTTTTCCAACAAGCGGAAGAGGGTCAATGTAAACTTCCGTTGTTTCGTTTAACCTTAATTCATTCAATCTCCGTTCAACAAAGTTCAGTACGTCATCTTCAATGCACTCGTTATTTATCTTATGAAGGATTGTTACTTCAAGCTTATTTAACTGAGCAGCAATTACATTATTCAAATTTTGAAGTAGGGTCTCAGAATAGTTATAATTTTCTTTGACAGAATCCAGGCAATTCTTCAGTATCTTATTAATGTCTTGTTCACTGATGGATGATTTGTTTGGAACAATCTCAATTAATTTTCCTTTTATTTTTTCGTAATCTTTGGAAAATGCTGAGCTAATTAAATTAGATAATTCAAGTAAGTGTGCTGGATCGTTTTGATCAAAATCTTTTTTATTGCTATGGCTATTCGTTCTAAGATTTGAAGCAGCAGACTTTTTTTCAGAAAGATCACTTATCTCACGTTTTTTTTCGTCAATCACCTGACGAATTTCTTGTGTAAATTTTTCTATACCTGCTATAAATAAAGGATGAGCTTTAAGTTTGACAATCTGTTGCATCGATTCTTCTGTATCTTTTAGATAATTTTCTAAAGTTTCCAGTGAGGCAGCATCTTTGTTTTCATCCAATCTATCTCGCCTTCCTTTAAGATCATATTTTTCTTTTAGGGGGACTATTTTTCTAAAATATTCCATCAAATTTATTGGATTAATTGAATCTTCATGATTTTTGTATGTAAGAAACATATTGTGCCTATGTGGTAATGCAGTAGCTAATACGAATGTAGCTAGTTTTTTTGAGACCTCAGGGGCTATGATGCTTTTTTCTTGGATTCTCCTTAAAAAATCATTATATAATTCTAATAATTCTTTTTCTTTCTCAATAAACACGTTTGCATCAATTGCAACTGACATATTTTTGAATTTTTGTAATTGATTGCCAAATTCATGGTAAAGAATTTCGGTGAAATCATTAATTATTCTTTCATGTTCTGAAGTAGCATTCCTTTTTTTTAAAACACTTCTGAGAGCATGGCTAATTTTATCTCTAGCAAGAGTCTCAAGCAACACTGTGCCATCAGACTTAACAAATTCACCTATTTCTTTTCTTGCTCTTTCATAGATTACTTTTGTAATCTTCATTCTTTCAGCTTTGGAATTTACATCTCTGTAACGTTCTGAGTATTCAGCTATCATTTGATTGTAGCGAATATTACCTTCTTTCGATTTATCATTACCACCCTTGGAGGAGAGTATTACAAGATCATTTTTTCCAGTTTCATCATTTCTTACCATAGTTATTATGTTTTTTTTGTTCTAAAAATACTTGATGGATTTCAAAGCAGATATGAAAGAAATTGATGGTTCTCAAGAATTACCGAGAAAGAAAGTCATCTTTTTAATCAAAAGTGTTTCCACATTTGATTACTTTTAAATTCCATATTAATTCTAAGATAGTAATTTAAAAATTAAAATCAAAGGAGGTATGATGAATTTTAGCCAGTGGGAAGTTAAGATGTTAGTAAAAATTTGATATTCAATCAATTTTTTTTAAGCACTTGTTGGTAGTGAATCTATGGGATTTTTCCTGTATTTCTTCATCTATTTTTCACTTTTTATTTGGAAAGGTCTTTGAAAGATTCACTGAATCATTGGCAGCTAAATACGGGCTAAGATTCTGATCGAAAACATCATCAATAGCACAAGCCACCATTCCATTCTTATTTAAGGCTTCGCTAAATCTTTCAAATAATTTTGATGAGACTTCAAATTTTCTTTTACAATTTTTTTCTAGAATTGGATAAAGCTTTTCATCAAGAGTCAACCTTAGTATCAAGTCTTCAAATAAGGTTGGATACTGAATTTTATTTTTTTGATTAATAGCTTCCTTGATTGGGTTATCCTTTAGATCATAATCAGTACTTGATTGATTTAAATCCGAGAAAACTTGATCTACAACTTTTGATAATTCAGAAAAATGTACGAGTTCAGCTAAAGCATCTACTTTGCTAAAAATATAATTGATTTCATCATTTACCAATCTCTTTGAGTGTCCAGAACCAATAGCATTCGGTATAAAGCCATAAAAGCCGAAACAATTACTACTCTCTATTTCCGGTAAGTTTTTTCCAAAAACTAGTAAAGCTTTCAAGTTTTGTAGATTCAACGATGCTTTGTTTGTTCTCTCATCAGAAATATCTTCTAGCAATTTTTTAGCATCGCCCCCCCTCAATCTTATCAATTTATTGTAAAGTTTTACCTTTAAAAAATCTTTAAGAACTGCGTTTGTTGTATTGGGTGCTTTATCTGATTTAAGGAAAACATCCTCTAAATTGTAATCTTGGAATTTTTTACGCTCGAGAGGATCCATTTTTTTATAATATTTGGTTGTGGCAAATTTACAGAAACAACTTGAGTTGTTTTCCAGATTCTGAATGTATTTTTGTAAAAAATCGTTGTTTTGAATAAAATCAGTTGTCATTAGGGCTTAATAATAGAACCTACGGAGGCATCTCAGACGGCAGTAGCTTCAAGCTAAACATTCCAAAGAGAGAGTTGTTGAGGATCAAACCTACTCAATGATCATTAAAATTCATAGCACCAAAAACGTTGCAGGAGGCAACCAAGGCTCAAGTTCAGATTTGGTTAATTATTTAACCAAAGAAGACCTAGAAAAAGAACCCTTGGAGCGAGAAGGATTCTTTAACCATAGCAGCGATCGTATCAACCCCTCAGCAGTAATGCAAACCATTGACTCAAACAAAGGGAGGCTATCCAAAGAAGAAACCAAATTTTTCATGCTCACAGTCAATCCCGATAAAAAAGAATTAAACCATATCCAATCCAGCAAAGAAGCCTTGAAATCCTATGTGCAAAAGCTGATGGATCAATATGCTGAACACTTCCATCGCATTTATCCAGACGGTCAACAAATAAAAGGCGAAGACTTGGTCTACTTTGCAAAGATCGAAACCAAACGCACCTATAAGTTTTCAGATCAAAAATTCCAATCGATCATTCTTCACAACAAGGAAGTAAGCACAGAAATCTTATTGCTCAAGTCAGCACTTCACAACTTGGAAAAAGATCCTGCATCAGCCATAGCTATCGATAAAAATACCCTTGAAAGGAGGGAGAGGAATTACGGTAAACACCCTAAAAGTAGTCACCGTTCAAGGAGCAGCAGGAAGTGGAAAAACCATTTCGGTGGCAGGTTGGATTTTAAAATGGTTGGGAGAAAGAAACATGCCAGGGCTGGTATATGATTATAAATTCTTTGAATTTTCAGAAATCATCCTCTGGTTTTATAGAAAATCAACCATCAATATTCACTTTTTTGCGTTGGGAGCACCCGAAAAATAGGTATTTATCAACCCAATTTCTGTAGACATTCTCAAAAAGAAAGAAGACTTGCTTATTATGACCAAGTGTATTGTCAACAATTTGATTTCTGGAGACGAAGCAAAAAACCAACGACCCAGACACTGCCAAATTCTTTGAAAGTTATTTTGAAGACATCATGGTAGAAAATTATTCCTACTCAAAGGGAGATGGTCTTTTCTTAGACACCTCAGGCACCCGAGTAACCACATCAGATCGCAAAGAAAAAAAGCACAAAATTTTTGAAATGTTCAAACGTGACACAGGCGAATTCTTTATCATTGACGAAAACGGCAAAGACTACAACGGAAAAATAAAGAAACCCGCGACTGAACCCCAAGAAATTAAGCCAGTAAACAAGGTAATTGAGCAAGAAATCATTGCTTGCTATGAAGAGATTTTACGCAAGGCTAGGGCGTTGTGAGATTCTTTATTTGAACAACCCTTTATGGTACTAGCATTTTTGAAGTTATTCCGAACGAATGCATCAATAAAAGGTATTTCATTTTCAGCATAAAAATTCAGGTCGAAACTATCAAGAGTTTCAGCATTTTTTATGGAGGGCTTATTGGGTTCACTTGTTTTATTTACCGTAATTTTTTTAGGGGGATGATTTTTGTGATACACTCGTAAGGCATGTCCAATTTTATCACGCGCCTTAGCATTGCTAATTTTTTCACCAGTATCAATATTAATAAATGGCCCTATTTCTTTCTCTAATTCATAGAGTATTCTTTTCGATATTTCGATTCTATCCTTCTTTCTTGACAAATGGTATTGTTCAGAATACTGTTCATTTTTTTCTCTAAATCGTCCGTATCCAAGATAATTATTTAATTCGTTGCCTTTTCCGCAAGGGATTAAATTATTATAATTATAATGTGTGATTATCTCCCTAGAATTCTGGGGTATTCCAAATGATTCTGCTTTCATTACAGGCATTTTTTGGTTTGAATTTTTCTATTAATAGTCTTATTCTCCAGCTTAGCGTTTAAATCTAGTATTTCAATAAATATTTATAATATCTATTTTACAGGTAAAAAGATATAAATTTATGTATGTAATATTTTTCTCAATACTCAAAGATACTTTATTTTCAGTCTTTTAAATTCTCGATCAAAAATTATCCGCTAACTGAAAGTATAAATCTTAGGCTTTCAATAAACATTTATACATTTATGAAGTAGGTAAAAAGATATAAATTTAATTTCGACCTATCAATATATTATTTCTATTTCTCACCAGCCCTACCTATTA
>Ga0307934_1001351_pt1 | contig 15246 bp, 16 predicted proteins | sample OrgLakmetageno90_FD_201838 | JGI IMG/M metagenome (GOLD analysis project Ga0307934, IMG submission 201838) | Saline water microbial communities from Organic Lake, Antarctica - #90 | ecosystem: Environmental > Aquatic > Non-marine Saline and Alkaline > Saline | place: Antarctica: Organic Lake... | reverse complement strand
AAAATGTCTAAGTGGCTATTGCTGAGCGCCGCCATTGTTGCCGAAGTATTTGGCACCAGTTTTTTAAAAGCCTCCGAGGGTTTTAGTAAATTCTGGCCATCGGTGGCCGTCATTGTCGGCTATCTCATTGCCTTTTATTTTTTGGCGCTGAGCCTGAAATATATTCCGGTGGGCATTGCCTACGCCATTTGGGCGGGTGTCGGTGTGGTGCTGATCGCTTTAATTGGCTGGCTGGTTTTTGACCAAAAACTGGATTTACCGGCCATGATTGGCATCAGTCTGATCGTCGCCGGGGTCATCACCCTCAACATATTTTCCGGCAGCGTTTCCCACTGAACTTGCCCGATTTAATTTGTAATTGAGTATTTAAATGAAGTCTAGCCCTGAACAACAACGTGAATTCGTTAATGGTCCACTGATGGATCTTCGCCAACTCGGCAGCGCCCTGAAATACGTTTTTAAAGGCCGGTTAGCATTGCCTGGCGGGCATTTGCCGCAATCTGCACATAAGGTACCAGAAGATTTTATTGGCGTTGGTGTGACTACCGGCGATGATCCAGCGATTGATGCGTTTATCCTGGCTAAACTGACTGAACTCAATTTGCAGCAAGTCCGCCTGGACTTTACTTATACCGATTTGAATGGACCTGTTAGCCGGCTGCTGGATACATTACTGACTGCCAAAATTAACGTGCTGTTGCATTTGGTGCAGCCGTTTCGCGAAGCGCAACAAATGAAAACCTCAGCAGCGCAGGAACGCTGGCAGGCCTTTGTCGAAACCGTCACCGAACAATTCGGTCACCGGGTATCTGCCATTGAAATTGGCGCCACCAGCAACCGCCGACATTGGTCGGGTTATGACACAGAAAGTTTCTTTAATACCTGGCAAATCGCCCACGATATTATTCGCGAAAAGCGCATCACATTAGCCGGCCCGAATATTTCTGATTTTGAGCCATTACATAATATTTCGGTGCTCAACCGACTGCGTCGGGAACAACAGCTGCCGGATATTCACACCAACAATTTATTCAGTGAACGGGTGACCGAGCCCGAGCGTTATGATCACCGCATTTTTGGCACTAAACTGGCGCTGAAACTTAAAGTTAACCTGGTTAAAAAAGCCCGCTTACTGCAAAAAATTACCGGCGATTTCGGCGTTAAAAAGTTTATTTCGCCAGCTGCTTTCTGGACATTACCCAGGATTCGCCGGCTGCTGGTGCATGGTGAACAGAAGCAAGCTGATTATTTGACCCGTTATTTCACGCTATTGGCGGCATCCGGTGCGATGCAACAGGCTTTTTGGGGACCATTTTTATGCAGCCGTGAAGGGCTGGTGGACGATGGCAGCGGGGTTTATCCCAAACTTGAACGCATTACCCATTATCAGTCGGTGCTTGGCCAACTGAGCGATTTTCGTCAGCGGCCGGCGTTTTATGCCATGCAGCAATTTATCCGGCAAATCCCCGGCAGTTTTTATCAGGGCCCATTAGCCACCACTGAAAATCTGGAAGTACATGCTTTTCGTCGCACTGACGCCTTGGTTCATGTTTTATGGACGATCAATGGCAAAGCGATGACATTAAATAAGCTTTATGATGCTGCGAGTTTAGCCAAAGCCGAATGCCTTGACCGTGACGGCAGTTTGCTTGACGAAATGCCGGAATTTGCCGGTGAGTCACCGATTTATTTACGGTGGCCTGTTGGCACATTAGTTAGTTTTCATGATCCGCGGGGTAAAGGCCTCGATGCATGGTATCGTTATTTCCCCGGCAAACAACTGTATCACTTTGATCAGGCCGGCTGGCAGGGTTTGCTGTATGCCGGTAATCAGGTAGATGCGGATAATTTACGCCAGCAATTACAACCGGCGCAGCTGCCAGAGCCCCAAGCTGACAATACCTTACGTAAAGCCCGCAATGTCATCTGGCGGATTAACAATGTTTTAGACCGGCCGTTTATCGCCAAAAAACCGCTGAAAATGCATGCCCATAAGCGGTTGCTGGATCGTTACCGGCCCAGCAAAGCCAAACGCAGCTGGATCGCTGCTGCAGAATTATTACGCCGCGGTATTCCAACGGCGAAGCCTATCGCCTATTTTGAAAAAACCGGCGACAAATCATTGCTGCAGAATCTGTATTTGTGTGAGCAGGTCGATCACGATTTCAGTGCTCGTGATTTAGTGACAGCATTTCGAGATGGTGCCAGCGACATTCAGGGTATTAGCGAAGCACAGGCGTATCCACAGCTGGCGGTATTTTTGAATGAAATGCATGCACGTGGTGTGTTTTTCAGGGATTTGGCCGGAGGCAATATCCTGATTAAAAAACAAGCAGATGGTGTGCTGGCATTTACATTGATTGACATCAACCGGGCACGTTTTTTTAACCGCAATGCCACACTCAGCGAGCGTTTGTCAGATTTAGCGCGCATTTGTCACAAACTGCACTGGTCGGGTGGTGAGCAACTGATGGGCGAATATCTGGCGCTTAACCGTAAGTTTGGCAAATCATTTAACTGGCGATTAAAACTGCCGTTTTATTTGTATGATTTTAAGGTTAACTTCAAGCGCAAATACGGCCGCAAAGCCATTCGTCGCTGGTGGCAGAGTCGTCAACAACGCTAATAACTGGCTCCGGGCAAATTAACGGCGTAAATTGTAGTCTTAGCAACAGGGAGTGTGCCAATGAACATCGATATGTTGCAGAGCTTTTTGGGCTGGTCAGCGCTGATTAATTATGTGCTGCTAACAGCTTGGTTTGTGGCTTATTTCTGCTGTGCTGACTGGATTTACCGATTGCATAACCGCTGGTTTGCATTGTCGCGTGAGCAATTTGCTGCGATTCATTATGCGGGTATGGCCCTTTTCAAGATCCTGACCTTTATGTTGTTTTTGGCGCCCTATCTGGCGCTTTGCATTATTGACGGTTAAAGCTTTGTATTACTGGCTGAACACGTCCATCAAGTTATGGCTCTGCCTGCTGCTGCTATCAGGCTGTCAGCCACAGGATGAAACGGATTCGGCTATTGACTGGCGTGCAGCAATGGATTTCCCGGCAAGTTTCAGTGGCACGCTGCCCTGCGCTGATTGCCCCGGGGTCAATTATCAGCTCAATTTATTTGCCGACCAATCCTTTTTTCTGCAGACAGATTATATTGATCGTGAGCAGCAACGTTTATATCAACTGGGCCGCTGGCAACTGCATGATCAAGACACATTGGTTTTACTCAGTGATCTGCAGAATTACCGGTTTGCCATTAATGATATCCAGCAGCTGACTTTGCTCAATCAGCAAGGGCAAATCATCGATAGCGAACACAATTATCAATTACACCGCGATGCAAATTTCAAAGCCATTTATCCGGCGTTGAAGATGCAAGGCTTATACCAGACTAACGAAAACGGTAGCTTTTTTAGTGAATGTTTAACGGGTCAACGCTGGCCGGTGTTGCCTGAAGCCGATTATTCAGTCCTGGAAAAGCGTTATGTCGAAATGCGTCAGGCCCCGCAACAATCATTGCTGATTTCGGCTAAAGCCAGGTTACTGCCCAGTGACGATAAAGCCTTGGAAAATCCGCCAGTCGGCATACTGAAAATGACTGCGTTTACCGGCATTTGGCCCGGTGAAACCTGCGGCCGGCCGGGTTATAAAGAAAATTTGCTCGATACCTACTGGAAACTGACCCGCCTGCAGAACCAGCCAGTTATCGTCAGCGACAACCAGCATGAGCCAAGTTTAACGCTGGCCAGTGGACATGATCCGCAAATTTCCGGCTCCGATGGTTGTAACCGGATCATTGGCAGTTACCAGCTAAAGGCCAATAAATTGAAATTCAGCAAAATAGCCAGCACCATGATGGCCTGTCCGAGTGATACTCCAATTGCTCAGCGTTACCACGGCGTCCTTGAACAAGTACAATTCTGGAAAATTCACGGGCAATATCTAGAGCTGTCTGATAAAGATGGTAAATTGCTGGCACGTTTTCAGGCGGTGCATTTGTAATGCAGTTGATTTTTCAGGGTCAGAATATTCTGGAGGCACATATTATCAGCGGCTTGCTCACCGCAAACGGACTTGATAATCATGTTGCCGGCCATTATTTGCAAGGGGCTGTGGGTGATTTACCCGCCAGTGATTTTGCGCATGTTTTTTTGCATGAAGACACTGACCGGCAAGCCGCCGAGCAATTGATTGCTGACTACGAGGCGGGTCGTCTTAAAGAAGACTAATCGGGACTGGTTGCAAAATATTGTCTGGCCGCAGCAATATCGACGTGGATTTGCTTGATTAATGCCGCCAAGTCAGCAAACTTATGTTCTTCACGCAGTTTTTGCAAAAACACTACCTGCACATGGGCACCATAAATATCCCGGTTAAAATCCAATAAATGCACTTCCAGAAGCGCTTTATCGCCGCCAATGGTCGGCCGAGTGCCAATATTGGCAACGCCATTGACCGGCTCACCGTCGATGCCAAACAGTTGGACAGCATAAACGCCTCTTAGCGGCACTTTACAACGATGCAGATCAATATTTGCCGTGGGAAAGCCCATTTGCCGGCCCCTTTTATCACCATGCGCCACCCGGCCACTCATTCGGTAAGGCCTGCCCAGTAATTTCTCTGCCACATCGAGATTGCCATCACGCAGCGCTTCGCGAATCCGGGTACTGCTGACACGCATTTTATCGATAGCAAACGTGTGCATATTAACCACCTGAAAACCCTGCTGCTGGCCGACTTGCTGTAACAAGGCAAAGTCACCCTGGCGATCTTTACCAAAGCGAAAGTCATCACCAACCACCAAGTAACTGACCCGCAGGCCATCAATCAGTAATCGCTGAATAAACTCAGCGGCCGGCATATTGGCGAGTTTGTGATCGAACCGCAGCACACAGAGTTTTTGGATGGAATAAGCCCGTAGCGCTTCGACTTTTTCACGAAAACGGCTGAGCCGCGCCGGTGCTTTTTCTGGCACAAAATATTCATAGGGTTGCGGTTCAAAGGTAATGACCACCGCAGGTAGTCCCAGCATATCGGCTTTCATCGCCAGCTGACTTAGCACTGCCTGATGCCCCAAATGCACGCCATCAAAGTTACCGATAGTGGCAACGCAAGCGCATTGTGGTTCCGGTAAATTGTGTAAACCGCGAATAATTTTCGGCATATCTGAAGAACGCTCAAACAAAACATGAGAGCATAAGCACAAACGCAATAACATTCCAGCGGGCAAGCTCAAGGCTTGTAGAATTTTATTATCCGCCGCAGTTGTCACGGGGAAAGTTCAACAAGCCCTGGGCATATTCTTTTATAATGATTTGCTGAAGCTGTTTTTTTGAGGCCGCAATGGTAGCAAAACGCAAAAAACTGGATTATGAAGCAGCCGTTGCTGAATTGGAGTCGCTGGTCGAGCAACTTGAGCGCGGTGATATAACGCTAGAAGAATCACTTAAGTTATATGAGCGCGGGGTGTTATTAACCCGTGATTGTCAGGAAGCCCTGCAAGCCGCTGATCAAAAAGTACAAATGCTGGTTAAACAGGCAGGTAATCCCACTTTGGTTGATTTTGATTCAGATCCGGACGCTTCGTGACGGCAGCTTTCAATTTGTCCGACTGGATGTCGGTAAATCAACAACGTGTTGCCCTTGCATTAACGGCTCGTCTGAACTTGCAAAGTGATGCCCGGTCATTAGTGAATGCGATGCAATATACAACGCTGGATGGTGGCAAGCGCTTACGGGCTATGTTGGTTTATGCTGCTGGTGAAGTCATGCACAGTAATGACAATGGTTTGGATGCTGCGGCCTGTGCTGTTGAAATGATTCATGCCTATTCACTGATCCATGATGATATGCCCATGATGGATGACGACGATCTTCGCCGTGGCCGGCCGAGTTGTCATAAAGCATTCGATGAAGCCACGGCCCTATTAGCCGGTGATGCATTACAAACGCATGCTTTTCTCTCATTGTCTGACAACACATTACCGGCAACACAACAAATTGCTATGGTAAAAACGCTGGCTGAAGCCAGTGGTATTATGGGCATGGCAGGTGGTCAGGCGATTGATTTACAAAGTGTTGGCAAAACTTTACCACTTGCCGCATTGGAACAAATGCACCAATTAAAAACCGGCGCGCTGATCCGTGCCAGCGTTCGTTTGGGCGCTTTGGCTTCTGATCAAGTGACCGAGCATCATTTACAGGTGCTGGATCAATATGCTGCTGCTATTGGCCTGGCGTTTCAGGTGCAGGATGATGTTTTGGACGTGATTGCTGACACGGCAACGTTAGGCAAGCAGCAAGGTGCCGATATTGCTCGCGATAAACCGACCTATCCGGCTATTTTGGGGTTGGAAACCGCGCAGCAAAAAGCGCAGGATCTGGTGGACCAGGCACTGGCTGCCCTGCAACATTTAAGTGGCCCAACCGAGGCTTTGTCCGGACTGGCACGGTTTGTCGTGCAGCGAACTTTTTAATGTGAATATTTTGAGCCGATTGTTAGAACAGATTAATGACCCGCAGGATTTGCGGCAATTATCACGTAAGCAGCTGCCGCAGCTGGCTGAAGAGATCCGTACCTTTATTATTGAAAGTGTCCAGCAAACCGGTGGCCATATTTCTTCCAATCTCGGTGTCGTCGAGCTGACGCTGGCGCTGCATTACGTTTTCAACACCCCTGAAGATCGTCTGGTTTGGGATGTCGGCCATCAAAGTTATACCCACAAAATTTTGACTGGCCGCCGTGATCAGATGTATAGCATGCGACAGCCTGGTGGTTTATCTGGTTTTACCAAACGCAGCGAAAGTGAATTTGATACCTTTGGTGTTGGTCACTCCAGTACGTCTGTCAGTGCTGCACTGGGTATGGCTATCGCCGCACAAGCCAATAATGACTCGCGTCGTGCAGTGGCAATTATCGGTGATGGCGCACTCACCGCCGGCCAGGCTTATGAAGCTCTGGCACATGCCGGCGACTTAAGTGCCAATTTGCTGGTCGTGCTCAATGATAATGAAATGTCGATCTCAAAAAATGTCGGCGGTATGGCCAATTATTTGGCAAGACTGTTATCGGGCAATTTCTACGCTTCTGCCCGTGAAGGCAGCAAGAAAGTCCTGGAAAAAATCCCGACCGCCTGGGAGATTGCCCGCCGCGCCGAAGAACATATGAAAGGCATGGTGGTGCCCGGCACCTTGTTTGAAGAAATGGGCTTTAACTATATTGGCCCGATTGATGGTCATAATCTCGACACCTTGATCACCACACTGACCAATTTGCGCCAGCGCAAGGGCCCGCAATTTCTGCACATTGTTACTAAAAAAGGCAAAGGCTTTGCCCCTGCAGAAGAACAGCCCTGCAAATATCATGGGGTCAGTCCTGCGGGCAGCACTAAAAAAACAGGGCCTAACTACACGCAAATTTTTGGCAACTGGTTATGCGATATGGCGGCCAGCGATAAGCAGTTGATTGCCATTACGCCAGCGATGTGTGAGGGCTCCGGCTTAACGGTTTTTGCTGAACGCTTTCCGGAACGTTATTTTGATGTCGGCATTGCCGAACAACATGCCGTGACACTGGCCGCCGGTTTGGCCTGTGAAGGCAAAAAACCGGTAGTCGCCATTTATTCAACGTTTTTACAACGTGCCTATGATCAGCTGATCCATGATGTTGCTTTGCAAAATTTGCCGGTGTTATTTGCAATTGACCGGGCCGGTCTGGTCGGCGCTGATGGGCCGACACATGCCGGTAGTTTTGATCTGAGTTATTTGCGCTGTATTCCCAATATGCTGATTATGGCGCCGGCAGATGAAAATGAATGCCGGCAAATGCTAACCACTGGCTTTAAGCATAATGGCCCTGCTGCAGTTCGTTATCCCCGCGGAAGCGGCCCCGGCGTGACAATTGATAACAGCTTATCAGCACTGCCTATTGGCAAGGCTGAACTGCGCCGCAGCGGACAAAAAGTCGCTATCCTGGCCTTCGGCAGTATGCTGAGCATGGCTCTGGAAGCCGGTGATGCACTGGATACTACGGTGGTCAACATGCGCTTTGTCAAACCGCTGGACACCGAACTGATTGATACCCTTGCTGCAGATTATGATTTGCTGGTGACCATTGAAGAAAATGCCATTGCCGGTGGCGCGGGCAGTGGTGTTGCTGAATACTTGCATGAGATGAATTGTGTCACGCCCATCAGGCATTTGGGGCTACCAGACAGTTTTCTGGATCATGGCAATCATCAGCAAATGCTTGCCGATGTCGGGTTATCAGCCAATGGATTAATCGATTTCATCAATCGTTTTTTTTCGTAATAATGCCCTGTTACCCAAACTAATTCCTGAGTATAATAGTCAACTATATGAGCGCGACCTATACCCTTAAAATCCTTGCTGATTTTGCTTCTGCCCACACCTTGCGTGATTACCCCGGCGATTGCCGCCGTATGCATGGCCATAATTGGAAAGTAGAAGTTGAAGTCACTGCCCGTGGTTTAAACGAACATGGGATGGGTATGGATTTTAAAACCATCAAAACGGCGACGCGTGAATTAGCCAAAACACTGGATCATCGTTATTTAAACGATATTCCGCCGTTTGATGAAATCAATCCCACTGCTGAAAACATTGCCAGATATTTTTATCAGCAGCTCAGCACCATATTGAATAACGAGACCGCCAATGTTTCTGGGGTTACCCTTTGGGAAACTGACCGCGCCTGCGTTAAATATAGCGAGGAATAAGCCACACATGACCGAACAAAATAAACCCGTAGCTGCTGCCGAAATCGAAGATGTTCAGAACATCAAAGATAAACGTCACATTGCCATCGATAAGGTTGGCATCAAAGATATTCGCCACCCTGTTGTGGTCAGCGACCGCACCACCGGTGAACAGCATACCGTTGCCAACTTCAACATGTACGTGAACCTGCCGCACCAGTTCAAAGGCACACACATGTCACGTTTTGTTGAAATATTGAATCAACATGAACGTGAAATCACCGTTAAATCATTTCACACCATGCTCGGCGAAATGACAGAACGCTTGGATGCGGAATCAGGCTATATTGAGATGAGTTTCCCATATTTCGTTAACAAAGAAGCGCCGATTTCTAAAGTTCGTAGCTTGATGGATTATCAGGTCAGCTTCATTGGCGAGATAAACAAAAGCAAAACGAGCTTATCAGTCAAAGTTATCATACCGGTCACTAGTTTGTGCCCTTGTTCAAAAAATATTTCTGATTACGGTGCCCATAACCAACGTTCACATGTCACGCTGACGGTGAAAACTGACAGTTTTATCTGGATCGAAGACTTGATTGATTTGGTTGAAGATGAAGCTTCATGCCAGATTTATGGCTTGCTGAAGCGTCCTGATGAGAAATATGTCACCGAACATGCCTACGATAATCCTAAATTCGTTGAAGACATGGTGCGTGATGTAGCGGCTCGATTAAATGCCGATAAGCGAATCAAAGCCTATACGGTTGAATCAGAAAACTTCGAATCGATTCATAATCATTCAGCCTATGCCCTAATCACGCAAGGTTTCTGAGCGACAAAGTATTTGTAAACGATGCCCGGCTGGTCCGGGCATTTTTTTAGTATTTTTGAATCAAATCCAGCCGCTGACCGCGTCGCTGCAAATCCAGATCCTGTAAAAAGCTCATACCTAATAAGGCACGCTGCGGTTCAGGACCATCAAGAACAATCGCCATGACATTAAATCGCGTGATGTCACCCAGTTGCACCTTTTCCAAATTCACCTGATAGCCCACTCCCTCACCGGAAGCTGTCCGCACGCCAATTTTAGGTGCATTTAAATAATCTATCCCTAAGCGCTTGGCGGTAAACGCATTTAAAGCGACTGCTGACGCACCGGTATCGACCAGAAAATCGATACCATAATCATTAATACTGCCATTCGTTAAATACATACCATCCGTCGGCCACAAACTGACCATCGGCTGCGGACTGGGCGGTGAAAATACCCCGCCAATCTGACTGCCCAATGGAAAAGTCTGCTGCATGCCATCAATTTCCAGAATCGCCTGATCACTGTTCGCAGCAATCAGCTTGACCCCTTCCGGGCTGGTTTGGTCAACTTTCAGAATACGCTGGGTATCGTTGATATTAATCACCGCCTGATCCCGGAACAAACCTGACACTTGGATGCTTAAGGCCGCTTCGGCCATCACAACGGCCGGCAAGATAAACGGTATAATGATGTATTTAAATAATTGAATTCGCATGCTAATGGCACCTTTTTCCAAGCAGGATGTTTTATAAATGTCAGCTGCCAGTTATCCAACGGTCAGCGGCGTGATCCTCGCTGGCGGACTTGCCCGCCGCATGGGTGGCGAAGACAAGGGTCTGGTCAATTTTCAGGGCCAGCCGCTTGTTAAACACGTTATTAATCGTTTGCTGCCGCAAGTTGATCAATTAATTATCAACGCTAATCGTAATATAGACCGCTACCAACAATTTGGCTACCGTGTTATCAGCGATACACTGGCCGACTTTCAAGGCCCGCTGGCCGGTATGCTCAGTGGCATGCAGAACGCGCACTCAGACTATATTTTAACGGCGCCCTGTGATGGCCCGCTCCTTAGTCAAAAACTACGACAGCGCATGCTGGAATCACTACTGCAGAGTGGTAAAACGATCGCCGTTGCTACCGATGGCCAACGTTTGCAACCGGTTTATTGCTTAATGCCATGTCATTTACAGGCCGATTTATCAGCATTTTTAAAAAGCGGAGAACGAAAGATAGACCTTTTTTTCGCGCAGTATCCGCTTGCCAAAGTTGATTTCAGCGATGAAACCAGCTGCTTTGTAAACCTTAACCATCCGGAAGATCTGGCTGCATTGCCAGTCAACTGTAACTTGCCAATGCTGGGTATTTCAGCATTCAGCGGCACCGGTAAAACCACGCTGCTTACCCAGTTGCTGCCACATTTACGGCAAAGAGGCTTGAGGGTAGCCGTGATTAAACATGCCCATCACCGGTTTGATATTGATAAGCCGGGTAAGGACAGCTATGAAATCCGCGAAGCGGGTGCCAGTCAGGTGATCGTGGCTTCAAAAAATTTACTGGCATTAATGCAAACGCCATTAGCAGCACGTGACGAACCGCAACTGGCCGAATGCCTGGCAAGACTTGATTACGATGCGCTGGATCTGGTGCTGGTTGAGGGCTTTAAACAAGCCAACTTTGCCAAACTGGAATTGCACCGGCCAAGTTTAGGTAAGCCGCTTTTAGCTAACGAAGATCAGCATATTATTGCCCTCGCGACCGACGCGGCAGTCAGCCTGAATCGTGACTTGCCCGTGCTGGATTTAAACGATGTCGGTAAGATAGCTGAATTTATTGAAGAATTTTGCCAACAGGCCCAATCCGCTTATGCGTGAAAACACCCCACAAGACAGCTGCGCCGCCCCCGAAAACCCATCGGTTCTGCGTGTTGATAAGGCGCGCCAGACTATTCTGGATCAAGTCGTTGCGCTCCAAAATCAGCAGATTTTGCCACTGCGTGACGCGCTGTGCAGAATTCTGGCTGAAGATATTATTTCGCCATCTGATGTGCCGCCACATGCCAACTCAGCAATGGATGGTTATGCCATGGCCCATGTTGATTTAGCGGCTGAAGCCGCTACTTTACGTTGTATTGGCAGTGCTTTTGCTGGTCAACCGTTTACCGGTCAAATTAACCGCGGTGAATGCATCAGGATCATGACCGGCGCGATAATGCCCGCCACTTGTGACACCGTGGTCATGCAGGAACAAGCCGAAGCCAGTGGCGATAATATTCGTTTTCAGGGCCAGCATCAATTTGGCCAGAATGTACGTTTAGCTGGTGAGGATATTCAACTTGGCCAAAGCGTGCTGAGCAAAGGCCGTCGTATCAATGCCGCGGATCTGGGATTACTGGCATCGTTGGGTATTGGTGAGCTTCGTGTAATGCGTAAATTACGGGTCGCCTTTTTTTCCACCGGTGATGAGCTTAAATCTATTGGTGAGGCATTATCTCCCGGCGATATTTATGACAGTAACCGCTACACCCTGTTTGCCATGCTTGAGCAAGCCGGTGTCGATGTACTCGATATGGGCGTTGTTAAAGATGACCCTGATGCGATTCGATCGGCTTTGCAATCGGCAGCTGATAATGCCGATGTGGTGATAACTTCTGGTGGTGTGTCGGTCGGTGATGCCGATTACATCAAACCGCTGCTCGCCGAACTTGGCCAGATGAATTTCTGGAAAATTGCCATGAAGCCAGGCCGGCCACTCACCTTTGGTTACCTGCAAAAAACGCCTTTTTTTGGTCTGCCCGGTAACCCGGTCTCGGTGATGGTGACCTTTTATCAATTTGTCTTGCCGGCGCTGCAAAAAATGTCGGGGGCCACCATCAATACCGCATTGCTGTTACCGGCAATTGCTGCGGCACCGATTCGTAAACGGCCGGGCCGCTTTGAATTTCAGCGTGGTGTCATGGAAAGCACAACGGAAGGTCAATTATCGGTGCGTATGACCGGCGAGCAAGGGTCCGGAATTTTAAGCTCAATGAGCCAGGCTAATTGTTTTATTTTGCTGGATGAAGACTGCGACGGTATTGCTGCCGGCGATATTGTCACAATCCAGCCTTTTGCAGGTTTAATGTAATGTCAGACATCGACGCCAAACAGCAGTTTGAATTTAATAAATTGCGTAAACGCTTACGCCGCCAGGTCGGACAGGCAATTGCCGATTACGACATGATTCAAGATGGTGACAAAGTCATGGTCTGCCTGTCCGGTGGCAAGGACAGCTATACCATGCTGGATATCCTGCTGAACCTGCGGGACCATGCGCCGATCAATTTTGAACTGATCGCCGTTAATCTGGATCAGAAACAACCCGGGTTTCCAGAAGAAGTACTGCCAGCTTATCTTGAGTCTATCGGTGTGCCTTATCACATCATTGAAAAAGACACTTACAGCATCGTTAAAGAAGTGGTGCCGGAAGGCAAAACAACATGCGGTATTTGCTCACGGCTGCGGCGCGGCAGTTTGTATGGCTATGCACGACAAAATGGTATTACTAAAATCGCGCTGGGTCATCATCGTGATGACATTATCGAAACACTTTTTCTGAATATGTTTTATGGCAGCAAAATAAAAGCAATGCCACCGAAACTGCTCAGTGATGACAAATCCAATATCGTGATTCGGCCACTGGCTTATGCCAAAGAGGCCGATATCGTACGTTATGCCGAGGCCCGTCAGTTTCCGATCATTCCCTGTAATCTCTGCGGTTCGCAGCAAAATCTGCAACGTCAGGTCATTAAAGATATGTTGCAGGCATGGGAAAAACAATCACCAGGCCGCCTGGAAAATATTTTCCGTAGCTTGCAGAATGTTGCACCGTCGCAACTGGCCGATACCAATTTATTTGACTTTGCCGGTTTGGAAACACACAGACAACAAAGCGAGAACGACAAAGATGAGACTTATGATGATCGGCAATTTCCAGCTTTGGCACGTTAATTGACGTAAATCTTTCGCCACGTCTAACAACTTATTCACGGTTTACAGCATGTGTTACAGAGACTTTACAGGAGTCAGCGCTAAGTCATTGAATCGCCACGAGTGTTATATAAGCAATTGATTTTTAACAACTTTTAAAAGTGATTATTTTTTAACCAATTTGTCATCGACTGTTAAGAATGAATCACTTAGCGATTTTCACAAACATTAACCACAGACTTATCCACAGAAAATGTGAGTAAGTCGCTAAGCTGTTGATTCCATCATTTAAGCTGATGAATTAGTTGCTGGCCGGGGTGAAATCTTCTGAAAATTCCAGTGCATTACCATCCGGATCGCGACAAAAGAATGCAGCCCGACCAGATTTGCTTCGTGAATAGGGCATACCGGCTTTATCAAAATATTCAGCCAGTTTTTCCAGATCTTCAACCACCAACGCCACATGTCGATCCCGGCCACCATGTTCCGGTCGTCCTTCCTTGCTATCAGGATTCGGCAGCACCATTAAATGAATTTGCTGGCCATCCCCCAGATCCAGCCATGCGCCATCAAAGGGAAACGTCGGCCGGCTGTGATTTTGGTTGATTTGTAAAATATTGCAGTAAAAATCCAGTGATTTTTGTAAATCAGCGACCAGAAAAGTCGCGTGCGCAATTGATTTGATCATTGCGAGGTTCCTCTTAAATTAATGCTGTAAATTTGGGTCGGCAGATGGCATAAATCAAGTCAGACTTACTGCCGACCACCTTCAATTCGCGCGACACCATAAGCCGCGACAATAATCAAAATGCCGCCCAGCCAGTCAGCAATAGCCATGGTTTCATCTGTTAACCACCAGGCCGTTACGGCTGCTACCACCAATTCAAATAACATGATGACAGCCGCGCGATACACCGGCAAACGCCCCAGACCGAATAAAACGCTCACTGTCATAGCGATGATAGCGAGGCCGCCAAAGGTGATGGCCAATAAACTCACCGTTACTGAAACGTCCGGTATTGCGCTACCCCGGATCAAAATGACCGCTAAAGCTACTGCGACAACGCCCCAATAAACGGCTGTGGTTTTGATATGCATTGCCACATTGGCCAGTTTGCGACTCAAAACATTATTGACGGCAAACATGATGCCGGCAAATAACGCCAGCCAGTCAGCCAAACCATGTGGCCAGGGCAAACCGATCGCTGGTTGCCATAACATTATCAAAGTGCCTGTCATCGCTAAAATAAGCATTGCCATCGCTTTATGAGAAAGCGTCTCTCCCAGCCACCAGCGGCCCAGAATGACACTCCATAGTGGCGCCAGGTAAAACAACAACATCACGCGCATCACTTCGCCCTCAATCAGCGCCACCAGAAAAGCAAGGTTGGTGACACCGGCAGCCAACGCCAACCAGACCAAGTCAAACGGTAATTGTCGCCATGGCCAGTGGCCACGCAGGGCCTGGGGCAATTGTAAAATCGCCGCAGAAAGATAAATCAGCAGCGTGGTCCATACTACCGGCAGTCCAGCCGCTTCAAACAGCCGCATCGGATACCAGATAAAGCCCCACATACTGGCGGCAAACAACAGACAAAGGACAGACAGACGATATTGTTGAACAGTGCTTGGATTCATGGCAATGCTTATAACACGGGGGGAGCGCAAAGCGTTATAATGTAGCGTTATTTTGAACCGGCAAACTCACCCATGAATCCAGATCTGGCCAAGCTGCACCCCTA
>Ga0307934_1001350_pt1 | contig 15247 bp, 13 predicted proteins | sample OrgLakmetageno90_FD_201838 | JGI IMG/M metagenome (GOLD analysis project Ga0307934, IMG submission 201838) | Saline water microbial communities from Organic Lake, Antarctica - #90 | ecosystem: Environmental > Aquatic > Non-marine Saline and Alkaline > Saline | place: Antarctica: Organic Lake... | reverse complement strand
GAACGGTTCCTCGCTATCTCTTACTATTTTGAAGAAGAAATCAAGGTAGTTCAACAGTCCGGCGCCAGGGCACATTGAGATCTCATCTATTAGCAATACCTCTACCGCTCTTATACGCTTTTTTACCCCCTCCCGAACGTTGTCATACATGCGTTTGTTCGTTCTCCAGAGTCTGTAAGTATCCTCGTATTTAGCTTTTTGCTCTTCCGGAGTCATCGACTGCGCGTAGTTCTCCATGGGGTTGAAGTAAGGTCCGAGTCCTATACCAGCCCACGAGTGAATTGTTTTTCCTCCGAAGTGACTTCCGGCAATACCAGTTGTGGCTGTCATAGCAAAGTTGTAACCTCTGTTACTCATAGCTGGGATGAGGACATTGATGATGAAAGAAGTCTTTCCTGTGCCTGCTCCTCCTGTTAGGAACACGTTCGCGTGATCGGTGAATATATGTCTCACCAGCTGTCTATGCTCACTAGTTATTTCAAAGTCTGCATTACCGCAGGTAGCCATCATGTTGTCTAGCTCCTCCTGCGACAGACGTCTGCGTTTACTTCCGCCCATTGTGTATAGCGCGGTGGCATCCGTATCTAGGATGTTCTGCATGAAGTTAGCCACGATTACCTCCTTCTTTCGGGTGTCCCTGCTTACTCAACTCCTCCTGCTTACTCAACTCCTTCAGTATGTCGTTCGCTATCTTTTTAGAATAAACTTCTATCTCTTCGGTCGTCATACCATTTGGTGTTGCGCGGGTTAGCGCCCAGGTATACACCCAATTAACAATTGCGAATCCCCATATCATGAGATGTGTTGCGAAAGTAATTTTACCTACCTCAAGTGTCGTGTGGATGTTCATATAGAACGCCCCCATCATGATCAACGCATATAACGCGACCACAATGTTTTTCATTTTTCTCTTCATAATTATAATTTTTCTAGTTTCTTCCTGCTGTATGCGTATTGCACACCCTCGTCCTTCATCTTCTTAATAGCCGCACTACCTTTAGAACTCTTCTTTTGTTGTCCATGGATAAGTAATCCGAAACTTCCACCAGTTAAACTTCTGGCGTGGCTATCATCATGATCGACTTCTAGTCCCAGCTCCTCTGCCTCGTCCGGGTGATATACTACTTGTGCGTAGCGGAACCCATACTCCTCAATGAGGTGATCTTGCGTTCCTCCCAGAGATGCTGTCATAGCAAAGTTATCTGGTATGAGCTTTTCACACTTCTTCCACATTGATATGTTCTTTGTATATGCGTAGAAGATCCTGTCAGGGTTTCTCCTGGCGACTTCCATCCAAGCTAAGAAATAGCTTTGGTTGAAGAAGTCTCCGTCTGCGTGCACTCTTATGAACTTATAGTATTTGCTTGGTAGGTGCATGTCGATAACTGCCGCCATACGTTCTGTTGTCTTAGCGTGTTGCAGCATGCTGTAGTTCTTATACACGGACTTCCACACGTTGGTATACACTGCTTCTTGTGAGGCGGCGTAGCATCTAAACTCCGAGTGCTCGCCATCCACCAATTTCTTGGTAGTCTGATCTACCCACGCCAAACACTTCTTAGCACAAGGGCACGAGTATCCTGCTGGTAGCGAGAACGTTGCCGTCTTACTCCCTTTCAGTTTTACGTTGCTTGTGCCGAATGTCAGCTTCTCTTCAGGACCTACGTCTCTAGGTTTTAATTTGCCAAATGGCTTTGTAATTTTACTCATATAATTTTATTTTGTTGTTTATCTCCTCTTCTAGTGCCGTCACACCTCTGCCTGCGCTTCCACAACCGAAGCAGTGGAAGAACAGGGTAGACTTGTTGAAATTAAAGCTTGGTGTCCTCTCGTCGTGTATAGGACAGCAGCACTTAAATTCGTATTTATCTTTACCTCGCTTGTGTAGGCTCCCACCATACTCCTCGCACAGTGAAATAAATTTTCTTTGTTCTTTACTCCTCATGATTCTCTATTAAAATCCTACGGCAGAGACGGGGGTGCAGATCGTTGTGCTTACTAATCACTTCGTTTGATATTTTTAATGATCTTCGCCAGTAGTTCGTCAAACTGTGCTTGCGGCATGGCTCCTAGATCTTTACCTTGATTTATTGGCAACTGCAATACAGTCTGTAATACGTTAGTATGATTTGCAGAAAAGAGCTGCTCCGATATTTTCTTTGTGGCTGCCGTCCCTACCCTATCTGTATCAAACGCAGATATGATAAACTTGAACCTAGCAGCAAGTTTGGCTGCGTTAGCTGGTGTGATAGAAGGTCCTATCAATGCTATTCCTCCAGGTCCTGCTCTGCCTGCGTCCAGAGGTCCCTCACATAATAGTGCCCACGGTATCTGTTCTGGGTCGTTATCTGCCCGCCTCTCAGCGGCATCCCATCCCATCATCTCTCTCGTGGAATACTTGGCTGTTCTATACTTACTTGGTGTAAACCTTGGTTTACCGTTCCGTAACTCGTTGAACGGCGACACTGGTATCCACGACGATTTTGTGTTGGATCTAGTGTGGGTGTGACTCCATGCATATCCCCAGTAGTTACCGGGCCATCCGCATATTTGTACTTCCGCACCAGGGCACGTGCTCTCTACTATACGCCTAACCTTACTTGTGTCAGTGAGATTATAAGGGCCTCCTCCGGCGTAAGGGTGTAACATATATTTGCTAAGTCCGTCGCCAGATATTCGTTCTATCAATCTACCCTGCCATGTCATGGGAGTTCCATCTAGCATAGACTTAAATATGATACGATGTTGCGGTGTGTCTTTCCAACCTCCCGGAAACTTCCTGTAGAATATACCGTTCTCTTTCTCCGTGTATTCCTTGGTGCAGAACTCACAGTTGAACTGATCCTCCAGAGCTACTGGGTCAAACTTACGATCCTTCAGATATATAATTGCCGGGTGGTTAGCCGGCAGCTTACTCAAAGCAACTGTCTCTCCTGGTCGTGGAGGGCACATAACTCCAGTGACTGGATCTGCTTCCCAATGCTCCTCGCGCTCTTTAGTGCTGACGTTACCTCTGACCTTAGCTTTGGTGAGGATGTCTGGGTGTCTCGATGTTACCGAAGACATATCATTGAGATCTGTGAATGAATACCTGTGCGGTTTCTCATCCATCCGTGTCCTCATACAGATGCTGGATCTCCACTCGACTTTTGCGTCTCGGTCCTGCATCTCGTGGGGTATGAACCTTGTCTTAGATTCTTCTCCCAGCCCTGTTACAACACTCAAGTTAATTGAGTATTTGGGGTCTTCTAATTCTCTACGTCCGTGCGTATGTAGGCAATCTGGACAGGGAAGATACAGATGGTATCCGCTTCTTTCCTGTGTGAGCACTACCTCACAACCATGCGCGTTTGCTAGTTTTTCCGCCGCAGAAACAATCTGCTTAGGGGCATGGATTCCAGATCCTACACTTTTTATACTTCCGTCGCCTCTACTCACTTGAGGTTGCTGTTATTAGTTTATCTCGCCTACCGAAGGGCCACAACGACTGCTCCAGCCATGCTGTAATTTCATCCTTCTTGCCTCCTGCGCTGCTCGCTGTGGGCGCGCTTTTTTTAACTTCCATTTTGTTTGTGTCCATAAAGTTTGTTAGTTCTTTCTATAGTGTTTCTTCCGTAAGTCCCAGTATCTGTAGTAGAAAACTTTCTTAGCTTGCTCGATCACCGATTCTCTTACCTTGTGCTTGTGCAAATTGGGTGCTTTAACGATCACCACTATCTTAAATCTACCTCTGCTTAGTTCATGTATTTCTTTCAGTCCGGCAAACGAAGGTATGTCGTCTTTACTCAAAAGGCCTGGAGGTGTTATATACCAGAAATTCTTAGGGCATTCAAGACCTGCCTTTTCGATAGCCTCATATTTATAATACGAATCCCACGTCCTAGTTGTCCTGTTAAGCCTGCGCTTGCACTTCCTGCGATCGGCCTTGAAGTCGGACTTAGTGATCTTAACCTCGTGCTCGATACCGTATCCTGACTTGGTAACGTGCCATAAGTCGCACTCCCACCAGTTGTCCGGCGTGTAGTTGGGAACGCACAGGGTCGTGCTTGTAAGTAGCTCGTTGTGAAGAGCGTTCTGTATGATAGCCTCCGTCATTTTCTAGGCGATCTTAATGTCAGAAAATACGTGTCCTAGTCCAAGCTTAACGCTTTGCTCCCAGCTGGTGCGGAAGGAACTTCCGTCCTTACGTGACCTTACCCATAGGTTTAATCCCTCGACGTCTAAGACCCCATCTGCCTCGTTTAGTAGAGCTATCGGATCTGTCTCCATACGCCCTGCTCCACGTAGATGAATGTGTCCTTCCCACTTACGGAGTAACGTAGGTAACGCTCTTATTTCAGATTTACTCATACGGCTCAATGGCACTACAGGAAGTAGTTCCGTACGATCCATTTCTTCGGCTTTCGCTTGAATAGAATCGTAGGCTGCAAACAATTCGACGTTGGTGTAAGCGTCAGGCGCTTCTTGGAAGTTACACTCTGCCTCTTCAAATTCATCAAGAGCTTCTAGCGGGTCAATGCCCATGTTAGCTGTCTTGAGAACGTAGGCTCTGCGCGTGTTACCCATTTGGCACTCTTGCTTACCCATGAGCTCTACAAGGAACTCCTGTCTTACGAGCTCATCAACTATACCGAGGGTAACAGACTCCAAGTCTCTCACCGTCCTTCTACTCATCTTCTCGCTACGGCTGAAGTAATCTTCCAGCTCTATTTTAGCTTGCTCGATCTTACTGTCGGATAAGAATACAGACTTAGAGTCTTTAAGGTTGTCTATGCGCTTTCTTAAACCTTTGATACCGCTTGTGTCTTCGTAAAGTAGACGTGCAATTTGCTTGGCGCTTTCTAGGTGATCTAGAGTAAGAACTACCTCCTCTGGTATAAGGTTTCCGGGGAGTTGTGCTAGTCTCTCAGATTCCTTTGTTATCACCACTTGGCATGCGCTCTCGACTACGTTCTGTGGGGAGGCTGGAGAGCCTAGTAGCTTTAGTCTTTGCCAGTCTGTAAGCTCTTCTCCTGTTACAATTTCTTCGACTCCCCACGCAAAAAATTCCTGCCATTTGTTTAACTGGTGGGATGGTATACCGAAATGCATTTTCTTCGCGTCGTCATGCCCGCGAACGTAAACCTGAGACATCATCGTGAACAGGACGTCAGATCCAGTCATGTTGTATTCCTCTGGGCGGTTTGGGATGATGAGTGCTTTACCTTGCGCAACTCGACCACTGGTAGTGTTCTTTACTCTGTCAGCTAGGTGCTCAGCGTCTTCTGGTTTAGTGCAGCAGAAGTGATTGAAGCGCGTGTCTTTTCCCGCGAGTGATCGTATGAGTGTCCCGCCTGCTCCGCTTGATCTGATAAGGGTTTCATCAGTTGTTCCGTGGGTTAGAGTAGACCAAGAAAGGTCACTGGCTAGCCGGGCTGGTGATGAGGAGAGTGCGCCAGCGAGTCTGGCTCCCACTGCGTCTACGTAAGTAAAAGCATTGTAGAATGATCTACTGAGCACATCGACTAAAGATGATTTTGTTACTTGGTCTTCTTTCCACGTGAGGTTGGGTATACCACCGATCCTATCCTCTATTTCCTCTTTTAAACGCTTAAGGTCCGGGTCGTCAGGTTGCGCTTTCAACGATGCTATGACACGCTTGAGAGCTTTCTTGTCCTCCTCTATTTTAGAGTTGTGCCAAGTTTGGAACCGGGACTCGGCTTGAGCAAGTATTGCGACTGCTTTACCGTCTGTTGCTGCGGAGAAAACTAGTCCTTTTGGGATTGGTGTGTCGGTCGTGTAACCATTACCTAGGGCTGCGTGGTTGAGTAATGCGTCTGATATTTCAGAGATAGTTAGATCGGTATTTTTTTTCATAATTAATTAGTGTGTGCCCCCTCAGTCGCAGTAGACTTTCGGAGTATTATGGTCTGCCAATTCAGCAGACACTGAAATAGCAATACACCACGATCGTAACTATCGTCAAACTTTTTCTATATTTATTTTAAAAAACATTGATTTATGTTTGACAATAACTGTCTGGAAGCTAAATTACGTGCATCGCTACCCCTTGAGGTAGTTTCGTATTAAAAGTGTGATTGAGTTGTGAGGTATAGTTAGCTCGCAATTCAAACAAACCAATTCAGGGCTGAGAGTGGTAGTAGACTCTCAGCCCACTTTTTTGCCCAAAAATCCAGACGTATTAAGTCGGTAAGTTTTGGTTGGTAAATCCCGAATAATTATATGATGCCCGGGAACTTACCAATTTAAAAACATTCGTAGCCCAGTTAGTTACGAATGGTAGGAAGGTTGGTAACACCGAAAACCGAGTCTTAATAGAAAATCCCTATATAACGCGCGTATTAATTATACTACTCGGTTTTCGGTGTTACCAACTTAACATACTTTTATTAAATGTTTGATTTCAAACACTTACAATAGTCCAACCTCTACGCACCATAGGGTATCGGTAATAACTGACGACCCGGAATATTCAAACGAAAAAGCTCTGTAACTTAATGCTACAGAGCTTCTTGTATTGAATGTCTTAACCTTTCTCCCGGGCGACGAATCTCTGGTATTTCATCTCCCGTTTCATAGGAATATCTTCTTCCATACCCTTACGAGCTTTCACCATACAGAAGAATTGATTGTCTAATATCTTACTTTTGGGAGCTTCTGCTAACCCGGCTTCTGCAGCTTTTACTCCAGCAGAGTCAGCCATGTTTGTGATGCCGATCACCGCTACCATATTTTTACCTATACCTTTCGAGATACCGATGTCATCGTTGAGTAAGACTCTTTTTCTTTGGGAAGAGTTTACAGCTTGAGCCAACACGACAATAGGTATGTCGGCATCCTCTGCTAGCTTCACACAGCCGTGAGCTGCATGCTCCCACGCCATAGCTACCTCGCCACTGCTGGCTCCCTTCTTGATCTCTACAGCACTACCAAGCCAGTCAAGTATGACTAGCGTAGGTCTCACTCCTTTGAGTCTCTCGAAGTTTAGGATCTCTCGCTCCATAATCGCTCTAGCATCAAGACCATCCCCGGAGGAGACTTTTTTAATACGTATACGCTCTGCGATAATCGCCAGAGTATCCTCTAGAATCTTGGTCTTAAACACAAGTGAGGGGTCGCTCATAACAGCAGCTCTTATCTGCTTGAAGTTCTCGCAGTCCTGCAACTTACCGATCGGTATGGTAGCAGCGGCAGAAGTTATCCGGGCTACATACTCTCGCGGTTTAAGCTCAGTTGATACTATCAGTACGTGCCCGCCAGTAGCAGCTTCGTTCCAAGCGACCTGGCCCGCGGCGACAGACTTTCCTCCGCCCCACCCACCGAAGATAAGGTAACACTCCCCATTTCCTAGTCCTCCGTTGAGTGCACGGTCTAACCCGGCTATGCCCGTAGATCGACGCACAACATGGTCTTCTGATTCTCCAGATATGATTAACTCCATGTCATCCTCTTCGTCATCGATACTTGCTTGCTCCGACGCGTTGATCGCAGTCTGCATGATCTGTATCTGCTCGCGCACGTTTGGTATAACATCGCGCTGAATGCTATTCGCAGCTCTCTTTGCTCGGATCGAGCTATACCATGCGGTGAGGTAAGGGTCGATGCAGTAGTATTGCTCCTTGTGAGAAGGATCCATCATGGTCTGCAGGAGTTCCATACACAGGTTGTAATCTTCGTCCAACAACCCCAGGGAGGATGTGGATGCGTTCACGTAAGACTTCATGAACTCGCGAGTAGGAGGAAACTCCAGTTCCGTGCCTATCGCTCTCGTCACCGAGATTGCCGTTGTGATGGCGTGCAGCAGTAATGCCGACTCGTCCTTGATAAAATCCTCTGGGATGAGCGGTAAGCCCAACAGCGACGACCTACGCATAGGATCGTGTAGTATTGCATGAAGTAAAAAGAATTCATACGACTCGCGGTTTTCCACGAGCCACTGTTGCATCTCTGACGTTAGGTTCATTTTAGTTTATCGGTGCAAAAATTGCAGCACGACTACTTTGGGTTTCTATCTCTTGGCATAGCTCACGAATATCTCTAGTTAATTCTAGGGATTGCTCACTCCAATACTTCAATCGGCTGTTCAGTTCTGCCATAGACATTGCCGTGTTGTGACCCTCCCTTTTGTCGCAAAGTAGTTTGGCTTGCTCTACCAAATACAATGCTAGTTCCGCTTCCAGTATTCGTAAATCGCTTTCTAATTTTATTCTATTCATTTTGTTTGTTATGTATTTTTGCTACAGCATCGTAAGTTATGCCCCGGTGGTTTGCCCACCGCATGACTTTCTTATCCTCTGCCATATAGTTTATCATGTCTCTCGACAGTTCCGTCGTTACTCCTGTGTCAAATCTAGAAACAGCCATCAAGAATCTAAACTCTAATGGATAGGATGTCGCCATCCTTAAATCTGCTCCAGATTTATTTAGCTCGTCTACACACTCTGCGTAGTGCTTATCTATCTTCTCCAACCAATACTTTTCTGATTGTTTTTGCGATACCAATTCATAGGGTATACCCAGGTAATTTGACAGCGCATTGTTTATGTATTTCCGGGAGGCAAACATGTTTGGTTGTGGACCATTCACGTGCTTGTTGAATATAGCCCAGTTGAATATAGCCTCCATGATTATCTCTGGTGAGAAATCCCACTCGACGACGACTGCCGCCATCTTACGCATCGTAGGTCTCATGGCTAGCGCGGCGTGCGATCTGTTCAGCGGCTTGCTGACGCCAAACCTCTTCAGTATCTTTTCTTTTTGATACAGGTAATTTTGCATTAATGTCTCTTCTATCATACGTCTACTACAGCCGGAGTTTCATAAGAGCCATCCACAATGGGACGTATCTCTGCTAGGTCATCAATGAATATAACATCATACCCAATGTCAACGTAGGCTTTGTGTCTAGCCCAACACTCCCCCACCACACCAGCGTAAGGAGGATTCTTCCTGCTGTCCTCTTTCTGGTCAGTACACTCGAATACGATGTCGATCATGACGCCGTAGTTTTTGTGCGGCCTAGTCTGTAGCAATCTGCCCGGCTTTTGGATAGCTGTTGTATTGGCTCCGCCACCAGCGAGGTTAATGACTACTTTCAAGTCTGGGAATGTCACTCCCTGCACGTAGATGTTAGAAGCTAGGACTCTCCAGTAGTCCCCGTTTGCTATTCCTTCTGTGAGTTCGTGCCTAGCTTTATTAGACAGTAGCTTTGCCATTGCTATGGTTCCGCTGGAAGGAAACGCGTTTTCCATATAGTAGTTAGCCTGTTTCTCGTCCTGGATAAACGCCATGGTCTGCCAGTTATCTGGTATATGGTTGGCGAGTATTTCTGTTACGATCTTCGCCATCTTAGAAGACTGAGTTAGCAACCTCTTATACACTGTTGCTCTATCTACTCGCTGCCCGGGGACAGTGTCTTTAGAGAATGGAACCTTAACCATCAATACTTTCAGGGGACTAATCATACCTGCGTCTACGGCTTCCTCGTAAGTTACATTTGCTATGATGGGTCCTATAAGTCCCTCGATAAGTCTGTCCTTCTTATCAAACCTACCTTTCAGCGTGGCTCCAAAGCCATACTTCCGAGATCTGTAGAAGGCTGCTACCTTGGGTATTCTCTTAGTCGACACAAGCGCGTGCGGCTCATCGAGCAGCATAAGTCCTGTAATGTCCGGATCCATCTTCTGCAGCGAATCTGCGGAACACACGGTTATACCACCTTTGGATTGTCTTGAGTTATTGGAGCCCGTGTAAACTCCCAACACCTCTCTGCTGGGTAGCATCTCTTTGAAGTGCGCGTGGAGCTGCTTACACAGATCCACCCCAGGCGCCGTCACGACAGTCGTCTCCTCTGGGAAGGCTTTACATAGCGCTGTCATCCCATAAGTTTTTCCAAAACGAGTTGGAGCCCCTAGTAATCCAGAGTTTCCATCCAGCAGCGCACGGAGTATCCACACTTTCTGCAGTCCTCGCAGACCAAGGCATGCTGCCTTTAGATTTGGTTTGGGTAGGAGGTCTTCTCTAACATCGTGCATTTCTACAGAATGTCCTTCTGCAAGTAAGTGCTCTTGTAAAGATCTCCAGAACCCCTGGTAGCTTATTATGGACTCCGTCCCATCAACGGGCGTTGCCTCTCGCCACATGGGCTCTACCAGATTTTTAAATTTAGTTACTTGTCTCCTGCTTTTTGGGTTAAATTCCTTTACCATTTCTCTGTAGGTCAGAGTCAGGAATTTCTTTACTGTTGGTAACGGGGGGCTGATCAACATCGTCGCATCGTCCCTTGTTATCTTGATTGTTTGTTTTGTCATCTGTGTATTCTGATTGTTGTAGTTCAAATCTACCAAATTCAAAACCATGACCCCACTCTGACATACCGATATGGACACCAATGTGTGTCAACATAGCATCAAACTCTTCCTCGTCAGGAACCCTAAAGAATTCCGCGGAGTCAGATACGTCTGGCGGTAGTTCCCGCGCTAGAGTGAAATCCATGGATATGACTTGCCCGGTCTGTAACGACTCATACTTTTCTTTGATAGGTGTCTTTCCTCTCCTCGTGCTACGGTTATACGTAGACGTGTTTTTGACCGTAAAGTATCGTGCGGGTATGATTGAATCTGTGCTGATGTCATCCATACCTAGGGAATCCCGAGACTCTCGCAGCGCCCACTTCCATCGCATTAACGAAGATGCTATGTGTATTAATCCTTCATCTTCCTTATTTACCCGGGTGAATGTCTTACGACCGCCCCCAGAGTCTGGTCCTCTTTTAGCTCCGAGCCAGGGTGTTGTGCATCGTAGTTTTCTTGTAATAAGCATAGGCGCATGTTGCGCATACGCCTATGCTATTGCAAGAAATAAGTTCTAAGAAGGTATTACAATTTGTTCTTTTATTGCGTCTACTAATGCTTGCGAGTGGTCGCACACAATTACTTGTAGCGATTTCTCCTCTCCTATACGGTTGAGCATGTCAGCCATCTGCTGCTGCACATCATCGTCTAGGTGGGTCGTAGGCTCATCCAATATGAGTAACCCCACGTTGGGTATTACCAACGTATGGATAGCTCGCAACGTTGCGACTGCTAGCCATACTTTTTGCCCACCAGACATGCGACTTTGCGGGAGCCACACTTCGCCAGGTTTGTCGATACGTAGGAAATCGAAGGCTAGTGGAATATCTTTCGATGCCGTTACCATAAAGTCAGCGTGCGCCTCCGCAAGGTAGTCTGATGCTATCCTAGCTATCTGCTCGAATTTGTAGCTCAAATACTCTAGGGAAACTCCGCTTGGCTTGAAGGCCATACTTAACTCGCTGATGTTCTCTGCAAGTTCTATTCTACTCTTCTGCTCCTCAGCTCGTGTCTCCAGCTCTGCTAGGCGGCTTGAGTCTGCTAGCATAGCATTCTTGGCCGCCGTCACCTTACCACGGACTTCGGAGTAAGCTGCCTGATCGGCTTCTAACTCCTCCAGACTACTCACTACAGCAGCACTTGTTCCTCCGTGTTTACGAAGAACTGCATCTGCCATCTCAGGGAGGTTTTTAAGTAACTCTACAATACCTGCGTCAAGTGCGAGCACGCTGTCTTCGTTGAGTCGCAAAGATAGGGCCTGATCGTTATGCTTGGCGAGCACAGATTGTAGCTCTGTTAGTTCGGCTTCCATAGCTTGTAGCTCTGCTTCCTTACCTTCCCACTGTAGTAGCGAAGAGTTGTAAGTAAGTTTTGCTTCCGCAAGTTCTTTACGTAAAACCTCTAACGCCGCAGAATCCATCCCCGGGTCGGTTATACGCTTAGTAGCTTCTTGTATCTTTATGTCGATTGCAGCATGCTCCCGACTGTTCTTAGTCAGCATCTCCACTTTTTCCTGCATCTCTCCTAAGGCACGTTGCTCGTCCTCGATAGTAATACCGTAAGACTTCTGAGATAAGACAGACGCTGCCATCTTCTTTATACTCGCGGTAAGTATATCATCCTTGCTTGTAGCAGCACCTAGTTTAAGACGATTGGCTTCGTATTCCTTTAGGTTCTTGTTTGCCACCGCCGCTTTATCTGCGTAGGTTACCCTATGCTTATCCAGCTCTTCAGAAACCTTATCTAGGTTGTTCTGGAGAAACTCGGTGCTAGTAGTGTCTTCTCCGCACACAGGGCACTGACACCCGGTGTTGGCGCTGCGAATACCCTCCAAGATGGTGGTGTAGGTTTTATAATCCTGCGCCATAATCTTACCAGCAGATTCTATCTCCTTCAGTTCGCTCTGCTGCTCTTCAACAACTACCTTTGCTGCCTCGACACCAGGGGTAAGATCAGCTATGTCTTTCCTAACGACGGCTCGCTCGTCGCTCATACTCGCTAGTTGCTTCCTAGTGGTGATCCTATCCCGCAAGTCATTTATGGCTTCCGCAAAACTTTCTGGAGTCGGAGCTTCTGCCGCCAGAGCTACATGGGGTATATCCAATTTTTTCTGATTTAGAGTCCACACCTCGTGGGAAGCTTCTACGGAACTAGTCGCCGTCGCTTCTTTAGCTTCTAGTAGCTGACACTTACTTTGGTAGCTAGCCAAGTTAGTTTTAGCCTCTTTTATTTCTGCAATAGCTTGCGTCTTTTCCTGCACCAACACCGTTTGAGATTCCAAGTCTGGTAATCCAGCTATGATTGCTCGAGTCTTAAGAACAGCATCCTCTGCGTCTGCGCTCTTACTATATAACCCCTGCAACGCTCTTAGGTGAGAAAGAGCACTCGAGGGATCTACCACATCTTGCAGCTCTTTGTCGCACTCACTGTAGTAGTCTGACGACTCTTTACAAACACTGCGCGCCTGATCAATCACTGCCCCTAAGTCCTGTATGGAGTCCGACACCTGCTTGCGACTTCCATCTACGATTGTGGCTACCTTGTCTAGGTGACCTAGCATGAGTAGCTTTGTGTAGAAGTCCCGGCGCTCGGTATCTTTACCAAACATATTAGTCATCTCTCCTTGCCTAATGAACACGGTAGAGTTGATAGCTTTCTTGTCCACCCCCACAAGCTCAAACATCATGTCTGTGACTGCCTTGTCGGAGGTCAGGGGTTTATCCATACCTTCGATGACTAACTTCCTGGAGCTAGTGGTTTTGGTAATACGACGCATGATACTACACTTACGACCGTCGGACGTGAAGTAGACGATGACTTGAGCATAAGTAGGTTCATCAATACTGCACCGACGAATGAATGCCTTAGCGGAATCCGGGTGGTCGATGGTGTTGGCGAACGCTAGTTGTAGTGCCTGCAGGACGGTAGACTTTCCGTCTCCGTTAGCGCCAAACAACCCTACGAGGTGTCCGTTAATATCCTGCTTTATCTTTTTGTGACGACCGAAGTTCTCGATGTCTATTCCTGTAATTTCTAACATGTTGTTTCTAGTGGTGGTTTATCTTCTCTGATGGAAGTGTCTTTTTCCCACGCATCAATAAAATCGTTGATGATATTGTGGGCGTCCTCTGCTCCTCGGTATAGGAGATCCAGAGCTACGTCTGTAAGTCGCGGATTTCCATCGAATTTCTTACGTATGAAATCTTCCATAGTAAGCTGATTTTCGTCTACTTCCTTACTTCCCTCTCCGACATACGCTTCTTTATCCATCGGTAGCGGGTAGCACCGGATCACACACTTCTGTGGATCCAGAATCGCATGGATTCTCATCACTACGTTTGGTAGGCTGCGATCGTAGTCAATGCGAACAACGGGCTCTTCGTCCACGCACTTCTCGATAGTCGCTATAAGCGCGTCGAGCTCTGCGGGGGTCTTGATGGTCTCCGATATAAACTTCCGAGTCTGGTAGTTTATAAACTTCGCAGATTGCGCAGCGTCTTTCGATACTCTAATACAAGGTAGTGATTTCTGCGTAGCCTCCCCGCTTGAGCACATCTCAGTAGATCCCGGGTAACCGATGAGGACGTTTTTAGTATCGGGGCGCGGTCTATCAACATAGCCCTGCACGTGAATGTCTCCCAACAACCAAGCTTCGTTTGTCTGTGCTATCGGTAGTTCGTCTACGTGTAGCGGATTCTTTGATCCCGCATACATAGGCACGATACCATCCACGAATCCATGGAACAGAACCACGTCCGCTCCTTTGGCTTGCTTCTCTATCTCTGGTAACGCCTCCCTGAAGGAAGATGCGTTGTGGGTTACCACGCCTGTGAAAACAAAACCAAAGACTGTCATGGTCTTGTCATCGATAGGTATGATACCGTAACTGTCAGAGGTTCTTCCTCCAAACAACGTGTCAACCCAGGGCTGCTTACACCAATCGTGGTTGCCTGTGACAGCAAGCATCTTCATCTGGTTCTTCACTAGCATTGCGTCAATTTCCATGATCTGCTTTACTACGGTAGAGCTAGGTCTCGACTTATCGAATATGTCACCTACTAGGACATACATATCAACTTCTTTTAATCCTGCTTTTATTGCGTTTTTGAAACCCTGGAAGAAATCTTCTCCTCGCTTTGGGGTTCCATACTGTGTATCTCGGAGATGTGTGTCAGCTACGTGGCCGATTAAAATCTCGCTTTTTGGGGTATTGGACATTCTTTATTAAATAGTGTTGTGAACTCTTCCAAGTTCTCTAATTTTTCTTTCAGTAACTTCCTAGCCGTCCCGGCTAGTTCATCACACTGAGCTTGTTCCTGTATCGTATTACGTGGCGTGAACTGAGGAGTCACGCAAACGTAGCGCGCCATACCAGAGTATCTCAACCACAGATCTATTTCTGTCTTCCTTGCGTTTAGGGGTTCTCCATACTCGTTAAACAGAAGAGCCTTTGCTAAGTTCGCCCTATCAGTGAGCCAGAGTATCGATAACCTGTTAGGTCCAGAAAATATCGACAGAGGTCCCGCGTGGGATTCTGCATTGAATTCTTCTTCCCTATCTTCTCCTAACTCCTTGTGTAGTATGCTGTGCACTCCGTCGATAAAAGATGTGAGCTCGCACCGCTGGACTGTTGATCCGTAGGTGGCGTGCACAAGAGCGTTTGTGTCGACAACAGCCCTACCTAAATTTTCAGTAGGTCCCACCTTCTGGATGATGGCCGCATAACCGCCCCAGCCGTGTTTACAGCCAGATCCGTCTGTCGATAATACGTAGTCGTGTTCCATCGCATGAGGTCTTACTTCTTGCAGCCAATCGAAGGTATCGTTACCTTTCAGCTTGTCGTCTGGGACTTCTAGATCATCCCACCACGACACCTCCCTTTTCCAATTATATAT
>Ga0307934_1001349_pt1 | contig 15254 bp, 17 predicted proteins | sample OrgLakmetageno90_FD_201838 | JGI IMG/M metagenome (GOLD analysis project Ga0307934, IMG submission 201838) | Saline water microbial communities from Organic Lake, Antarctica - #90 | ecosystem: Environmental > Aquatic > Non-marine Saline and Alkaline > Saline | place: Antarctica: Organic Lake... | reverse complement strand
CATCCGGGCCGAACAGCAGCCCCTTCAGCAGTGCGGGCGTCTCAGCGCGGGTGCGCGCGGCGCGCCTGCGCGGGCTCTCCTGCAGGATGGCGTGGACGCGGTCCCACGTCTCGCGGTCGATGATGGCGTCGTGCTCGCCGGGGTAGCTGTCGCCCTTGTGCACCGCCTCGCCGATGTAGGCGCGGTTGCTCAGCATCCGGTAGATGTATTTCTTGTCGATCCGGTTGCCGCGCGGCGTCCGGATGCCGCGTTTCGTGATCTCTCTCGCCAGCTCCGTGCCCGACCCGATCTCGATGAACCGGGCGAAGATCCAGCGGACATTGGCGGCATCGGCCTCCTTGATGATCAGTTTCCGGTCTTTCACCACGTAGCCCAGTGGAGGCACGCCGCCCATCCACATGCCCTTCATCCGGCTGGCGCGGACCTTGTCGCGGATCCGCTCGGCCGTCACCTCGCGCTCGAATTGGGCAAAGGACAGAAGAATGTTCAGCGTCAGGCGCCCCATGGACGTTGTCGTGTTGAACGATTGCGTCACCGAGACGAATGTCACACCATTCCGGTCAAACACCTCGACCAGTTTTGAAAAATCCATCAGTGAGCGCGACAGCCGGTCGATCTTGTAAACCACTACCACGTCGACCAAGCCATCCTCGACGTCCGCGAGCAGCCGTTTCAGGCCGGGGCGTTCCAGCGTGCCGCCGGAAATGCCACCGTCATCATATTGATCGCGAACCAGCACCCAACCCTCAGAGCGCTGGCTGGCGATATAGGCTTCGCAGGACTCGCGCTGGGCGTGGAGCGAGTTGAACTCCTGCTCCAGCCCTTCTTCGGAGGATTTCCGGGTGTAAACGGCGCAGCGCAGTTTCCTTACAATCGGTTTGGTCATGTCCGCCCCCGGTGGTTTTTGAGCCCGAAGAAGACCCAGCCGTTCCAGCGTGTGCCGGTGATGGCGCGCGCGATGGCGGACAGTGACTTGTAGGGCCGCCCCTGCCAGTCGAACCCGTCAGCGGTGACGGTAACGAGATGCTCGATGCCCTGCCATTCGCGGATCAGGCGCGTGCCGACGATGGGTTTCAGGTCGGCGCGGATGCGGCTCTTCTTGCGATCGCCGCCGTCCAGCTGTTCGCCGAGGGCTTCCAGCCGCTTCACGGTTTCCGGTTTCAGGCCGCCATAGGCGAGTTCCTGGATGCGGTACGCCAACCGGCTTTCGAGATAGCGACGATTGAACGGCGGAGGTTCGCTGTCGAACAATTCGCGCCATTGTTGCTTCAGGTCTGGCGTCGAGGTCGTCTTGAGCGCGGCCAGGCGCGCGGGAATGGGATCTTGTTTGGTCATGCTTTTCTCCGTTGAGTTGGAGTTGCATGACGCCATTGGTCGGCCGGATAGTGTAGGCAACTTTCTCCATTTTTGTCAGATACTTCCGCCCGGTCACGCATCCGCAATCGGACCAGCCCAAGGGCCAGCAGCCCGCACAACTCGGCACGACGTTCCGCTGGCGTCATCTGGTCGGATGGAAAGGGGTTGGGTCTTTTCATGTCTCGGGCAACCGTGATTGGTGGTGTCGTTACCAATCAAAAGCCACCTGCGAGCTTCATGTGGGACGTGCCGCGCTCTAAGGCAGTCAACGAAAGCGAACAAGTGGAGAACATCGACCCTTGCGGAGGAAAGTTCCGTCAACGATTATCGGAGGTTGAATCAGGTAGAGAGCAAACATTCGTTGAGGTGATTTCATGGCGCGCAAAGCAATTCCGGTCGGTCCCCATACTCACGGTCTTATCGAGGACGCACGAATTGACCTTGCGCGCGCCGTGCTTGCCGTTCGGGAAGGTGAAAACGAGCCTGAGTTCAATCTGCCCGAGGAAGTTCCAAATCCACTTGACGACGAAAGCATCAATGCATTTCGGCAAGAGATCATTGAAATCCTGTCAGAATTCGATCCTGACGAATTGCGGCCCGCCGAGCAGCGCTGTCGCAGGATCCGTGCTCTTGCAGACAGCAAGGGCATTACATCCCTTACTACGATTGTCGATAAGCAGTTCAGCGAAGAGCAAGTTCGGGAAATCAATTCACAACCTGATCCACTCTGCAGAAGCATCTGGGCGTTTCTGAACGCACGCCAAACTTTCGAGGATGCCGAGAGTTTTCATTTCGCCCGGCAATTCAGGGATTACGGCAAGCTTTACGATGCTTTCGAAGTGGAACTTGAAAAGGCTGTCGCGCTCGATTCGGGATCCATCGACGAAATGGCATTGGCGGCCAAAATCACGAAGGTCCTTGAACTCAAGACCAACTGCACGGTCAAGGCGCTCGATCTGCCTGCTACGACTGCGCACCCTGCATCGATCATGCTGATCGTGCGGCACGGCGGGCCGCTTTCGAGCGTATATGACCACCGGGACGACGGGCGGCGGGGCACCATCTACTTCCGGCCGCCGAATGAGGCGACACTCATTTACACGCCGTCAATGCGCCAGATCGAGGTCTGCGCGGATAGCCCCGTCGTTCGCCAGGAGGTTGCCGGATCGTTTGCCGAGATCGCACTTGGCCATGACGTTTCTCAGAAGCCGTTGACCTGGAAGCGCTACAATCTCTCGCGATTCCGCTCATCGCTGCGGCTGGATGTCCCCAGAATCGATGGCTACGAGATTAAATTCGCCCGCGTGCTCGAGGCGGAAGTCCGGCTTGGCACATGGAGCCGAAAGCTGCTGCTCAAGGTCGCGGTCGACGACGACATAGTGGATGTGGCCGATCGCTATTTGAGGCCCAACAATATCTTCCGCCGCGCGGACGGTTTCAGCCGAATTGGGATCGCAATCTCCTACAACCGGGTCGGCGATGAAAAAGAGCGCACACTCAACATCACGATCTCTGGCACAAAGAGCTGCAATCTCCAAAGCAACAAGGATCCTGAAGAACGCAACCTCGGGTTTGCACTGCTCGATGCGTGGGGAATTCTGAGCGCCTTTCAGCAGATCGACCCGAATGATCTGCGGGCGATGTTCCCGCAGCTGATCGATCTCCACGACCGAACCGAGGACGAGGTCAGCGGGGCATACCTGCGCGAACTGGGTCTGGACCCTGATCGCCTTATCCAAGGCGGCCTGCTGGAGCGTCGCGGCCGACAGGATGTCGTGCTGATCGATGACGATGATGTGGGCGGCGAAGCTGTGATCAAGCCATCTGCAAGAGAAGGGATGGTCCGGACCGAGGGCGCGTTCGGGGAGGACGGAGGCGAGCGGCCAGCGTCCGATCTGGAAATGTATGAGATTAACCGGCAATGGCTGCACGAGACGGTCGTATTGCTGATCAAGCCGTTGTTGACCAAGCGTGCATCGCAAATCCTCGATCCTGATCTGACTCTTCTTGGCGCAATGCAGATCGGTGGGGCCGAGGTGCCCGTGTATTTCGGGCGGCGTCTCTACGACCTGAAGACTCTGGAAAGGTTGGATCTGGCCCTGCGGGCGCGAAACCAGGCCGGTGTCGGGATCGTGCTGGCTGCAAGTACAGAGATGCCGTCACACCTCGGGCCGAATGTAGTAGTGCCCCTATTGTCGAATCTGTCGCCGGAGGAAGCGGAGATCGTGCTCGCGCGTGATGGTCTGGAGCTCGCGTTCCGCAACAACTTCTCACTCGCGCGCGGCGGTGCGACACCGCAAGTGCTTCGGTCTGGCAAACAATCGGCGACGCTGCACGTGCCGGGCAAGGATGCACTGGCTCTCGTTGGCGCCGATCAGATCACGATTTTCGAACGTCTCGTGGACGCGAACAAGGCTGGCAGCCCCGATAAGCAGGTCAAGGAGCTGATGGATGGGTTGGGTTCACGAAGCCCCCAGCAAGCTTTCCGGAAGGCAGCATGGGAGAGCATACTGAACAATTACATCAGCAAAGGTGCCAAACGTGGCTACTGGCGCTTGGTCGTTGATACGCCGATAGAAGCCCCCGTCTAACGCCGGTCTAACATGTCGTGCGAGACGGTCTAACAAACCGCTGATTATTGGAAAGGCTCACTCATCAGAGGAGCATTCCATGCCGACTCCCGACACTTCCCGCCAGCCAGCCCAGATCAGCTGGACCGGTGGCGCAAAATCAAAACCCACCCCTTTGAGCCCGGAATGGCGCTGCACGCGCTGTAACAAGCTGCTCGGCGTCTGCCGGGACGGCCGCATGCATCTGCGTTTCGCGCGGGGGCACGAGTATTTCGTGGGCTTTCCGGTCGTGGCCACCTGCCGCGGCTGCGGAACGCTGAACCAGGCGACATCACCCGCGCGCTAAGGCGCGCATCTCACCATTTCCCTGAAATCGCAGAGACGCACGACGTCCTGACCTGGCCACAAAAAGGCGCTGGACGCCTGGCCGCAAGGCAGGCGTCCAATGTCTATCGCGTGGCACGAGATCCGTGATCACCTCATGTTTTCTTCATCAACTCTCGGCTTTCAAAACACCTTCGATGCTCTGCGGCACAGCAGCGAACTGCTCGCGCATTTCGCTGATCCCGCCGCTTTGCTGGACACGCTGCACGTCGGTGGCCGTGCGCCGGACGAGAAAAACCGGTTGCTGGCTGCACTGGTCGGGGCCGCACAGTCCGGCGGCGCGGCCTCCGATTGTGTCCTGACGCTGATGCTTCTGGCGCTTTGGCCGGGGCTGGATGCCGTTCGGCGCAGATCGATCTGGCGCAGGATCGGCACCGGCGACGAAGTTGCATCCGAAATCCTTGCACGAGCTTCCGAGGCCATTCGGAGTCTGGATCTGCAGCGCGTCAATTGGATCGCAGCAACCATCCTGCGGAACATCGAGCGGGACCTGATCAGAACGCGTCAGCGTGAGGACAGGCAGCAGAGCCTGCGCAGCGATATCGATCCCGACGATATCCCGATTGACGGGGGAGTGTCACAGGCCACTGCCAGCCCCGGACTGCTCCACGGCGATCTGGTCCGCATCATCGGCACGGATGCGGATCTGGTGATCCGTGTGGCCATCGACGGTTTCTCCCAGGCCGAGGTCGCATCCGAGATGGGGCTGTCCGAGGCGGCGACGCGCAAACGATATCAGCGGGCGACCCGGCGTCTGCGCGACGTCCTGCAAGAATTTCGCTGACCGGATGTCCCGATCCCTGCAGCGCGGTGGCTTTTCCCATTCAGACGCCACCGCGCGCCCCACTCAAACCGAAAGTCGACCAGCATGATCAGCAAAGCCGACCTCTTGTCCGCAGACCTCAAGCGCATCCCCGGCCTCTACCGCCGCTGGGAGTTGCCGGAAATCCTGAAGAACCAGCGTGCCTACCGCATCGAAAATGCCGGTTCCCATCAGGACGGGACGCCTCTCGTGGCGGTCTACGCCGACGCCGAAGCGGGCCAGCCGGACGACCAGCACAACGCCTCAAACCAAGACACCGAAGCGGTCTCGGTCCCGCTTGGGACGATGTCGCGGCGGCCTGAGTAGAGGGAAAAGGAGGAGATCATGTTCATGGGAACCACACCCTTCATCACGGTTCGCGCCAGTCGACCGCTGTCCGAGATCGAGTTCTGCGCATGGGTGGCGCAGGCCGTTCCCGGCGACCGGCTGGAATACCATCGCGGCTTTCTGGTGCTCGATACCTTTCCGGCGATCTCGCACCTGCCGGATGCGCAGCGCGTCGAACTGGCCAAGCTGGGAAGCCGCGCCTTCTGGGCCGCCGAACAGGGCCTCGTGCACCTGGTGCAGGAGCGCATCGACACAGATCGGTTCGCCTACATCGCCGTCGCCCGCCCCAGGCCGAAGGCCGCCACCGCATCGCTGTCCGCGCTGCTGCTCGACGCGCAGGCGGCGTGACCCTCCCTTCCGGACCCAACACGCAAACCAAGGAGGCACAAATATGCCGTTTTCAGAAAACACCCCCACGCCGGATGATCTCCAGGCGCTCAGCGCGGCCGAGATCGCGGCCTTGCCGGTCGAACTGCTGGCCATCCTGCAGCACGAGATCGATGCGCGGCTCAAACGCGACAAGGCCGCCAAGGCCCGGCTCGATGCCGGTCTCGCGGTGCGCTACGCCGATCGCGCTGCTGAGGAACGGCAGGCCGCAGGCAAGGACACGGGCACGACGCGCTTCGATGACGGTGATTTCACCATCGTGGCTGACCTGCCCAAGCGGGTCGATTGGGATCAGGACAAGCTCGCCGCGATGGTCGCGCGCATTCGCGATGCCGGTGACGACCCCGCACAATATGTCGACATCGCCATCAAGGTGCCGGAGCGCAAATACGCGGCCTGGCCCGACGCGATCCGGAAAGGCTTCGAGCCCGCGCGGACCGTGCGCACCGGCACGCTCAAGGTCGAGCTTCTCTCTCAGGGAGGCGATCAATGAGCCTGCGCATTCTCACCGCCGATGAGCGCCTGCGCGAGGCGCAGGGCAAGACCACCATGGCGATCTTTGGCCCGAGCGGGGGTGGCAAGACGACCCTCCTGACCACCATGCCCGAGGAGCAAACCGTCTGCCTCGACTTTGAAGCGGGTCTCAAATCGGTGCAGGGCTGGAAAGGCGACAGCATCTCGATCCGTCGCTTTGCCGATGCGGTCGATATCGCCTGCCTGATCGGTGGCGCAAACCCGGCGGCCCAACCGGAAGAGCATTTCTCCGAGGCCCATCATGCGCACCTGCGCGGGCTGCATCCCGAGCTAGCCGCGCGGCTCGACACCAAGCGCATCGTCTTCGTCGACAGCATCACCGATCTGACGCGCCAGGCGATGGCATGGGCCAAGACCCGACCCGAGGCGCTGTCGGACCGCACCGGGAAACCCGACACACGCGGCGCCTACGGGCTTCTGGCGCGCGAGGTCATCGGCCTGCTGAAGCATCTTCAGCATGCGCCGGGGCGCACCGTCATCTTCGTCGGCATCCTCGAGAAGGTCGTCGACGACATGAACAGGGTGACGTTCCAGCCGCAGATGGAAGGCGGCAAGGCCGCGCGCGAACTGCCGGGCATCGTCGATCAGGTCATGACGCTCGACCTCTTCACGCAGGAAGAGGGCGCGGAGGGCGCGCGCAGCTGGCGTCATGATCCCGACAAGGGCACCGCGCGCCGCCTCGTCTGCCAGTCCGCCAACCCCTGGGGCCTGCCCGCCAAGGATCGCTCGGGCCGTCTCGACCTGACCGAACCCGCCGATCTCGGCGCGCTTCTCACCAAGATCAACCAAACCCCGAAAGGATAATCCCCATGACCTTCGACATGAACGACGTCGCACCGCAGCAATCCGGCGACCTGATCCCGGACGGCACCTTCGCCAAGGTGACCATGTCCATCCGCAAGGGCGGCACGGACGGGATGAGCGAGGTGGATCGCGGGCTGCTGAAACCCTCGAACCAGCCGGGCAGCGATGTGCTGATGGTGGATGCCGAGTTCACCGTGGCCGAGGGCCGGTTTGCCCGGCGTAAGTTCTGGCAGAACTTCACCGTGCAGGGCGGCAAGCTCGACGAGCAGGGCCAGTCGATCGGCTGGAAAATCTCCAAGAGCCAGTTCCGGGCCATGATCGACAGCGCGCTTGGGCTCAACCCCGAGGACATGAGCGAGGGCGCCAAGGCCAAGCGCATGCTGCGCGGGCTGGCCGATCTCGACGGGATCACCTTTGTCGCGAAGATCCAGATCGAGGCGAACCGGAACCCCGCCTACAAGGATGCCAACAAGCTCGACCATGTGGTGCTGCCGACGGCGCCCGAGTGGCAGAAGGTCATGTCGGGCGAAGCGGTGCCCACGCAGCCGTCCCAGAAGCCGCGGCCCGCTGCCGCTCCGGCGCAGCCCGCTGCCCCGGCATGGGGTCAGTCGCAACCCGCTGCCGCGCCAACCGCACCGGCCTGGACTACACCGGCCTCGACGCAACAGCCGGCCACGCAGCCCACGCAAGCGCCGCAACCAGAGAGCGGCCCACAGCCGTCGCACGGTTCTCAGCCGTCGCAGGGCCCGGCCTGGTTGAACCCGTGAGCCCGGACGAATGGCAGGCGCATGTCACCACGGAGGCGGCGCTCGCGATGGGGCGCTGGCTCGAGGCGCGGGGGCGGCTCGACCGCCCCATCGCCGGCCTCACGCGAAAGGATCTCGAATGCATGGCATCAAACGCGATCGGCCGCTTCATCTTACTGGCCTCGGAGCGTCGGACGGAGGCGCCCGACCCGGAGGAACGCGCAAAGCTGGACCTTCTGCTTATGGGGTGACGCGCGCTGACCTCGCCCGCCGTGTGCCCTGCGCGCTCTGCGGACGGGAAGCGCACGGCTTCGGCTACTGTCACCAATTGCGATGGGACCGCCATCCCCACCACCGATTTTGCTCGATGGCCTGCCTCACAGCGGGCAGCGCCATCGCCAGGAGAAACCACGGAATGATCGACAAGACCGACATGGAAGCCCGCGCGATCTTTGAGGCGCGCCGCAACCTCGCTGAAGCGCTCACCGAAATGGACCTGATGGAGCCCTTCTTCGACCGGCCGGCCGAGGACATCGACTGCCTGATCGAGGCCTGCGTCGAGGGCTTTCAGGCCTCGATGCGGCGCCAGTCCGATGCCGGCGAAATTCCTTTTTGAGCCGGAGACCAGCATGCTCGACCTCAACCACAAATCCGGCTTCGTCTATGGGCGTGAGGCTTCGGAGCCCGAGCCCCTCGGGGCGCGGATCAACAGCCGCATCGACGCAGCACTTGTTGCGGAGCGCGACACGCAGCGCCCGCGCGACTATCTCGGCGCCAGCCGCATCGGCGAGCCCTGCGCGCGCCGCCTCGTCTATGAATTCACCAGGACACCGGTCGATCCGGGCAAGGAATTCGAGGGGCGCACGCTGCGCATCTTCAAGGCCGGTCACGTGTTCGAGGATCTCGCCATCCGCTGGCTGCGCACAGCGGGGTTCGACCTGCGCACCGAAAGGCGCGACGGCGGCCAGTTTGGCTTCGAGACGGCAGGCGGGCGCATTCGCGGTCATGTCGATGGCGTGATCGTCAGTGGCCCGGAGATGGGGCTCACCTGGCCGGTGCTCTGGGAACACAAGGCGCTGAAGGCCTCATCCTGGTCCGACACGGCGAAGAAGGGTGTGCAGATCTCGAAGCCCGTCTATTACGGCCAGTTGCAGATCTACATGGCTTATATGGGCCTAGCCTCCGCGCTCTTCACCGCGCTGAACAAGGACAGCTGCGAGCTTTACCACGAGCATGTGCCGTTCGACCCAGGCGCCGCGCAGGCGCTGTCGGACAAGGCGGTGGACGTGCTGCGCGCCGCGGACGCGGGCGATCTGCTGCCACGCATCGCCGTTCATGCCGATTTTTATCTCTGCCGGTTCTGCCCCTTCAGCGCCCGGTGCTGGTCGGAGGGTCACGCATGAGTCTCACGCTTTCGGAGGCGCAAACGCGCGCCATTGCCGCCATCCGCGACTGGTATCTGCACCGCACCCACGCGCAGCAGGTGTTCCGGGTGTTCGGCTACGCAGGGGTCGGAAAGACCACCATCACCGCCATGGCGATCGAGGCGCTCGGCCTCCGGCCGATGACGCCCGGCGGTCTGGGCGGCGTGATCTTCGCCGCCTTCACCGGCAAGGCCGTCCATGTGATGACGCAGAAGGGCACGCCGGCCCAGACGATTCACAGCCTTATCTATCGCTTCTCCGAGGCCACACCCGACGAAATCGCCCGCGTGACCGAGGAACTGGCGGCGCTGGAGCGCGACCTGCCGCGCATGGGCGTGGCTGAGCGCAGCTTTGCCGAGACCCAGATCAGACAGCTGAAGTTCAGGCTCGATCACATCCATGAACCGCGCTTCGTGCTGAACACGCAATCCGCCCTGCGCGATGCGGACCTGCTCGTGCTCGACGAGGTCTCGATGGTGGGCACGGACATGGCACAGGACCTCATGGCCTTCGGCAAGCCGATCTTGGTGCTGGGCGATCCGGGCCAGCTGCCGCCCGTGAAGGATACCGGTTTTTTCACCGAGGCCACACCTGACGTGATGCTCACCGAGGTGTATCGGCAGGCCGCCGAGAGCCCGATCCTGCAGCTGGCCACCCTCGCGCGCGAGGGCCGCGACATTCCCTTCGGCGCGTTCGACGATCAGGTCTGGAAGATGTCGCGCCACGAGGTGAGCCCGGCGCAGATGCTGCAAGGCGGCCAGGTGATCTGCGGCACGCACGCCACGCGGCGGCGGCTCAACACCGCGATGAAGGGCGCTGCCGGGTTCGAGGCCGATTATCCCGCAGGGGCCGGCGAAAAGATCATCTGTCTGCGCAATCGCCATGATCTTGGGCTGATCAACGGCATGTTCCTGCATCTGTCGGACGTGCAGGCGCATCCCCGCAACGACCGGGCGTTTCGCGCCACAGTGCGCACCGAGGACGGCACCTGCATCTCGGGCGCGCAGGATTTCTGGCGCGGGGAATTCGACGACCATGTGCGCTTCGATCCCGACCGCCATCGCCGCGAATGGATGGCGTGCCGCGGGCTGATCCAGTCCAGCTGGGGCTACGCGATCACCTGCCACAAGAGCCAGGGAAGCCAGTACCCCACCGTGATCGTCGTGGATGACGGCTTCGGGCACACCGCCGAGGACCGCAAACGCTGGCTCTACACCGCAATCACCCGGGCCGAACACGGCCTGCTGATCCTTGCCTGAAGGAGGCCACGCATGAGTGCCACCGTGATCGATCTCAACGACGCCATGCCGTCGCGGCCGCAACCGGAACGCTACGATCTGGACCTGATCGTCCAGCGTCTGCGCGAGACGGCGGAGCATTGGGTGCCGCGGCTGTTCCCAAATGGACGCCGTGTTGGCGACGAATGGCGGCTGGCCAATATCCGCGGCGACGCACCGCGCAATACCGGCTCCTGCGTCATCACCCTGCGCGGGCCGCATGCCGGGGACTGGATCGACTTTGATGGCAATGAGGGCGGCGGGCCGATCAGTGCCATCGAGGCGGCAACGGGGCTCGATGGGCGGGACCTGATCGTCGAGGCGGCGGAGATGGCCGGCGTTCAGTCCGGTGCCCCCGCGCGCCAGGCCCCCGCAGCCAAACCCGCGCCAAAGCGCGACGCGTCCCAGGACATCGCGCATATCCTGTCGAAAGCCGTGCCCATCACCGGCACCTCAGCCGCGGCCTATCTGCAGGCCCGCGGCCTTGCGCTGCCGGACGCGCCCGATCTGCTGTTTCATTCCGATCTGACGCATTGGGAGACGAAGACCGGCTATCCGGCGCTTCTCGGCCAGGTGCGCGATCGCAGCGGCGATGTGATCGGGCTGCACCGTACCTACATCGTTGAAGCCGGCAACGAAGTGCGCAAGGCGCCGGTCACCAAGCCGAAGATGATGCTCGGGCGCGTGGCCGGTGGCGCCGTGCAGCTCGCACAGCTCGGGAATGGCGACCGGCTGGCGCTGTCAGAGGGCATCGAGACCGGGCTCGCCGTGATGACCGCCTGTCCGGACCTGGCGGTATGGGCGACGCTGTCGACCTCCGGTCTCGAACAGATCGATTTGCCTCCCGCCGCACAGCGCGTGCTGATCCTCGCCGACCATGACGTCTCCGGCGCCGGTCTGCGGGCCGCCGAAGCCGCCGCCCGGCGCTTGCGGGCGCAGGGGCGCGATGTCGCCATCGCGATCCCACCGGAGGAAGGGCAGGACTTCAACGACCTGTTGTTGCGCGACGGGGCCAAGGCCGTCGCCGCCCTGATCGAGGACGCGGAGGCCGTCACCGAGACCGAGGCGGTCCTGCAGATCGGCCAGCACCGGCCGGTCAATTATCAGGGCAGCGGCGAGGCCATGCCCACCCTGCGCGCCGACGAAGGCGATCTGGGCCGTTCGGTCTCCCAGGCCTGGAGCGTGATCATGGCCTCCAATCGCACGCCATGGGTCTATCGCTTCGCAGGCCAGCCCACATGGGTGGTCCCCGACGACGAGGGGCGCCCGGTGGCCACCATGCTCAACGAGGAACGCCTGCGCCACATGCTGGCGCGGCTGGCCCGCTGGGTGCGCGAAACTTCGAAGGGCGAATTGCTGCCTGCGCCGCCGCCCGTCGCGGTCGTCAAATCCGTGCTGGCCACGCCCGATCCGGCGCTGCCGGTGCTCACCGGTATCGTCAACACGCCGGTCTTCGGGCGCACCGGCACGCTGATCACCACGCCAGGATACCACCCGGACGCACGGTTGCTCTACGTGCCCGCGCCCGGGTTCACCGTGCCGGAGATCCCTACCCGACCGGGTGCAGAGGATATCGCGGCCGCGCGCAGGCTGATCTGCAAGGACCTGCTCGGCGACTTCCCCTTCACCGGCGAGGCCGAGCGCGCGCATGTCGTGGCCCTCCTGCTGCTCGGCTTCCTGCGTGGCATGATCGACGGGCCGACGCCGCTGCACCTGATCGAAAAGCCCACGCCCGGCACCGGCGCCACACTGATGGTAGATGCGATCGCCACGATCCTGACCGGCACCGGTGCCAGTGTCATGACCGAGGGGCGCGACGATGAGGAATGGCGCAAGCGCGTCACCGCCAAGCTGCGCCAGATCCCCTCGATCATCCTGATCGACAACCTGCGTGCCAAGCTCGACAGCGCGGCCGTTGCCGCGGCCCTCACCGCCCCCTTCTGGGAGGATCGTGTGCTCGGGGTCTCGGAAATGACCCGGCTGCCGATCCGCTGCCTCTGGATCGCGACCGGCAACAACCCCGAGTTCTCCAACGAGATGGCGCGCCGCCTCGTGCGCATCCGGCTCGATGCCAATATCGAACGCCCCTGGCAACGCGGCGGGTTCCGCCATCCCGATCTCATGGTCTGGGTGCGCGCCAATCGCGCCCGGCTTGTCGCGGCCTGCCTGACGCTGTGCCAGGCTTGGATCGCCGCCGGCAAGCCGCGCGGCAAGAAGACCATCGGCTCCTACGAGAACTGGGCGCAGATCGTCGGCGGCGTGCTCGAAACCGCCGGCATCCCCGGCTTTCTCGGAAATCTCGAGGAGATGATGGAAGCGTCCGATAACGAGGGGGCCGCGTGGAACGGGTTCATCGCAAGCTGGTGGGACCGGTTCGGGACCGCAGAGGTGGGAGCAAACGATGTGCTTGACCTCGCGATAGTCGCAGACCCGAAGCTCCCGGTGGGCCGCCCGGGCAAGACTGTCGACACGGCAGAACTCGGTCGTGGGATCAGTCGGATGCGAGACCGTGTTTTCGATGTGGATGGGCGGAAGCTGCAATTGAAGTTCAGCAGGATGCTGCGGCGCTCGCAACGCTGGGTTCTGACGCTCACCGCGGACCGCTCGCGCCAATCTCCTTCAGCAGGGTGTGAGGTGTGTGAGGAGGGGTGTGAGGATAAAAACGTCGCACCTCACACATCCAAGCCATTGGATACGCAACAGAAAACGGAAGGGTGTGAGGTGTGTGAGGTAAATTCCCGTACCCTTACGCATGCGGGCACGCGCGCACACGCGAAGGAGAGGCCGGAAAACACCTCACATTCCTCACATTCCTCACACAGGCCCATAAAATCAGAGACTTATGGGTGTGAGGATGGGTGTGAGGCAGATTTGCCCTCCTCACACAGCCCCGACCTGGTGCCTGACTGGCTCAGGGAGGTGCTCGAATGATGCGTCCGCCCGCTACCGGCCCGCCGCGCGACGGGCCCGTTCAAATCCGACGACGGCGGCCGGTACCGCCAAGCATCAACCGCCGTCGTCTTCCACCCGAGCAGCCAACCAGAAAAGGAGACCACCCATGGCTGATACGACTCTCGCCGACGCCAACCTCGGCGCAACCCCGAAAACGCCCATGCCGCCTGAGCCCGCGCGCACCATCCTTGCGCTCGATCTCGGCACCACGACCGGCTGGGCGCTGCGCGGCCATGACGGGCTGATCACCAGCGGAACAGCATCGTTCAGGCCCGGCCGCTTCGATGGCGGCGGCATGCGGTATCTGCGCTTCACCAACTGGCTGACCGAGCTGGACCGGCTGTCTGGCCCGATCGCGACGATCTGGTTCGAGGAAGTGCGCCGCCACGCAGGCACCGACGCAGCCCACGTCTTTGGTGGACTGCTTGGTGTGCTGACCAGTTGGGCGGAATTGCGCGGCGTTCCCTATCAAGGCGTACCCGTTGGCACGATCAAAAAATATGCCACCGGTCGCGGCAACGCCAACAAGCAGGCAATGATCGACGCGGCCCGCGCCCGTGGGTTCAGCCCGGCCGACGACAACGAGGCCGACGCCATCGCCATTCTGCTCTGGGCCATCGAGACCCGGGGAGGTGCGGTATGAGCTTCCACCCGAAAGGCTACGGCGGTCACCGCCGCGATCCCGAACAGGTCAAGCGCGACGGTTGGCACGACCAGCAGATGCTGGCTGTGTCGCTGGACGACCACCGCCTCACCTGGCCCGAGCGCGAACTGGTTCGGCAACTGGGCGAGCGGCTCTATGGCAAGCGGCAGGAGGACCGACGTCATGGCTGACTGGACCACGGGCCGCGTGCAGGACCGGCTGGAGCTGGCCGCAGACGTGTTCGCGCAACTGCCCGGCGTGAAGCCCACGGGCTACTTCAACGCCTGGCCCGAGTATTTCCACAGCTTCGCCGATCATGTGGGGCAAGAGCCGGAAACGCGCCGCCCGCGCCCTACCCCGCGCCAGATCACCGAAGCCGAGGAGGCGATGCTCTGGCTGCGCTGGCTGGAGCGTGACGACGCGCGCATCGTCTGGCTGCGCGCAAGGGGCAAGCCGTGGAAGAAGATCACCTGGGAGATCGGGCTCAGCCGTCCGGCCGCCAACCGCCACTGGCAGTACGGCGTCGCGCTGATCACCTGGCGGCTCCATGGCCGCGTGCCATCATCGCGGCGCTCGAGGCGGTTCGTGATCGACAACGCCGACAGCCTGTCAAGGAAAATCATCCTGTGACGGAATTTTCGGGGAGACATCCCGTGGGGTTCACCAAGCCGGCCTCGGGGCCTACAAATGGGTTATGCTCGCACGAGGCGTGAGCGACGGGACACCACGACACGACTGGATTCCGGGGTCCACCCGGGGTCCAGTTGGGAATCCAGAAGGGGACACGATGGCACGAGAGCGGCGACAGTTCGACCCCGGGCAAACGGTGACCGGTTGACCGGAAAAACCATCTCCGCCACCCGCTAAGTCATTGATTTCACGGTTCCTTTCTGTGCACTTCGTATGCTGGCGGGCGTGGCGCAAAATGTCGCCAGCGACAGGGCCGATTTTTTGGGAAGCCACCGGTGTCCAGCATCCAGCTACGACACCCTGAAAGCTTCGTGATTTCAAAGACCTGACCGGCCGC
>Ga0307934_1001346_pt1 | contig 15263 bp, 15 predicted proteins | sample OrgLakmetageno90_FD_201838 | JGI IMG/M metagenome (GOLD analysis project Ga0307934, IMG submission 201838) | Saline water microbial communities from Organic Lake, Antarctica - #90 | ecosystem: Environmental > Aquatic > Non-marine Saline and Alkaline > Saline | place: Antarctica: Organic Lake... | reverse complement strand
CCTCGATCTTTGACTTGTGAAACCGCATCGCGCTTAAATTCTTCTGTGTAACGTATTCCTGACATCGTAGTCTCCTTGCTTCTAATTTATACACTGCAAGGTGTCTACTTTTATAGGGGCTATTCATTTTCATTTCACATGGGATAACCGCCTCAGCTTATCCGAAGATGATAGCGGGCTTTTATATCGCACAGGCATTGTCGCGGGTGAGACAATCCAGATCACTGAAAAAATCTGGGCCGAAGCCTCTGTTCGCCTTGATATCGCCAATAATCTGGAGCGCTTTCGTGATTTTCGTCCGCGCGCCGCTCTGCCCGTTCGTAGTGATGAGGATCTGTTTGCCGAACGCGGCTTTGGGCTGGAGCGCTCTTACCTTGGCTGGATCACAACATTAAAACCCGATCTGCATTTTGCTTTAAAAGCTGGCTATCTTGAGGAAATGTATGCGGGCGCGGGCGGCGAGATTTTATATCGTCCGTTTGGGCGCAATTTCGCCCTTGGCGGGGAATTGTGGCAAGTGTTTAAACGCGATCCGTTCTCTGCCATGAATAACGGCTTTACGGGTGACAGCTTACTCAGCGGGCATTTACAAGGCTGGTACGAATTTCCCAATAGCAACACAACCCTGCAAGCCCGCTTTGGGCGTTACTTAGCCGAAGATATCGGCGCGACACTCGCGCTCAATCAAAAATTTAATAACGGCAGCAGCATCGAAGCCTTTGCAACACTGACAGACAATGCCGATTTTGATCTGTTTGGCGGCACGTCGCATTTATATAGCGGCGTTAAAATGCGCCTGCCGCTTGGGAATATTTTACAAGGGCGCGTGCCGGGCTTTCAGCGCATAACGGGCGATATCACAACCACGATCAAGCCACTAGGGCGCGACACAGGCCAAGCGCTTGATACGCCCTCGCCGCTTTATGAGTTGAGCGAGCCTTTATCGTATCGCCATTTAGGGCAATATTGGAATAATATAACCGACTGAATGTTTTAAGACGAGGCGACAGAGACGCTTGTTTCAACAGATGGGGCAGCATCTCCTTTAAAAATGGCTTCGGCAAGCTCGTCAGCGGCGCGCGCGCTAGAAATATTGCGCTCTTTGGCAATTTTATAGATACGTCTTAATGTCGCGCCGATTTGCTCGATATGCGCCATCATGTTGGCACGGGTCAGATCATGCGGAAAACTATTTTGCCCGATAGATTCCTGATATTCGTAACTTACGGCGATCACCCCCGCCGCATTCAAGACATAATCAGGAGCGTATAAAATATTTTTATCCATCAAACGCTGCTCGTCTTCATGGGTCGCGAGTTGATTGTTCGCCGCCCCTGCGATGATATCAACCTTAAGTTGTGCGATGGTTGTTTCGTTAATTTGCGCGCCCATTGCGCATGGCGCTAAAATATCCGCTTCAACACCGAATATATCTTCAGGTGCAACGACGGTAACATTTTTAAAAGTCGCCACCGCTTTATCAAGAGCCTCTTGATTAATATCGCAGACAATCAAATGCGCCTCTTCCGCATCAAGCTGGCGGCATAGGTCAAAGCCGACTGAGCCAAGCCCTTGCACCGCAACGATTTTACCCGACATATCATCACTGCCGTAACGCTCCGCGACGCTGGCTTTAAGGCCGCAAAAAACACCATAGGCCGTGCGCGGGGATGGGTCACCGCCCAAATCACTGCCCGCTTTGGCTTCTTGACCGACAACAAAGCGCGTTTCCTGCGCCATGGCCATCATATCATGTTCGTTTGTGCCGCTATCTTCGGCTGTAATATAGAGCCCCTCAAATGTTTGAACTGCGCGCCCCATGGCCGCCATTAATTCATCTGTTTTCAAAGAACGGGGATCGCCGATAATAACGCTTTTTCCGCCGCCAAGCGGCAAGCCCGCCAGCGCGTTTTTATAGGTCATACCTTTGGATAAGCGCAGCACGTCCAAAATCGCATCATCTTCGCTTTGATAAGGATACATGCGGCAACCGCCAAGAGCGGGGCCTAAATTTGTGTTATGAACGCCGATATAGGCAACAAGGCCTGTTTGCGTATCTTCAATGCGGCGCAGGCATTCATGATGATCGTAATCATCAAAACGGCTCAAAAATTCTGTCGTCAGGTCATGATATTCCATGGTGTCCTCATTCCTCATTTTTGCGCTCGTCTCGTCAATAAAGTGAACGAACAACAAGCTATGTTATTGCAATGCAACAATAATTTTATTCATCCATACTTTATTATACCGATTTTTGAGGGTGAAAATCTCGTGAAATTATCATACATGCGCAATTTTATTTCAAAATTTCAATTTAAGACGTTTCTGCGGAACAAAGTTCTGTTTTGTCTTCATTTGAAAAAAGCATAAAAAAAAACCGATGATATTTCTATCAGCGGTTTAGGTACAGATAACAGATCGGTAGGGTAAAGTGGAAAAAATTCTGTATCTTATAATTTACATTTCCGCTCACATTCGGAAATCTAAAATGCAAGAAACGGTTTTCCATCCTGCCGAAACGGCCGTTTGTCACGATTTTCCCCCTCACAAGCGTCATCTCACTAACATTACTTGCTCGGTCGTCTTTCACACACACTCTATAACTATCTTAATCACTAGCTTAGAGATTATAATTTTTTTGTCGTCTCTCTCACACGCGTTAAGCATTTCCTGCTCAATCCTTATACTTAAAGTTTACATAAAATTTTATGTAAATTCAAACTTAATTTGATCATTTTAGAGAAAAACACCCCTAAAAACAACCTAAGTCATTGTTATAAAATAGAAATTAAATCTTGAAAATCATCCGGCAACGGGGCTTCAAACTGCATATATTCGTCCGACATCGGGTGGATAAACCCGATTTTCCATGCATGAAGGGCTTGGCGCGGGAAATTCAAAAGGCGCTCTTGCACCTCCTCTTCCCACCCTGCACGGCGCATCAAAGAAAGCGCGGCGGTCGGCTGGATGTGATAATAAGGGTCACCGATCAGCGGGTGATTAATCGATTCCATATGAACGCGCACTTGGTGCGTGCGTCCGCTTTCAAGCTTACATTCAAACAAAGTCACCACCTTATCAAATGTTTTGGACACTTTATAATCAGTGCGGGCTTCACGGCCATTTTTGCGGTTTATCGCCATTCTTAAACGCTGTGTCGGATGACGACCAATCGGCGCATCCACATGCCCGCCCGGAAAGTCTGGTACGCGCCAGCACAAGGCTTGATAAACGCGCGACAAGCTTCTGTCTACCAGCTGTGCAGATAGTTTTTTGTGCGCGCGATCATTTTTGGCCACCACCAAAAGGCCGCTGGTGTTTTTATCAAGACGATGCACAATGCCCGGTCTTTTCACCCCGCCAATGCCTGATAATTGATCGCCGCAATAATGGATCAAGGCATTGACAAGCGTGCCGTCATGATTGCCCGCCCCCGGATGCACAACAAGCCCGACAGGCTTGTTAATCACCAGCATGCATTCATCTTCAAAAACCACATCCAGCGCAATATCCTGCCCCTTGGGCACAGGGTCGCTCGGCGGCGGCACTTCAAGGCGAATAAGCGTGCCTGAGCGCACTTTTTGCGCGGGGTTAATACAAACAGAGCCATCGACAATCACGGCCTTCTCCAAAATCAAACCTTTTAAACGCGAACGTGACAAATCGGGCATTGAATCTGCCAGATATTTATCAAGCCTTTGCGGCTTTGTTTCATCAGGAACGGTTAATTTTATCAAAAAAAGACCTGCTCTTAAGTATTAAAAAAAATTGCCACTAAAACGGTTGATTGGCACAGGGGTCGTTATACGGGTCTAAGGCCGTGGCGACAAGAGCCCATCCGCGTTCAATCGGCGGCGGCTTTATTTTTGTCGCCTCTTCCTGCTCTTCTGTCGTGATAACATCGGCAACAAGCCCCACCACCACAATCGGCTCTATCTCTTCTTCAGCGCCTTTGGGGTCTTCGTCAATGATAGCGGTGATAATGCGCTCTTGATTGCTGCCGATTGTAAAATCCATTGCCCGCGCGCCGCGCCCTTCATAATAGGCTTCGTCTTGAATGACAGCCCCGCGCGGCGACATCACAAGCATGCGGATATGGTCTTGTCCTATTTCGCCGTCCATGATGTTGGCCTGCACAACCAACTGAATGCGCCCATCCGGTTTTTTCTCAATAAAGGGGACGCTCAATTGATGATCTGTGCGGCGGATATAGCGTTGCCAGACAGGCTCGCCCTGATTATCAACAAACGCGACATAGCCCGCCTCAATGCCGTTATCAGAAGGCTGTGCCATGCCCGAGAGCAAATATCCATCGCCAGAGCCCATCGGCGCGCTCATGGGCGCGGCATCCATAAAGCTTGTGAAATTGCCGCGCGGATAGGTGCGTTGCCACATAATAGCGCCGTCTTGCGCCAGTTTCATCGCCCAGCCCGCCATGCGGCCATCTTCAAGGCGAATGCGCCCTGCGCCGATATAAGATGATTCATCCACCGCACTCAAATTTGCCAGCATGTTGGGAATGCCGGGACGATAGGAGCGCCGCCAGATAATATCGCCATTGCTATTCACCCGAATAAGAACCGCGTTTTCATCGCTTTGATTATTGAGGTTCACGCCATGGGCGACGATGATATAGCCATTCCCGCCACTGGCATGGATGATGGTCTGCCCCGCATAATTAAAGGCCGCATCATCATAGATTTTTTGTTTGCGGTAATTACCTTCTTTATCATACCACGACAGACGAATTTGACCTTTGGGCTTGCGCCCCGCGCTTTTCATGTCTGAAAGCATAATATAACCATCGCCGGAGGCGATCAGTTTAATCGGCAATTCATCGCGCTTGGGTGCAAAGCTTTTCTCGGTCAAGGCGCGCCCGCGGCGGTTGAGTTCAACCAAAACAATATCTTTTAACGTAAAATCTTCGGCGGATAATCGACGCCCCGCCGCCATTAATGTGCCGCTCTCTTTAGCAACGCCGGAGGCGAACTGGGTTAGATCGTCTATTTTGCCGTATGACGCATCCCACACGGTGGGAAACCCAAACATCGAGGGGCGCAAATTAATGATGATTTCGGGAATGACGGAACACACGATCTGCGCTTGCGCAGTGGTTTTGGGGACAGACACGACCACCATCGCGATCAGACAAATCATTGTAGCGTAAATCGTTTTTTTCAAGATGTGCTCTCTTTGCATCAGGTTTGTATATTGATATGGTCATAAAAGACGACCTCTCAATAAGATAGCAAGGTTTAGCCCATATGAAAATCCTGATCGTCAGTGATGCGTGGAAGCCGCAGTTAAACGGCGTTGTGCGCACCTATGAACATATCGGGCGTGTTCTGGAAGCGCAAGGACATGATTTTAAAGTGATCGGCCCGCGCGATTTTCCGCTTCGATTCTCTTGTCCCGGCTATAAAGAGATCGATATAGCCATTTTCACAAAGCGGCGTTTAAAACAATATATCCAAGATTTTGCGCCCGATGAGATTCACATTGCAACCGAAGGGCCGCTTGGGCGCACCGCGCGCAAATATTGCCTGAAGAACAACCTCATTTTCACAAGCTGTTATCACACCCAGTTCCCTGATTATCTCGCCAAGCGCGTTGCCAAAATAATTCCCTTTTTATATCGCCTGACGCATCAATTAACAGTGGCCTCACTGCGGCGGTTTCACAATAAATCCAGTGCTATTATGGTGGCCACACAAAGCCTTGAAGACGAACTAAAACAATGGGGCTTCACCGCGCCGATGCATCGCCTCACGCGCGGCGCAGAGATTGATATTTTCTACCCCGCCAAAACCGAAGCCGACAAAACGGCGTTTCAGGATTTGGAAAAGCCCGTCGCGCTTTATGTTGGGCGCGTGGCGATTGAGAAAAACCTTGAGGCTTTTTTACAAATGGACTGGGGCGGTAGCAAAGTGATTATCGGCGATGGCCCCAGCCTGAATGATTTAAAAGCTAAATATCCACGCGTTGTCTTTGCCGGCAAAAAAACCGGCGCAGATCTTGGCGCGCATTACCGCAGCGCCGATATTTTTGTCTTCCCTTCAAAAACCGATACGTTCGGGATGGTGCTGGTCGAAGCGATGGCGTCGGGCTTGCCTGTGGCGGCCTATAATGTCAGCGGCCCCAAAGATATTATAACCGAAAGTTTTTTGGGCGTGCTGACAGATGATGATTTAGCGGACGCGGCTGATAAATGTCTGCCGATTGCCGCACAAAAAGATCGCCGCCATCAATATGCAAACGATCACTATACGTGGGACGTTGCGGGCGCACAATTTATCGAAATATTAAAGATGAGCCGCCAATAGAGAGAAATAACGATGCGGATCGTTTTTATTTATTTTGTTTTTATGATATCAGCATGAAGCCCCACAAACGCAGGGAACTCATTGGTGATAAGATATGTCGGAATATCAGCCATATAATCACTAAACCGGCCTTTATCTGTGAACTCAGCGATGAAGCGCGAACGGTCAAAATCATCGCCCAGATGACCCGGAATGCCGCCTGCAATGTAAATACCGCCAAGCGCGCCAACAGTCAGCGCCAAATTCCCCGCCACGCGCCCTAAAAACCCGAGCATCATATCCAGCGTTTCAACGCATAGATCACAATTTTGCGCGACAGCGTTTTGGGTGATTTCGCGCGGTGTTAAATCAGGCAGATCAGCCCGCTTATCCATCCCGCGCAAACCGTTATAGATATTGACCAGCCCCTTGCCCGAACAAACTCGCTCGGCCGAGACATGGCTATATTTTTCCGAGATCAGATAGCGAAATAAATCAAACTCGCGCTGTGTTTTGGCCGGAATTGTGACATGCCCGCCTTCGGCCGCCACAGGGATATAGCCGTTCCCGCCCCAAACGAGATAAGACACCCCTAAGCCCGTCCCTGGGCCAATCACGCCAATCGGCGCATGTTCTTTGGGCGCAAGGCCGTTGCCAATTTTGCGGTAATCCGTGGGGGCTTTTAAATGCGGCACAGCCATGGCGACCGCTTCAAAATCATTAAATTTATGAAGCTGGTTAAGGGAGAGCGCTTTGCGCGTTTCCTCCCACGAGAACGCCCACGGGTTGTTTGTCATCGCAAACTGATCCCCCGTGATCGGCCCTGCCACAGCAATGGCGGCGCTTGTGATATCGTCAACATCTTTGCCCTGCCCCGCTATATAAGCGCGCGCCGCACTGGCAAGATTTTGATAATCCCTACATTTCAAGATTTGCTCATGAAAAACGCCCGTCTCACCCACCAGCGCAAAGCGCGCATTTGTCGCGCCAATATCGGCAATTAATCCTGAAAGCGCCATGCATGCATCCCTTTAAATTTTGATCTAGCCCCCGCTTATATTCACAAAGAATACACAAGATACAAGCATAAATTTGCGCGTGCATCTGGACTCTGCGGTGAAAATCAACTTTACTATCGTTATGGCGAAGATATTGATTGCAGAAGATGACACCTCCATGCGCAAGTTTTTAGTGCTTGCGCTTGAAAAGGCCGGACATGAGGTGACGGACACGGGCGATGGCGAAGAAGCGCTTGCGGTTTTAAAAACGCGCCAAGATTTTGACCTTCTGCTCGCTGATATCATCATGCCCGGCATGGACGGAATCGAGCTGTCGCAAAAAGCCACAGACCTTGTGCCAGCGCTGAAAGTGATGTTCATAACAGGCTTTGCTGCCGTGGCCCTTAATAACAAAATGACCGCGCCAGACGCTGCCCCGCAAAGCAATAAAGTCCTTTCAAAGCCGTTTCACCTTAACGAGCTGGTAACACAAGTGCAGGATATTTTGGCGGCTTAAATACAAGCAAGCCGCGCCCCAAACAAAAAGACTTGAAAAACAATTCAGAATTCATTAAACCTAACCACCATTAGCGGACAGTTAGCTCAGCGGTAGAGCACTACGTTGACATCGTAGGGGTCACTGGTTCAATCCCAGTACTGTCCACCATTTCCCTGTTTCCCCCTGTATCCTGACACCCCCGAATATACACGAAAAGCCTTGCCTGAAAAGCCTTTTCTATGTATCAATGTTTTTAGATGCTTTTTTATATATCCCCAAATCAAGGAACATCTGGGGGCATATCTGGGGGCATAAGTGAAAACAGCGAAAAACTGATGCCCCCAAATGAAGCTAAACGACAGACAATGCAAAACCGCGCAAGGCAAAGACAAGCCTTATAAATTAGCCGATGGCGAAGGCTTGTATCTGGAAGTGATGCCAAGCGGCGCACGTTATTGGCGTTTGAAATACCGCATACACAGCAAAGAGAAACGCCTTGCGCTGGGGGTATATCCCGAAGTTACTTTGAAAGAAGCCCGCGACAAGACAGACGAAGCACGCAAAAAGATTGCCGATGGTATAGACCCGTCCTTTGATAAACAGCTTAAAAAGGCACAAGCGCAAACCTTATCTGAAAACACCTTTCAGGCGGTTGCCCTTGAATGGCACGAGGTCAAATCATCACAGTGGAGCGAAAACTACGCGCGGAAAATTCAACAAGGCTTAGAAAAAAACATATTCCCCTTTATCGGCAAACGCCCTATCACGGAAATAGAGCCGCCTGAATTACTGGCTTGCTTGAAACAAATCGAACATCGCGGCTCTTATGACATAGCAGGGAGAACAAAACAGATATGCGGGCAAGTGTTCAAGTATGGTATTCAGACAGGCCGTTGCCAGCGCGATTCCAGCGCGGATTTAAAAGGCGCATTAAAGACCAAAAAAACAGAGCATTTCAGAACGATTGATTTTAAGGAAGTCCCTGCCTTCATGGAGGCTTTGCGAACAAACAAGGCGCGTTTGTTTGAGCGCACACAAAATGCCGTATGGCTATCGCTCTATACGTTCTTACGGCCTAAAGAGATTCGTTTAATGCGCTGGGATTATATCGACTTTGAAAACAAGGTTTGTGAAATACCCTTTGAACTTATGAAATCAAAAAAAGCGCATATTGTGCCGCTATCCAGCCAAGCGATAGCCGTATTACAGGCGCAAAGAGAAGAAATGAAGGTATTAAATTCGCCTTATGTTTTCCCCTCACAGATACGTCCTGCCAAGCCAATGAGTGATGGCACTGTAAACAAGGCGATTCAACGCCTTGGCTATGGCGATGAAATGGTTGCACACGGTTTTAGAGCCTTAGCCCGCACCGCTATACGCGAACGGCTAAAATACGATAGCGAAGTGATTGAAAAGCAATTAGCGCACAAGACCAAAAACCCCCTTGGCGAAGCCTACGACCGCACGCAATTTTTAGACGAACGCAAAACCATGATGCAGGACTGGGCTGATTACATAGATAGAACATCAAATGACAAATGAAATCTCAAAAAGTGATATTGATAAACACTGTTTAATGATTGTAGAGCCTAGCCAAAAACAATACAAAGAAGACCGCACAAAGGCCGCAAACCTAATATTAGATGGCTTAACTGCACTCGTGGAATATAATCATCACTTCCTAAGACCCCAAGGACTTCAGATACCATTTGACATTGAAGAACTTCTAAACGCAGCCGAAATAATATTTAATCGTGAAGCAAAAGCAGCTGAAGAAAGCCACATTATCGGTGAAATATCTCATTGCTTATGGCTGTTTGGATGCTCTGATAACCAAATTCATGAAACCTTAGCTGACTGGTTTAATTGCGGCACTACGAAAATAAAGACAGCTCGTAAAATATATAAATCTTATTGGCACGTAACATCATCAGTTTTAAACGAAGCAATCAAGGCTGATGATATAATCTTTTTAGCTTCAGCATATAGCTCTGTATCTGAAATAATTGATGTTTATGAAAACCGTTCAAATAGAACCTTTCCCATAAGAAACGGCCACATTAAAGCAAAAAAGGCTTTAGAGAAAATAGAAACATTTTATGAACACCATCATGAATTACAAGACTGTATGAATTTTCCTGAAGGTCGGTATAAGCAGTATTTACAAACCTTAGAATCTTTAGTTCCCGATATAAGAAAACGTGGTCACTTTTTAAAAGGCTAGTCGCTTTCAAAACGCCTAATTCCATATCAAAAATTATCTGGCTACACTTAAAACCATCGAAAACACTTGATGGAGAAAAACACATGCCTACACAACCCACCGCACTATCAATTAACGAGTTTTGCCAATCACACGGCATAAGCCGTTCTATGTTTTACAATCTGTTAAAACAGAACAAAGCCCCGCGCATTATGAAGCTGGGAAGGCGCACACTGATTACGACCGATGCAATCGCACAATGGCGTGAATCAATGGAAGTCCAGAACTAAGCCAAATGAAAAGCCCCCGATAGCCTGTTTACAATCCAGCTATCAAGGGGCGCATTTTCCACACATCTTTGAAAGGAATAATGTTATGAAACATCATAGCAAACACCCCCCTATTGTCGAATTAAAAGCCCGCGCCTTTATTGGTGATGCACCGTATGATTTTAAGGTAAAGGGGCAAACCGCCCGCGCCCTTCACGCCTTGCACCGCGCAAAGGATAGCGGCATTACGGCGCTGGAAGTTTCAAGCTGGGCTTTACGCTTAGCGGCTTACGTCCATACCTTGCGCGATAAACACGGCCTTCATATTGAAACCAAAACAGAGCGGTTCGGCAAGGCTTCGCTATGCGGGCGATATGTATTGCATACAAAGATTGAACTTGTATCCGTAATATTTGAGTAAACCAGAGGCGGGGCTTTCATGCCCTGCCTTTTCTTTGTCATGATTGCTAAGCCATTGAAAAACCAGCAAGCCTTTGAAAACAATCAAAATGATTTCTAAAGTAGAAGATTGCCTGACAGCGAAAGAGGCTGCAAAGTTTTTGCGCGTATCTATCAAAACGCTGGAACGATGGCGCAGGGAATCAAAAAGCCCGCCTTACATTAAAACAAAACGAACAATCCTATATAAAACAGAGGATTTACTGGCATGGCTTGAACTTCACAAACGCCTATGATTCTGGAAACGTTGCCCTCATAAGCCCGCACTTTGAACGGAAAAAATCACAATGATGAAAACAGCCAAAACCCCTATGAAAGCTAATGTTTCAAGCGCACCTGATAATCCGTACATATATAGTATAGCCAAAAAATATTACAAACACGCCCGTAAGCACCTTACAGAACATGAGGTAAACGCTATATTTAACGCGGGCGAAAAGGCATATTACCAGCGCACAGAGTTAAACAGGTTTTTCACCATTCATTATGACGATTATGCCGACCGCAAACACCCGCAAGCCTTTATCACGAATATCATGGATAAAACGCGCAAATGGCTGCAATACAGAGGCTTGCCAGTGGCCTATCTCTATGTAATTGAAAACAGTAAGACCAAGGGCATACACGCGCATATCCTGATTCACATACCAGCGCATAATCAGATACCCTATAAAAAGGCATTAAAGGCATGGCTTCCCATTAATAGCCCGAAAACCATTGTAAACGTCCAGCCGATTAAATACCCGCTCTATGGTGATTTATCACCCCTGAATTGCATTTATGGCCGCTTGCGTTATATCTGCAAAGGCATAGACCCCAAAGTGAAAGCCAAGGGCATTAGGCCACGCAATCAAGGTATTATTATCGGCAAGCGTTGGGGTATAAGTAAAAGCCTGCAAGCCTGAAATAAGCACCCCTCGGTAAGCAAAAAAATGTTTATCTCAGGCATAGCTTCACGAGTGGATGGGCGAGTTTGCTGACACTATAAAAAGAGTTTTTACAGCCCCTAAAGAGCGCATAAAGCCTTATGAATTGAATTTATGCGCAATACGCGCGCGGGCGAGAAAATAGGTATAAGGTTAGTACAAGGTTTCCAGCCAAGATAAGGGCAAGATTACCGCACCAAAATGACGTTAATATTACGGTAAGGTTGCCACGCCTTAATGGGCAATAAACGCAAAAAAATTGGCATTGATAACTAATTGATATTAAACAATTTCCTTTGAAAATATCAGGATTTTTTTATTTCTTGGTTGCTATTCCTTATTATCGGATTCAGGCTCATTCTTTGTTTTTCGGTCACCTGCGCTCCACTCTGATATAGATTTTATGACTATTTCACGCGGCGTGTTATATCGCTTCGCAATTGTATCAATAACAATATCCATATCTTGTTGCCTCTCCAAGTTATTTAGGCCGTCCAAATGTTTTATGATTTTTTCACGTATCGATTTATGTTCTGTCATTGTAAGCCTCCCCTATATAAGCTTAGTTTATGCTTAAGTTATTTGTTTTTTCTGCGATTACTTCGCAAAGCAATATCTTTTAGTGCTTTTCAGAGAAGGCATTGCTTGTTTAAATAAGCCTTCTGAATCTAGAAACCTTTATACATGAATATCGACTACATTTCAAAATCTATTGGCAGCGGCATTTTTTCGTTACTAGGGCGCAGTGCGCGCACGCGCGAGGGAAACAGCATAAAATTGCCACGCCAAAATCACATCAAGATTACAACAAGATTACCCTCTAAAAGATGCGGCAAAATGGAAGTGAAAACCCGAATAGCTAAGCACCTGATTTAAAACAATTCTCTTTGCTAACAACAAGAAATATCAAGGCTTGTTAATTGTTGCTTTTGCCATTTAAAGCCCCATAGAAGTGCTTTTATAAAAAGCCATTCCAAGTACAAAAATAAACATAAAACGTACTAGCGGGCTTCCTAGGGGCAAATGGAGCATGTTTGATTATATTATCGCCCCCGTTTAAAAAACAGGGACACAAAGCCCCTGCCTTACATAGCCTTTACAAGCCGCCTATTTGCGCTTAAATGTTTCTAAGACGATAGCCTTGATGCCTTCTATATGGTTTATCTGGCTATCCAGCAAAGCCAGAACCAAATCGCATGAATCCATGTCCTCTAACTTTGTTTCGCTTAGTGCCTCGGTTATAATATCTTTCATTTCATGTTTCCTTACTTTTTAAAATTACCGCCATTTTACAGCTACAAAAACATATCTGGGGGCATATTTGGGGGCATAAATGAGGATATGCACCTTTCAAATTAAGTAATAACAGTGACTTAAACCTCAAAGTCGAGGGCAGTACTGTCCACCATTTCTCTGTACCCTAGAACAATTATAAGCACAAATGGCCTATTCCCGTCTTCATTGGCTTTTGCCCAGTACGCCTGAATGAAAAAGATTATGGGGGCATTTGTGGGGGCACAAATGAAATGCCTCCCCGCCCCCAAGCGGTTGCCTTTATAGGGCTACTATCTACACTCTTGGCAGCAAGTGGGTGATGACGACTTGGTCGCCTACAGAGAAGCCCCCTGCGTTTCCGGAGGCCTGGCAGGAGAATGTTAAGCCGTTGCTGGTGATTTGTGGTTGGCAATCGATTGTGCCGCCTATGGCGCCGCGCGGCGAGAAGGAGGCGTTTGTTTGGAATGTTTCTTGAAGGCGCGCCGCTGTTTCGGCGTCCATTGCGCGCCAATCTAGCGCTAATTCAGTGTTATGGCCGAGCGTGCTGGCGGCGGGCAACAAGACTTCATTGCCAATATCAACATTATTCGCCATCGTGCTTGTCATCTCATTGGCCTGCGCAACAGCGTCAACATATTGGCGTATCTCTTGATTGCTTGTCAGGCCGTAATGATCCTTGACAATATTCCATAGATTTTCACCGCGCGAAACGGTGTGTATTTCGACAACTTCAAAAGGAATAGCCGCGAACGGGTCGAGAGTATTTGTGTCTGTTTGTGCCTCAATTCCGAAGGAGAGCGATGTTTGGCCCGCAGAAAAATCAGTGGCAGACATATCATCGAATGAGAAAGCTTGGTTTTCTAGTGCGCCCACATCTTCGATAGCCATGTCTTCGACAACAGGCTCTTCAAAAACAAGATCTTCAAAGACAAAATCGTGACTGGGAGGGATTTCGGAAATATCATCATAGATACCTTCGATCGGGCCCATAGACTGCGTCAAAATATCATGCGCAATTGTCACGGCAGACGAGCTGGATTGAGGCTCTTCTGAGAGCGGCGCATCACTGTTCACGTCTTCATCAAGCATGGCTTCATGATCGGCGTTCGTCTCTTCGCCGCCCATATTTTCGACAACAATATCTTCACCTGTAATATCTGTGCCAACGATAACGTCATTAGTCGCGATGGGGTCTAATATAGGCTCTTCCGGTGCGACTTGTGGCGCGATCTCAATCTCGGTCAGGGGTGTTACCTCAATCTCGGCTTGTGGCGCAAACTCCACTTCGATTTGTGGCGCTATATCCGTCACCAAGGGTGATGCCACCATTTCAGGCGCTTGCAAGGTGGGCGCTGTTAGGCTTGTCGGGTTTAAAGCGGCATCACCAAAATCATTGGCAGGTGTCGCTGTAAACGCAGAAAAAGACTCCATATCACTTTCAGCGATATCGACAGGCGCAAGCATTACAGGCATTTCAGCCACGATCATCGGCGCTGGCGCGGCAGGTGGGGCTGTGTCAATTTCAGGCATTGTTATATCAGACAAAGCGCTCATATCAGGCAATGATGGCGCAACATTCATGCTTGCCAAATTGACAGGGACATCGTTCGCGGGCGTAACAATTTCAGGCATGGTGTTTACATCTATTGCAGGCGCAGATGGCATGGCATCTATTTGTGTCATCATTGGCTGCGGCGGCTCGTATGTTAGCAGACCAAGCGTTTCCAAAGTGCTGTCATATAATTTGGTGGCGGCTTCCATAATGGCATCGCCATAATAGAGTGCCACGGCTCCGCCCAAAACCGACAAGCCTGTGCTGAGCGCGACGGCTTTGAAAGTCTTGCGCGAAAGAAAGCGCGTTGAAGCGTCAGTGGCGACATCTTGTTTGTAGGCACGATACGCCCGATATGTTCCCATTAAAAAACCAGTACTGGCGATCGCAACGGTCGTCGCCAAGGTCAGCGGCGCGCCGGCTGTGCACAAAGCGGCAACCGTACAAGCCTTCAGCGCGTAAGCCATCGCCGCGCCGGATGCAACGGCACTGGCCATATGAAACGCGCTTTTCAAAAGCCCTTTGCGCTTCATAAGTTTAAACTCTTTATCAGAATTTTCTGCAGATGTGTTCGTGGCAGTGTCGATGGCTGTGTTGCTCATAATGTTGTCCTGTATGACTCTATATTTTTCATATTTCAAATGCGAAGTGGATGTACGTCGTCAGAGTATTTTGGACACAGCGCATAAAAATATAAGGTGTGCTTCTGGCCTCTTGGTTAAAGTTTAGGCTGCTTTTTGCTGCCAATACAATTGTTTTCTTAAAGTTATGGTTTTTGCC
>Ga0307934_1001344_pt1 | contig 15302 bp, 13 predicted proteins | sample OrgLakmetageno90_FD_201838 | JGI IMG/M metagenome (GOLD analysis project Ga0307934, IMG submission 201838) | Saline water microbial communities from Organic Lake, Antarctica - #90 | ecosystem: Environmental > Aquatic > Non-marine Saline and Alkaline > Saline | place: Antarctica: Organic Lake... | reverse complement strand
GTGCCGACGGAGTAAGTGAATTTGGCAGGGGCACCGCGGCCACTCCAGCCGCCGTTATACATGTTTTTCTTCAGGGTTTCCGTCATCTCCTTGATGAATGGGAGGACGCTTTCATCGCCGGTGCGCAGGTAGTATTCGCAAAGGCCGGGTCCAGAGAAACCGATTTCCCAATGCATTTTTTCCCCACCTTTAAGATCTTTTACCCAGCGCTTCACCACCTCGAGATCCTTTTCCTCACCGGTGGAGAGGAGAAAGAGGATCGATCCCCACTTCGGTTTATCAAAAGTTCCATGCAGATCGGCGAGTTCGCGGACGATTCTATCGGATTTCGGGCAGTTTTCCGGCCAGGTTTCGCTGTAACGGCCCATCACCGGAATTTCGACGGTCACATCTCTTTCTCCTTTGATCTTGAATGTGACTTCTCCGTTGGTCGCTTCGGCCTCGGTAATGATGTCACCGAGGATCATCCGGGGATCGCGATCCTTGAGGACTTGGCCGTTGATGCTCTCGATGATCTGGCCTTTCTTGAATTTGCCGGTTTCACCCGCTGGAGATCCTTCCTCAATGTTGCTGACCACCATGGTCATGCCCGGTTTTTTTAAATCGATACCGATACCGACCGGTCCGAGGTTCTTTACGTTCCATGCTTTTTTGGAATCGGGTTGCGGGGCGGGGGCGAAAAGGGGTTGCTCGGTGTAGTAACCGTCTTGGGCAAGACACTTGGAACCTGAGAACTGCAAGGTAGTGAGTGCGATCATCAGAACGCTGATAGGCGGAAAATTATTTTTCATAAATTGAGAGAATGGCAGCAGGAGCTTTTGGAACGCTACCGTCAATCGGTCCTTTCCGCAAGGATGTGCTTAAGAAGCCAAGCTACGCAGGAAACGAATCAAGGCTCGTAATGCTTGTTTGGTTACGTCGAAGACGTAACCAAACCGTTCCGAGAACCGTTTCCCGGATTCCCGGATATTTTTGAAAATATCTTGCTTCGAACAAGGGTCGGACCTTATGGGAGATGGCACAGCGCCGGGCAACGTACTGAGACGAAGCAGAAATAGGCCTGCCACGCGAACCACGAAAGACAACTTTATGGCATTTACACCAAGCAAAGATCACAAGCGATTGGCACGCGAGCAGAAGAAGTTGGAAAAACGCATGGCTCGCGAGGATGCGAAAGCTGAAAAATATGAGGCTCAAATCGCTGCCGATGAGGCCGCCGAGAAGCAAGCGATCGAGGATGAGGAAGCTGCCGAAGAAGCCAGAATTGAGGCGGAGTTTGAAGCGGAGCTGAAAGCTGAAGAAGACGCAAAGAAAAGCGCCTGAGTTAAAGTTCAGCCCATGCCTTTATCAGGTATTTGCCTGAGCCTAGCCACCCGTTGAGATCCCAACTATAAGGGGGATTTGCCAGACGCGAGCGGCAGACTGAGCACAAAGCAGGCACCGTGCTCGGATTCATCACACCGTAAGTTCCCTCCCACGGATTTCGCGAGGCGGCGTGATAGTGCCAAGCCCAGCCCTACGCCTGGTTGGTTCTCCGCTGCTTCACGCGCGGACTTGTGAAATGCTTGAAAAATACGGGCCCGTTCGCTTTGGGGTATACCTCCGCCGTGGTCACAGACGGAAATTTCCACGAGCTTGTCGCGGCGCTTCCCGCTTAACTCGACCACTGCCGGTTCGCTTCCTGCCGCATACTTGGCCGCATTGTCGATGAGGTTGAATAGAATATGCTCAACCGCAGCGGTATCGACCCTGCACAGCACCGGAGGTAATTCATGGATGCTTAATGTCATATCCGCGGACTCAAGCCGTGACTGCATGCGCTCCCGTGAATTCTCAACCAGCTCGGCCAAGCTAACCTCTCGAACTTGCGAGCGCGCGTTGCCACGCTCAATACCGGAAAAGGCCAACACATTTTCAACCAAGTGAGATAATCGATCGGCCTCACGAGTCAGCACGCTGAGATAATGTGCGCGCTTTTCCTCCTTCACCGCACCACTCTCCAACATATCTGAATACAAACGGAAGGTCGTCAGTGGTGTTCTCAACTCATGAGTCACCGCGGAAACAAATGAAGCCCGGCGTTCGCTCAGTCGCATGATGCCCTGCACCAATAAGATGGCAGCAATCACTGCCATCATCACCGCCACCCATCCAGCTTTCAGCGGTGCGCTCAATCCCCCACCTGTTGCCAAGATGATCGTTTCATTGCGATCCAGCACAAAGGGAAATGAGACCAAGGCCATCGGGTTTTTTGCCGCTTGGGCACCTGATGCAGGAACCAACTTCGCGTTTGGCAAAAGATCTGCCACCTCATCCAACAGCTGCTTTTTCAGCACCTCCGCATTGAGCCAAACACCTTGAATCATTTGCACCGTGTCAGCTTGCTGCGCTTGGTCCGAACCGGAATTAGTGACCTTCCGTAGTAAAAACAACTCTCCACCCAACCACGCACCGCGCATGGTTTTCAGAGTAACTGGCTCTGCGGCGATTGCCGGGGCATTGGACGTGTCCGTTTTTAGTTTCACGCCATTTACTTCAAGTGAATCGGTAATCGCCTCTCTACTCACTGAGGAGGTTTCTTGGCGGCGCCTCTCTTGGATTTTGGACAGTTGCTGACTGTCGGTTATCGACTGCTGCTGGGCCTCATAGTTTTTCACCACCGCCTTCGCGCGCTGCACGTATTCATTGGTATTGCTATAGCTTTGATAATCGATATCCCGCCGTTTCTGTGCGATCGCCTGATTGCTTTTCAGGTCTGTATCCTTCGTTTTCTTTTCCCATGCTTCATCCTTCTGCTGCGTCGTTTCTTTCGGCACAGCCTTCCACGTCACCTCACTTACGGCAGCGACATCACTGAACTGCGCCCAACCGTCACCCGGCAGTGGGTTTGCCGCCAAGAGCTCACGGAGTTGTTCCATTCGCTTCGTTCGCTCTTCGATAAGCTCAGGTGTCACGCCCGCTTCTTGCGCGTTAAGTGCGTCGTTTTCAGGTGATGACAGCCCGCCACCTTGAACCACTTGGAAATGAAGTAAGACATCGGAATTCTCCATGCTCAGGAATGGCGAGCGAATCGAGCTTTTGTAGTCGGCAGCGGAGTATTGATTTTCTCTTAAAACAATCGCCGCACCCAAGGTATCGATACGCCACAACGCCAGGCGTGTGCGCTCTTCAAGATCAGCTCGCGCTTCTGCTGCCGCCCGCTGGTTGCCAGCTACGATAGTGTTTTTCGTCAACCATCCCATTGCACAAAATACGGTGAGAGCACAAACGCCCAGCACTGCCCAGATCAGCCACACTCGTGATGTTTTCATTTCTCGCCTCCTGTGATGAATTGATATCCTTTGCCGCGCACGGTGATCAAATGCTTCTGCTGCTTGTCGCCCAGCTTACTGCGCAAGTGCATGATGTGCATGTCAATGGTCCGCGTCTCAGTTCGTGCCGGATCTAGCCCCCACAGGTTACGTAGGATTTCTTCGCGAGTGACCAGGCGCCCACAGGTGTCGATCAAGTATCGCAATAGCTCGATTTCTTTTTCCGAGAGCGTGTCACGACGACCGTCGTCAAATGCAAGGACCCCACTGCGGAAGTCAACATTGCCACCGGGGATCGATCGTTCATCGGCCGGTGCCGCGCGCTCGCCGGTCCGCCTCAATACCGCGTCCACCCGCGCTAACAGCTCTTTCATGCTGAAGGGCTTGACGACGTAATCGTCCGCGCCGTTGACGAGGCCACGGACACGGTCATTTTCCTCACCACGTGCGGAGAGGATAATTACCGCTTGGCCCGGGCGCTTTTTCTTGAGCGCTGCCAAAATTTCAAACCCCGAGGGTCCGGGCATTACCAGATCCAAGAGTGCCAGACGATACGTCGCTTTGAGTGCTTTCTCCATTCCCTGATGGCCGTCGCACGCCTCGATGACTTGGTAACCGGCGTATTCCAATACATCAACAATCCCGCAGCGAACCGCAGGATCATCTTCAACAACAAGAATCGTAGGCATTTCCATGGCTGAAATATGATTCAATCGATTTTCGGCGACTGGAGCAATTCTTCTGTTTTCTCCACAGTCGCCCGCGTGAACGGAATTTCTGTCGTATTCACATCAAGCAAAGGGCCCAACTCATACACGTGGGTGTATCCATAAGCGTGCAGGTTAATGAAAGTCGGAACATTTAGAGAAACTACTCTACTTTTCCGCGCGAGGCTTGCCGGCTCGTTATCGAAGTTGTTGTTGCAATAAATTAAGATGCGCGTGGTTTTGTCGGGGACGACCTTTGCCAAGCGCTCTGCTGTAAACTCGGTAAACGGCATGCTGATCGCGCCTTTGACGTGAATGCGATCATAGCGGATTTTGCTCCGTGCATCGAGGATGATGGTGTTTTCCTCGGATGCCATTTTGATGAAATCCGCTTCGGTCACACGGTGCTTCTCACGAATCGGTTGAAGCCTCACGGTGAGTTGGAGAAATTCGTCATAATCGATAGCCGGATTCGGAATCCTTTCCGCATTGAGTGAGACGGCACTAAGCAGGCCGATGATTAATATAATCGTTTTCATAATAAAGGTGATTGGTTGGAGAATAAAAGCGCGGTGAGAAACCCAATTCACCGCGCTCTTTGATCGAACTTGGTGTGCCCTCAGTTCTTAAATGTGTATCCCAATGCCGCTGCTTGTGCGCGCGTGGTTTCGACCATTACCTGGTCCAGGGTTTTCTCTCCGTCGGCTGCTTGTTTCGCGAGCTCCGTTTCGACGTAGTCTTTGCGCTTCTCATTTAGGGCAGCGATCTCAGATTGGATGGCCACACGATTCTTCGCCGCCGCTTCGATACATTTCTTGAGCTCATCTTTATCGAGAGCACGCAACTTCTCCGGAAGCTCTTCTTTTTTAAGTTTACCCAAATCGACTTTCTTGTCGCGCATAGCATCGACCAAATCCCAACTAGAATTTGAGTAATTCACGCTCGATTTCGTGATTGCCCGCTGCACGTCGGCACCAGCGGCCCTATCTTCCAGAGCGACGGCATCGTTGGCGACTTGCAATTTGACGGCCTCGCGACGTCGTTCCCCGTAGCCGATGTAGGTGTCGTTCAGCTTGGCTCCCAGTTCCGCGATTTTTTTATCCTGTGGTGCTTCAATATGAGAAACCTTCTGGTCCTGATTGATGGTCATAAACTTGCCGCCGGAGATCGCAGCTCCATCGTGCCATGATCCAGAAATACCTTGCTCGCGTGAACCGCAGTGGATGGTGTTGACGATCACACTTTTGGCGACGCTATCGCGACATGCTTGTTGCGCATCGACCGGACCTTGGGTGAACGGCTCGTTGCCGGCAATGAAGACCGCTTTGTAAGTCTTCGGGTTGCTATCCCATGACAGGTCTGCCAGAGCTCGCTGTATCGCCGCGCCGCAGTATTCATCGCCACCATTGGTCTTGAGCTGGAACATCAGCGTGCTGACGGAATCCAGATCGCGAGTCAGCGGTTGCACCAAGCGGATATAGTTGTTGCCCACTGGCTGGCTGTTATTTCCGTATTCATAAAGTGCCACCTCTACAAAAGGCGCCACTCCATCGCGCTCTGCATCAATAAAGGTGTTCACCACCTTCCATAACTGCGAGCGCGCCTGATCAATCAGTCCATCCATGCTGTTTGACGTATCCAGCAAGAGGGCGATTTGAACTTTGCTTCTCGCATCGGAGGGCAGGGCACGATCGCTCGGCGCTACAATTTTCTCGGCCATCAATGGCTGGCTCACAGCCGCCATCATTATAACAGGTAGTAGTAATATTTTTTTCATAACAGTAAGGTTGTAACCCCACTGCTACGCGCTGTCCGTAAAGGCTCTGTAAATTCAAAGTTAGCCCGTAAATCGCCTCCGCATCTAGCTAAGCTCCGGCCTTCTATAAGAACGAGCTGGCGAGACCTAGCAGAGCGCATACACCCAGCACTGCTGTGAAGGCGATTTTGAAACGCCACATGGCGACGAACGCGGCAAGCGCCACAGCTGCGACAAAGGGATCGAAGTTCTGATCTGGCTGTGGCCAGAGAGCATGCGTCGCGAATTTCACGCCGAGGTTCAGGATAACGCCGACGACAGCTGCGGTGATCGCAGTGAGGCTGGCTCCTATTCTCGGGAGTTCGCGTAGCCTTTCAACGAAGGGCGCGCCGAGAAATACGAACAAAAAGCACGGAACAAACGTAACCCAAGTGGTAATAAACGCACCGACCGCTGCGCCAGCAAATGGGCTGAAATTTCCGGGATGCTGCCAGCCGCCGACAAAGCCGACAAATTGCAAAACGATGACAAGGGGGCCGGGAGTCGTTTCCGCGAGAGCAAGGCCGCTCATCATCTGCGGGTGGCTGAGCCAGTGAAAATTTTCCACCGCTTGTTGCGCAACGTAGGGTAACACCGCGTAAGCTCCGCCGAAAGTCACCATCGCCGCTTTACTGAAAAACAGGCCTTGGGCGACTGGTGTGCTCTGCCAGCCAAGCCACGCGCCCAGTAAAATAATCGGTAGAAACCAAAGCGAGATGCAGATTGATGAGACGGCAAGCGTGCGTTTCCAAGTGGCGGCAGGCGAGTGGGGCAAATCGAGAAATTCAGACTCATCCTCCTCTTCCCCAGACGCGCTATGGCCTTTGCTGGCGGGGAATTGTTTGGTCGAAATCCGGTGGCCGATCCAGCCGATGACCGCCGCACCGAGGATGATGATCACGAAGGAAATGTTGAAAAAATAGATCGCGCTGAACGACAGGGCGGCCATGGCCCAGAGCGAGTTGCTGCGCAGGGTTTTCCCGCCGATACGAATCACTGCAGCGAGGATCACCGCGATCACAGCTGGCAGCAGTCCGTAGAAAATTCCCGCCAGCCAGCTGATGTGTCCGCCGGCCATGTAGAGCCAGCTCAGCGCGAAAAGTAACAGTGCCGATGGCAGGACGAACAGACTGCCGGCCGCGACTCCACCTCGCCAACCGTGTAAGCGCCAACCAAGATACGTTGCGAGTTGTTGCGCCTCCGGCCCTGGAAGCAGCATGGAGAAATTCAGTGCGTGGAGGAAATGGCTTTCAGAAATCCACTTACGTTTCTCAACCAGTTCGCGATGCATGATGGAGATCTGTCCAGCCGGTCCACCGAAGCTGATAAAGCCCAGCTTGATCCAGTAGAGAATGGCTTCGCGGAGGGAGGGCATTGAAGGGAGCGTGAGTTTGTTTACAAAATAGTGAAAGCGCGGATTGTGGCGCTTTCGTTTCAATAGCGCGCTGCAGGCTTTCGGAGCGACAGGTCGTTACCTTCCGGCTTCGCAGAGACCTAACCACCCCGAAAGCTGCGGATGACCGCAGCAGTCCAAGAGCCTCCGGCGGTTTTTATTACAGTCGTGCCGGGCAGCATTCCTCCTCTGGCATGCAGCGACAGCTCAACACTGCAATCATCGCCCCGCAAACCGGCGCGACGACGTATAACCAAAGACTTGTGAAATGCAGGGAAACAACGGCAGGAGCGATGGAGCGCGCGGGATTCATCGAAGCACCGGTGATCGGCCCCGCGAACATCGCTTCGAGGCCGACAACTGCCCCGACGGCAATTCCCGCCGTGATGCCCCGTTCCTTCGATCCAGTGGAAACCCTGAGTATGACAAACATGAGGATCGCGGTCAGCACCACCTCGAACACAAATGTCTGCATAGCGGTTCCCGTAGGTAAGGTCGCGCCGAGCTTTTCATGCTCTGGAAAAAGAAAGCGCAACAGCAAACTCGCGACCAATGCCCCAGCAAGCTGACTGCCAATGTAGGGCAATACCGATTTCCCCTCGAAGCGGCGAGCGACGAAAAACCCAAGTGTTACCGCCGGGTTCAGATGCGCTCCTGAAACATCGCCCACGGCGTAAATCATCGCCAGCACGATCAGCCCAAAGGTCAGGGCGATGCCGACATGAGAAATAGCTCCTCCTGAAACATCATTGACGATAATGGCTCCCGTGCCCGCGAAAACGAGACAGAAAGTGCCGATAAATTCTGCGGTCAATTTTTTCATAAGTTCAATCAAGTGCTTCGCGATAACCCGCCGCGTAAGCTTCAAAAACCAAGCGGATTTCATCTCGAATACGCCGGAAGGCGTCCATTTCAGTCTCGTCCTCGCGCACGGCTTTCGGAGGATCTTCAAATCCCCAGTGATGGCGCGTCACCGTTCCAGGGAATGCGGGGCAGGCTTGATCAGCATTGCCGCAGACAGTGACGACCGTTTCGATTCCGCTTTCAAGAAACTGCCCAAGGTGTTTTGAGCTATGGCCAGAGATGTCGATATCGATTTCCGCAAGGGCGGCAATGGCGGAAGGATGGACGTATCCGGCGGGATCGGAGCCAGCGCTGTGAACCTCAAATAGATCGCCTGCGGCGTGGCGTAGAATGCCCTCGGCCATGTGGCTGCGGCACGAGTTTCCGGTGCAGAGGATGAGTATCTTGTGTTTCATAGAGTCGGGAGTATGGCTGTGGCGCAGGCGGAAGATTGGGAATCAAGCCGAGCGATGATCTTCGCGCGGCGGCGGGAGTCCGCGCGAAAGCGAAGCTTTTCTCCTGCGCAGTCCTGAAGGCATTTCAGATTTTCCTCCAGCAACGGGTTCTTCGTTTTCGTAAGCCGGTAGATCATCCATTGCGCCGCGCGCTCGCACTCGATCATTCCGAGATCCTTCATGTAACGTAGTTGCTTGGAAATTTTCACCTGATCCGAATCAAGGATTTCCATGAGATGACACACGCACAACGGCCCCTCGCGCAGCAGATTGAGAATACGGAGCCGCTGCTCATCGCATAAGCATTTATAAATACTGATCACTTCCATGGATTCTGTATATGCACTTTAAAGCATATACTAACAAGTGAAATTTCTTTGGAACTGATACCTCATAACCTCTCGGCGTCTCTAATAGGTCGCTCATCAGCCTGATGGCATTTCTTGAAAAATGGCGAAGGAAACAACGTTAATGGCTCGTAATCTATCTTGAGTTCCTTTTTCCTAAAACCGTAACCTTCTCTCCGATATGAAATATATATTTGTCTTCCTAACGCTCGCGGTGGCACTGCAAGCAGCGCCTGAAAAACGCAACGTCGTCATACTCTACGCGGATGATTGGCGCTTTGACACCCTCGGTTGCGCGGGCAACGAGATTGTGAAGACTCCGCATCTCGACGAGCTTGCTTCCAAGGGCGTCCGATTCACCGAGAACTGCGTCACCACCTCAATCTGTGGAGTCAGCCGTGCAACATTGTTTACGGGTCAGTGGATGTCCCGCCACGGAAACAAAACCTTCAATATGTTTAAAACGCCATGGGAGGAAACCTTTCCCGCGCTAATGCGGGAAAGTGGTTACTGGCTTGGGCATGTCGGCAAGTGGCACGCTGGTAAGTTCCCGGCAGAGAAGTTCGACTTCGGGCGGGCCTACCACGGTCGGCATTGGTATAAACAAAAGGATGGAACAAAGATCCACGTGACGCAGAGAAATGAGAACGATGCCATGGAGTTCCTCAAAGAACGCCCCAAGGACAAGCCGTTCTGCCTGAATGTCTCGTTCTTCGCTACGCATGCGCATGATGAACATCCCGATCAGTTCCTACCCCAGCCGCAGAGCATGGAACTTTACACAGATGTGAAAATCCCAGTTCCGGTCAACGCAACCCAGGAATCTTGGGAGCGTCTCCCGGACTTTTTTGATGAGAAGAATGAGGGGCGGAATCGCTGGGGATGGCGCTTTGATACGCCGGAGAAATTCCAACGAATGATGAAGAATTATTACCGCTTGGCCACCGAGGTGGACGCGACCTGCGGCAGAGTTATCGCGGAACTGAAGCGTCAGGGAGTTTATGAAAACACCTTGATCATCTTCACTACGGATAACGGTTATTATCATGCGGAGCACGGCCTCGGAGATAAATGGTATCCGCATCAGGAAAGCATCCGTGTTCCCCTGATCATCGATGATCCGCGCATGCGTGATGAAGTCCGCGGCACAACTGATGACAATTTCACTCTCAGTGTCGACCTCGCTCCAACCATTCTCGCCGCTGTGGGCATACCGGCTCCAGCAGGCATGCAGGGCCAGGATATCGCACCGCTCTACCTTGCGGATGAGAAGCCGGAATGGCGGCAGGAATTCTTCTATGAGCACGCCACCCTGCGTAATGCGAATTTTATTCCTGCCTCAGAAGCCTTGGTGCGCAAAGATTGGAAATACTTCTACTGGCCGGAACAGGATGTGGAGCAACTTTTTCACTTGGAGACCGATCCCATCGAAGAAATCGATCTTGTCGCTGATCCGAAATACGCCGCCAAACTTGATGAGATGCGCACGCGCTTTAAAGAACTCAAGCAAGCTGCGAAGTGATCGGAACGCGCGAGTCCACTTCAGTCCACTGGGGTAGTGGTTTGCGGAGAAGGGTGTTTCCAGTCCCTTTTCACAAGTAGAGTCTTCCTTCTCTCGATTCTTCGCCAGGGCTTGGAAAGACCCTTCTCCATGCTCAGATCTCAAACTCCACACCCGGCTCGGGAATGATGATTTCCGCGCCTGGAAGACGTCCTGCAAGTTCTTGTTTGAACCAAGCCATCGCGCCATCGTCTCCGTGGACGAGGAAGATTTTCTTTGGTTTCACGCGCACCGCGAAGTCCGCGATCGCGTCACGCGTCGAGTGACCTGAGAAGTCGAAGACACGGACTTCACAGTTGAGCTTCACTCGCGGATAAGCGGGATCGAGCTCGACCATATCGCCTTGCTTCGCTGCACGGATTTTTCCTCCGGGAGTTTCCGAATCCGCGTAGCCAACGAAGAACAGGCCGTGTTTTTTGTTCTCCAAAAGACCCTGTCTCGCGAAATTATTGGAAACGGTTTTCTCTGACATCATTCCGCTTGAGAGCGCGTAGATGCATCCGTTATTGAAGGGAATAGGGCCGATTCGTTTGCGCTTACCTGCGCCGCCGGCGAGCTCCATATCGGTGAGGAATTTGAAGCCTCTCCGATTGCGGCGTGAGACGTCGGAGAACTTGTCGTAGATGGTTGTCATCTTGGTGCTCAGGCCGCCGATGTAAACGGGTGTCTTGGAATTGACCCTGCCTTCTTCCTTGAAGCGTTGCAGCATTGCCAGGACTTCCTGCGTCTTGCCCATCGCGAAGACGGGGAGCAGGGCAGAGCCGCCACGCGCCAAGGCTCCATTGATAGCTTCAGCAAGCTCATTCTCTTCCTCGATCCGTGAGTAATCCGCACGTCTGGCTTGCTCGCCACGCGTGGTCTCGACGATTAAGACGTCCACTTCATCCTCGGGAAATACCGCTCCTTTTTGCAACGTACTGTCTTCGAAATTCACATCTCCGGTGTAGAAAACCTTTTTGCCCTCAGCCTCGAACATGATTCCGACCGAGCCCATGATGTGGCCGGCATCGAAAAACTCAGCCGTCAGCTTCCCAGCTTTATCTACGTCGAATTTGCGACCTGGGTTGCGACGTTCGAAAATGCCTTTCATGTGGTCAATTTGGCCGTGTTTGAAAAACGGATAATCGGTGATGCCCAGCTCGGTGCGCTTGCTCTCCATCACGTTGACCGAGTTGTGCAGCATCGCGCAGGCGAGCTCAGCAGTCTCTTGGGTCAGGAAAATCCTAGCATTTTGCTGGCGCTCCGCGCAAACCGGTAGGGTGCCCACGTGATCCAAATGTGAGTGAGTCACGAAAATCGCATCCGCTGTGTGATCGTCGATCAAGTTGTAGCGCGGTTGCGCGGTCAGACCCTCTTCCTTGGGGTGCATCCCAGCATCCAAAATCACTTTAACGCCATCCGCATCGAGCAGATATGAGTTTGCTCCGATGCCGACGTCCCTACAGATACTTTTGAAAACCATGACAGCGCGCACCCTCTGCAATCCGCTCCCCGCTGTCAATCCGGACACGCACCCGTCTGATGATCTGCCATCGGGACGGATTAAAATTATGGATACGGCGGCTCGACTGTGTGTTAGTTTATTGCACCCCGATGATCAAAAAGACCCTCTTCTTTCTTTCGGTAAGCGTTTGTGCGGCACATGCTTTGGAAGTACGTGAATACACCCCAGATCGGCACAACCGATTTGTGACAGGTTCCAGTGGTCTAGAAATCAACCCGAACGCCTACTACGATGCGGAACTTTATACTGGGGTTGCATTTGATACGAACCTCAGCGATTCCCGCCGTCAATTCGTATTGGTGACACCAGAGCATATCCTATTGGCAAAGCATTTTTCGCAAGACGGGAACATCACCTTCATCAACTCCGACGGCACTTTAATCCATCGAACCATTGCCTCGAGAACCGAAGTTCTTAACGATTCTGGAGGTGTCACCGATATCATGATCGCGAAGCTCTCGGCACCGCTAACTGATGTGGATAAGATCACTCCATTGCCCTACGCGAAGCTTGCTACAGAGGCGCAGTACATCGGGCGAGAACTGGTAACCTTTGGACTTTCGAGGAGAGCAGGACGAGGAACCATCGCATCGTTCACAACGTTCTCCCAAACAGAGCCACCCGCAATTGGCGCCACCAGATCGTTTGTATTCGATTATACAACTCTGGGTTCAAATGGTGATGATGCCTATGCGGTCATCGGAGATTCTGGAAGCCCGACCTTCACGATTGAGAACGGAAAACCGGCACTTGTAGGTTTGCACCTTGCGGCTGGAACCGCACCAGGATTGAACAGGACTATCGATAGTTTCGTCCCACACTATGATGATAAAATAAATGCCTTGCTCGCCTCTGAAGGTTATCAGCTTATTCTCGCAAATCCTGATTTGGTGGCGCTCAATTCCACCCAAACCGTTGGTGACTTGGGGCAGTTACAGCCCGGTAGCCTTTCGATCAATCTAGAGAATAACTCGGGAAATAAAGCGGCCAATGTAACTTTTCAGCTCTCATTCCCAGCCGCTGCCATTCCGGACAGTATTAACGCCGCAGGCTGGATTGTAGATAATCCAAGCTCAGGAGAATATCATCTTCGGAGGGCCACTTTGGGTGCGAGAACCACAGTCAACGTTACAGCTTTGTATGGCAGTGTTCCGATACTGAGCCAGATTTCTGTGACTGTGACGCATGACTCAGATGGTAGCTCCGAAGTCACTCAAGTTTTCAACTCTCCCGTGCGGGAAACCTTCGCTGGCTTTGTTTCAGGCTTGGATCTTAAAGGCGCGACGGACGATCCGGATCAGGACGGATTTCAAAATCTTATCGAGTATGCGCTCGGCGGAGATCCGGCGGAGAATGCGATTTCGTCTGAATACAGTATTCCTTTGAACCCGCAAACCTCAATCAGCTCTGGTGAATACTTGTTTTCATTTCCAAGGCGAACGGACGCATTGGTCCGAGGATTGACCTATCAAGTCGAGTTCTCGGACGATCTCAGCCAGGGCTCGTTTTCATCGATTCCACCGGAAGGTTCCGGTACGACCGTGGCGCCTTACGATCCTGCTGTCGCTGGCTTCGAAAAATTCACGATCACGATCCCATTGAGCTCGGGAACGCGAAAGTTTGCCCGGCTGATGATAGCCTTGGACGAATAGCCTTATATGATCCCCTCTTCGGTCTCCTGCTTGAGCCTGAGCTGGCCGCAGGCGGCATCGATGTCGTGGCCTTTCTCGATGCGAAGGGTTGCCGTGACTCCGGCTTTTTTCACGACATCTTGGAACACGCGACAATGCGAGAGGGCGGGGCGCTCCCATTCGAGGCCCTCGACGGTGTTATAGGGAATCAGATTCACTTTCGCACCGATGCTGCGGGCGTGACCGGCTAGGATGGAGGCCTGCTCGAGGGAGTCGTTGACGCCTTTGATTAGAATGTATTCCAGAGTGAGTTTCTGTTTTTTGTTCGCGTTCCAATGGGCAAGCGAATCCATCAGCTCAGCCACCGGATATTTTTTGTTCACCGGCATGATCTGCGAGCGGACTTCATCGGTGGCGCCGTGGAAGGAAATGGCGAGACGGATCTGCTGGGGATGATCCGCGAGCTTGCGAATCTGGGGAGCAAGCCCAGAGGTGGAAATGGTCAAGTGGCGAGCCCCGAGGTGCAGGGTTTCCGGGCCGGTTATGAGGGCGATCGCAGCCATCAAATTATTAAAATTCGCCATCGGCTCGCCCATACCCATGAACACGAGGCTATCGACACGCTCGCCGGCGAGCTGTTCGACGGCAAGGACTTGGCCGGCGATCTCCGAGGCGTCGAGATTACGGGCGAATCCGGCCAGACCGGAGGCGCAGAACTTACATCCGTATGCGCAACCGACCTGTGAGGAGATACAAAGAGTGCGGCGGTCAGATTTTTCACCGTAGAGCGCGGGGTTTGCCGGGATTAAAACGGATTCGATATAACGCCCGTCGTGCAGGCGAAACAGGAACTTGCGTGTTGTGTCCTCGCTGCCTTGAGTCTTTGCATGAGTCAGTGCGGTGAGGCGGAAAGACGCGGCAAGCTTCTCCCGCAGTGGTGCTGGGAGGTTGGTCATTTCATCGAAGCTGGTGACTTTTTTTTTCCAAACCCAATCGAGTACCTGCTTCGCGCGAAAGGTAGGCTCCTTTTGCGCGGCGAGCCACTCGGAAAGCTCGTCTTGCGATAGCCCAGGAAGTGCTGGAAGTGCTGGGCTGGGAGTTGGTTTCGTTACAAGCGTCATCTGGCCCATGGTTTGTCGCCTATTTTGAGAATGTAAAATCAATTCCCTTGCTGGAATACGCCTTGGCAATCTCTTCCTCCAGCTCAAGCCAAGTTTGCCCATCGAGGAGAACCTCTAATGCCTGTTCTCCTTCCTTTCCTTCGTTAAGGGCTTTGAGAAATTTTTTGATGCGAGCGGCATCTTCTTTGCGATCCATATGGAAAAAGTAGTTCGCGATGAGCAGCCCGCAGCCGTAGTTGATTTGAGCGCTTCCAGTGAAGCTGGAGTATGACTGAAGCATGAAATCTTTCAGTGGCCCGAGGTGGATCTCCTCTCCGAGGGCACGGCCACCGGTGTTGTCTTTTCCATACGCTGTGACGTATTCGATGATGGGGCGTGAGTTCATTTTCACATTATACATCCCGGAGCGGTAGTAAGGGGTGTTGGCAACGTATTCAGCTAGGCCCTCGGTAAACCAGCCCATGGATCCCGGAGCGTAATAGCGGTTAGGTGTTAGTTGATGAACCAGCTCGTGCGGTAGGGTTTTCGATGATTTATCTCGGTCGAGCATGTAGCCGCTGCCGACCTTTTGAACACCTAGGCTGGTGAGCGGAACCATCACGATATTCTTGCCGCCGATGTAAACTCCCGCGCT
>Ga0307934_1001339_pt1 | contig 15321 bp, 18 predicted proteins | sample OrgLakmetageno90_FD_201838 | JGI IMG/M metagenome (GOLD analysis project Ga0307934, IMG submission 201838) | Saline water microbial communities from Organic Lake, Antarctica - #90 | ecosystem: Environmental > Aquatic > Non-marine Saline and Alkaline > Saline | place: Antarctica: Organic Lake... | reverse complement strand
CGAAGGCAAAAGCAAACGCGACATCATCCGCTGCCTGAAACGCTACGTCATCCGCGAGGTCTATCAGCTCATCAAAGTGAACCCAAGAACAGGCGAAATCACCAGTTGACAGACATAGGAGCATCAACGCTCGTGTCGAACGGAAGAGCGGAGATCGGGTGCGCCGGCAGGCGTTCCATTACCGGTATGACACCGAGTCCAAGGTGGGGCTGCTAAACGGGCTACACCAGCGGGTGTGGGTGCGGGCGAACGAAGGCGCCAAAAAGCTCCGTTTCTATTGCACGAGCACATTGACATGAGGCACTGGGGATGGCAAAGCGCCCCCGCCATGATTGAAACCAGCTACTATCTGCCATAGCATTGAGGGCGGTGCGACATCGTCACTCTTTGAGAGCGAACTCGTGCAGCCCCGAATACTTCCTAGGAAAACAATGTCCCTCAAACGCCTGTCCGAAGGCAGTATTGCGGTTCAGGTCGCGGATGAGCTTAGAGCATCCATCCAGTCAGGGGGACTCCGCCCCGGCGAGCGACTCGTCGAGCGGAGACTTGCCGATAAACTTGGGGTCAGCCACATCCCCGTGCGCGAAGCTCTTACCCGACTCGCCGAGGAAGGCCTCGTCGAGCGCAAGCCGCGGAGAGGCGCACGGGTGGCCGCGCTTGACCAGCGGAGCTTGGAAGAAATCTCTAGCCTGCGCATCGTCCTAGAGGGGTTCATGTGTCTCAGGGTGCGGGAGAGCTGGAATGAGGATAGCGCTGCGGAGTTTGGTTCTATTTTGGAAAAAATGGAGGGAGCTGCAAAGTCCCAAAACAACCAGGAAATGCTCCAGCTCGACGCTGAATTTCATGAAAAACTTGCCCTGCTCGCTGACCACCAGTTGCTGTCTGATCTGATTGCCCAACTTCGCTCTCGGATTACCGGATTCCTCAGGGAGGCAAACGCCATTTTGGCTGACGACCAACGACGGGAACACATCGAAAGCCACCGTCGTATCCTGCAGGCCATCTCTGACGGAAACCCAGACACAATGGCTTCTGTCATCTCCGAGCACATCACCTCAGGGATGCAGAGAATTCTTGAATACCGGGCACTGACGCACCCCACTAGCGACCCTTCTTCGTGAAGAGGGTGGAAAACCTCACCGGCCCGGTTGCAACTCACGGTGAGGGACCCGTGTGGTGGCCGGGGTGGGGCGGGTTGCGCTTCATGGATGCTTTTAGAGGAGACATGCTGACCCTCTGTAGTGATGGGCTCCGGAGACTCCACGTCGATGATCACTATGCAGCGTTTGTGAGACCTAGGGCCTCGGGCGGATACGTCGTCGCTGGGGGAAAAGACCTTCTATTTTCGGACGGACATCACACTCCGCCCGAGACCTCTCTCCGACTCATCCTGCACGACCGGTCCAGGCTCAATGAGGGCGGAACCGATCCCCTCGGCCGGCTTTACGCGGGTTCAGCCGACGCAGAAGGTCAATCCAAGCAGGGCGAGTTGTTCCTCGTGGATGCCACAACCAACCTGAAACCAAGCATCACGGTTGCGCTGACCGGCCTTGAATGTTCCAACGGTATTGCTTTTAGCCCCGACGGCACCCTCGCCTACTACGTGGACTCATTGACCAGACGCATCGACATCTTTGAGCACGGAACACACACATTGACGGGCAGGCGCACTTTCGTCGAGTTCCTTCCTGAACACGGTCTCCCCGATGGCATCACCGTCGCTTCTGACGGTAGCGTCTGGGTAGCAATGTGGGGAGGTTCCTGCATAAGGGCCTACAGCCCTCTGGGTGATCTCATTGACACCATTACTCTTCCAGTCCCGCAGGTCACGGCCTGTACCTTTGGCGGTGATGACCTCGGTGCGCTTTACATCACGACCTCAAGCCAGGACCTGACCACTGGACCAGGCGATGAGGACGGCTCGCTCTATGTTTGCCATCCAGGCGTCACCGGCATGCCCACAACACCGTTTAACGGCTAATCCCCGATACCTCTGGCGGAGAAAAGGGGAGCTCTAGATTGCAGTGCTCGGAGGAGTGGAGTTGTGCCGGTAGTCCGGATTGACAATGGGGACCGATGAGGGCCCGTTGGCAAAAAAGTCAACGATGTTTTGCGCGGCGTGAACGGGAAGATCCAGCAGTGCTTCCGGCGAATACCAGGCGGCGTGCGGGCTCAGCAAGACATTGTCCAAAGCCAACAGAGGGCTATCTGGTGGCAGAGGCTCTTCCTCAAAGACATCCAGGGCTGCGGCACCCAATCGTCCAGACCGAAGGGCATTCGCGAGGGCCTGTTCGTCGATGAGTGCACCGCGACAAGTATTTACCACGACGGCACCTTTTTTCATTGTCTGAATGGCTTTCGCGCCAATCATGTGCCGGGTGGTGTTATCCAGGGGCACGTGCAAGCAGACAATGTCAGCGTCAATGAGCGCCTGGTCAAGTTCCTGGGCAATACAGCCGGCGTCGACAATGGCACTCTCCGGGGCAAACGGATCATTGACCAAAACCCGAAATCCGAGGGCTCGCAGACCTCGGGCAACCCGTGACCCAATTCGTCCAAATCCAATAACGGCTACGGTGGTTTTCGAGGGTCGAACGACCATCGCTCCCCCATTCAGCGGCATCCACGCGCCACTTCTGACTGCCCTGTTGTAGGTGGGTAGACCTCTAGCCCACGACATGACCATGGCGATGGTGTGCGCGGCGACTTCCTCGATGCAGTAACTGGGCGTGTTCGCTACCGCGATGCCACGCTCGGTGGCCGCCGAAATGTCGATCATGTCGTAGCCGATTCCGAGTCGACTAATAAACTTCAACCGGGGTAACGCATCCAAGATCTCCGCAGTGATCGACGCCCACTGCACAACGAGACTCTCCGCATCTTCCGCCGCTGCGATGATGACCGCGGGGCTTGGGCTCGGAGACAGCACCACCCGAAATCCCGCATTCTGGAGCGTCTTTTCTGCCATTGTACCGGGAATATTACTGTCCGTGATGAGGACCGAGGGGGAAGCCATTACTGAACGCTATAGCATGTAGCGTTGTTTCCAAAATCCGGGTTATCGGGTCCAACTGCTATAGCATGACTGTATGGAATCCCGAAAAGCCCTCATCACAGGAGCAAGCTCCGGAATCGGGGCCGCCACAGCTCGCCAACTGGCCAGCGAGGGATACTCTCTCTGGCTCACGTACACCTCTAATGAAAAAGATGCCGCCTCAGTGGCCAAACAGTGCCGGCAGGTCGGTGCGGCCGAGGTCTACTACTCTCGTCTCGACCTTCGAGCGGCCGAGTCAATCGCAAGCCTCATCGGCGAAGTAATGGCCACCTGGGGCTCACTTCACGTTCTCATTAACAACGGCGGTGTCTGTTCCTACCTCGCCTTCGATGACATAGAACAGGACGAGTGGGACGCCGTGATGGAAACCAACGCTCGCGGTACGTTCTTCGTCACCCGAGCGGCCCTCCCCCTTCTGCGAAAATCTGAAGGGGACCGATCTATTGTCAATATCTCCTCCATCGCTGGTGAAATTGGGAGCATCCACACTGCGTTCCACTACGCCGCAAGCAAAGGAGCTATTCTCGCCATCTCCAAAAGCTTCGCCAAGCAATTAGCGGCTGAACAAATTCGGGTCAACTCTGTTGCCCCCGGACCCGTCACCACCGCGATTACCGACCAGCTTGAGGAAGAAAAACGAGACGCATTGAGCAAACAAGTTCCCCTCGGAGCATTTGGTGAACCTGAAGATGTCGCGTGGATCATCTCAGCACTTGCCTCCCCTCATGCCCGTTTTATTACCGGCGCCACCTACGACGTCAACGGAGGCGCGCGAATTGGCTGAGTCCAGCACACGCGGGCCCCTTGAAACCTTCTCCGACCAACTCGATGCCTTCAACAGCCACGACGTCGACGCCTTCGTCGATACCTATGCCGACGATGCAGTCATTCACGGCCTCCTCGATGATCCCCTATTGGGCCGAGACGCCATCCACGCCTTCTACGCCCCACGCTTTGACGACCCCCAGCTTCGCTGCACCGTTGAAAACTTGGTTGTTTACGAGAACCGCTGGGTCGTCGCCCACGAAGTTGTCTGGCGCACGGGCACTCAAACCACCACGATTGGGATGTTTGACATCGTCGAGGGCAAAATCAGCCGCGCGATGCTCATGAAAGCGTGAGGGGGTCGCTCACCTCACAGCGTGCGGCCCGGCCTGTGCCTGCAGGTCCATCCGCACCCGCGGGAGGTCGGACACTAACGTTCTGGTAACGCGCACTGATTTATTCACCCTGGGTTTAATCGATGTCGACGCTCTGATGGTTTCACACGCTCGTTGCCACGAGATTCTTAACGGAGGTCAATCGGCTCCCCTTGTGGGCCCCTATTAATTCAACTCAGAACCCTACCGGTGACGGCGAGCCACACACTCGACCACTCATGAGTCGACATCGGGTTGACGGTTTCGGGCATCTTTACGAGGGCAGCACTTCCCAGAGGCTGCATAAGCTCAGCGCGTGCATCGAAGTCCAGTGGAATATATGCGAGACACTGGAAATGGCGAGTAGTCGTAGTCGGTACCTTTAGTCCACCAAGGTGGTACTTCGTTTCTGGGTAGGTGGTACTGGCGGCGAGATGTTGTGGCCCGCGGCCAGCACGAGCGGTTGCGGTTATTCCCAGTGGTTCTTGTCGGCGCGGGCTTGATCGTCGCGGAGCTTTCGCATGTCGATGGTGCCGAGGTTGATGGTGCCGGAATGGTTCGCCAGCCGGCTCACGATCGAATCCGCTGCGACACGATCCGGGAGCGATTCGACCCAGTAGCCGGGCCCGGACTGGGAAGCGATCAGCGTCGGCAGGCGGTGTTCCCGGTTCGCCAGCACCGCGAACAGATCGTTCGCGGCGTCGCTATCGATGCCGACGGTGAGGAAGTCATCGATGATGAGCAGATCCACGTCGGAGAGCTCGTTAAGGAGCTTCTGGTGGGCGATGCCATCGCTGCGGGTGATGACGAGTCGGCGGGCGAGGTCGTCCATCCGCGCAAACGTGACGGTGTGCTCGTTGAGGCAGGCGCTGATACCGATCGCGGCGGCGAGATAGGTTTTCCCGCCCCCGGTGGGCGAGATGATCAGCAGGTTCGTCGGATCGGCCCGCCAGGCATGGGCAGCGTAGCGACGCATTCGAACCTCGGTGATGCCGCGGCCATCCCGGTAGTCGAACTCTGCGACCGACGCGTGCGGGATGGGGAACCTCGCCTGCCGAATCAGTTTCTCGACCCGACTGCGGCGGCGCTGCTCCGGCGCGTCATCAACGGCGGTCAAAAACAGTTGTTCCGGGGTGAGGGTGTCGTTGGTTTCGTCCCCAATGAGTTCCTCGAAACGGGTCGCCAAGTGGGTGACGCGCAGGGCCCGGAACTTGTCGTAGTCGATGCTGGTGAACATCACTTTCCCTCCTCTTCGCGCACGTAGACGTCCTGGGCGATGTCTTGGAAGGTGACGGTGCTGACGCGTTTGCGCGTCGAGGCTGCCGGGGTGAGGGGTCGGGTCCTTTTGCTGTCGCTGTTGATCGCGGCCATCACACGTTTGAGCGTCCTATGGGTCGCATAACCTTGCTGGTTGATCAGCTCCTGGCAGGTGGCCTCCAGGCGTGCCCGGTTTTTTTCCCCCGAGGCCGTCGAGGGTGTTCTGGCAGTCCAGATACCCCTGTGCTTCAATTGCCTGCCGGTCGAGGATCTGCTCGATCACCGTCACCGTCGCCGGGCCGAAGGAGCGCGCCCGGTCCACGAACCACCTCCTGGATCACAGCCCGTCAACACCCCGATGCTGAGCGGGGACATGCTCGGGCAGGGTGGAGTACTGGCCCTTGCGTCCGCGCTTTCGCGCATGTTCGCAGAGGATCTCTTGCCCGTCGAAGACCGTCACCCGTGATGAGGTGAGCCGCACCCGCAGCAACCTGCCTGCATAGGCATAAGTGTTCTTCCCACTGACATTGTGAATGCGGTCGATGGCTGATTTTCCGCCCATGCCGGTGTGGGGTCTGTGGTGATCGTAGCTGTGAATCCAGGCCAGGTACGTTGCTGCTCGGGCCTGCTCTGAGTCGTAGTGGTGGGCGTAGGCCCATTCGAAGGCCAGGGTGCGGTGGAAGCGTTCGATCTTGCCGTTCGTCTGGGGGTGGTAAGGGCGTGTGTACTTGTACTTGTGCTTGATGTCGCCAAGCGCCTCGTTGAAGTGGCCGGATCGGTAGCAGGACCCGTTGTCGGTCAGGACTGGGTTACGGTGATTCCGAGTGACTTGTCGTAGGCGTGGGCGCGGTGCCAGAACGCGGCGGCGGTTTCCTTTTTCTCGTCGTTCAGGATCTCGGAATACACCACCCGGGAGTGGTCATCAAGGGCCGAGTGTAAACAGGAGTACCCGGTGGGGACTGGTTTCTTTTTGTTCTTTCTTCCGACGTTTCCGAGGGTGCGCCATCCGCCGCCATCGGGGATTCGGCCGAGCTTCTTCACGTCCAAATGCACCAGATCGCCCGGATTAGCATGCTCGTAGCGGAGCGGTTTGGGTTTGCGCACGGGCAGTCCGGTGTTGAGGTCCACGTGCCCGAGCAGCGGCATCCGATACCGATTGAGGACCTTGGATACCGTCGACTGCGGCAGACGCAAATGGTAGCCGATCCGGTGTGGTCCCCACCTTCGACCACAGCGCAGCGCAGCGCAACGATGCGTCGCTCCGTGCGCTTGGCCGTCTGCGTCGGTGAACGGTGCGGTTTAGACGAGCGGTCGGTCAGACCCGATAACCCATCCGCTTGGTAGCGTCGGACCCATGTAGAGACCGTCTGGCGGGAGACCTGCAGGCGTTCAGCGACGCGCGCCTGAACCCAGCCGTCCGAGATGACAAGTTAGACGAGTTTCAGGCGCCCTGCCGGGGTCAGCGGCGCGTTGAGGCGGGTAACGTGAGAGATGAGGGCCTCCTTGGCATCGAGTAAGTGTGGTAACCCAATCGACACAGGAGGTCCTCCCCTTTTTACAACTTGCCACGCACACAACCCCCGGGGGAAGAACACCTAGGGCAATGAGGCGCATACCCTGAGAAACCGCCTCCATCCCCGATACACAAACACCGTTGAGGGTGATTTGAGGCACGTGGAGGCCGATACCCGCGCCAACCCCTGATTGACGAATTGGGTTTTGTCCCTGTCCAGCTTGAAGTACCTGGCCCCCAACGACCCAATCAACATCGCTCGGAGAAATGCCCGCAGATTCAAGTGCCGCTCTGATTGATTGAGAACCAAGCTGCATCGCCGACAGTGAAGAGAGCCCACCGAGTAGGCGTCCTAACGCAGTTCTCTTATAGGAGGCAATTACAAGCATCAGCTTTGAGGGGTTTCGTTAGGCGTCTGGGATGAAACAGTGAATGGCGCGCCAGTCTTCTCTGCGATTTCAGCGACGGAATGCCCGGGCGCAACTTTCACTAGGGTCATGCCGGAGCCCGAGATGTCGAAAACCGCCAAATCGGTGATCACGCGGTCCACAACCCCACTACCTGTTAGCGGGAGGTCGCATTTCTCTAGGATCTTATGGCTCCCATCCCGCGCAAGATGATCTGTCAAGACGATGATTCTCGGGATTCCAGCGACCAGATCCATCGCCCCACCCATTCCCTTTACGAGCTTCCCGGGAATCGTCCAGTTAGCTAAATCCCCTTTCGACGAGACCTGAAGTGCCCCAAGTATGGCCACATTGATGTGGCCTCCGCGAATCATCGCGAATGAAACCGAAGAGTCAAAAATGCTGGCTCCGGGCTCAAGAGTCACGGTTTGTTTGCCCGCGTTAATCAAATCTGGATCTTCTTCCCCGGCCAACGGAAATTGGCCCATGCCCAAGATGCCATTTTCCGATTGAAAAATAACTCGGACCCCCTCAGGCAGTTGATTTGCCACGAGCGTGGGTATTCCGATTCCAAGATTGATGTACTGGCCGGCGACTAGTTCACTCGCAGCAATAGATGCCATTTCTTCGCGAGTCCACATTTTTCAGGCCCTCTCTCGAACCGTCAACTGTTCAATTTCTTTCACCTGGTCCGGAACATGAATGAATCGTTGAATAAAGACACCAGGGGTCATAACGTCATCGGGCTCAATGAATTTTTCTGCGATTATTTCTGCTTCAGCAACAGTGAAGTCACTTGCCATTGCGACTAACGGGTTAAAGTTTCTGGCGGTCAAGCGGTAACGAAGATTTCCTTCTGAGTCCGCGGTGTGAGCATGCACAAGGCCTACGTCAGCCCGAATTGCCATCTCGAGAATTGCCATCCTGCCGTTAATTTCTCGCGTTTCTTTGCCCTCAGCAACCGGGGTTCCGAAACCAGTCGGCGTAAAAAACGCGGGGATACCAGAACCGCCGGCCCTCAAACGCTCAGCCAACGTCCCTTGTGGTACAAACTCGACTTCGAGAGAGCCGTCGAGATATTGGCGAGCGAAAAGAGAGTTTTCTCCCACGTAGGATGAAAGCACCTTCGCCACTTGGTTATTCTCGAGCAGCAGCCCAAGGCCCTTGCCATCTACACCCATATTGTTGGACACTACCGTCAGGTTTTTCACACCGCTATCGCGGACCGTGGTGATGAGGTGGATTGGCACCCCGCACAGGCCGAAACCACCAACAGCTAAAGTAATCCCGTCCCTCAGATGGCTAGAAAGTGCCTCCGCTGCATCCACAGTGACTTTATCCGTCACGTATTCTTCTCCTCGCTTCATTAGCGTTTAGCCATGCGCACCGCAAACAGCAACAAGCATCTATGCAGTCCACCCGCCGTCAATCGCATACGAGGCACCCGTCACCATTGCGGCTTCTTCCGACGCCAGCCACGTAACAAGATTGGCGACTTCCTCCGGCTCGATAAGACGTTTAATAGCCGACTTGGCGAGCAAGACTGAAACCAGAACATCTGCACTGGGAATTGAGTGGGCTTTGGCCTGCTGTTCGATTTGCGCCTCCACCAAAGGAGTCCTTACGTAGCCAGGGTTCACGCAATTACTCGTCACCCCTTTTTCGCCACCTTCAAGGGCAACGACTTTTGAAAAACCTTCGAGTGCATGTTTCGCAGACACGTAGCCTGCTTTGAAGGGCGAGGCCCTGAGGCCGTGAATCGAGGAGATATTGATAACTCGACCAAACCCTTTTGCATACATGTGAGGAAGGGCAGCGCGTACGAGCAGAAAAGGAGCCTCGACCATCACAGACCACATTTCTCTGAAGTCTTGAGGGTCGAAGTCTTCGACGGCACTCACCCTTTGGAACCCAGCATTGTTGACGACGATGTCGACGTCCAGCCGGAGACCTTCCAAGCTCGCAGTGTCCGTGAGATCTATCCCCCAAGCTTCGCCATTAATTGTTTCAGCAACTCGCCGCGCGAGACCAATTTCCTTGTCGGCAACAATCACGTGAGCCCCCCTGCGAGCGAGTGATGCCGCGCACGCCGAGCCGATACCTCCACCCCCGCCGGTGACGAGAGCTTTCCTGCCAGAAAGTGTGAACATTCCTCCCAATCATGCCATGATTCGTGAGAAACTTGGCCCGACCATGAGACTGTCACCTCCCCCGACAACGCCTGGTCTGTGTTGATTTTCTATCATGAGACCGGCCCACCTCCTCTCCATTGAAGAGGAGGTGGGTTATTTTGTGAGGTGACCGTCAAGCGCCGATGAGCGTCCATCCGAGTCTCAATCAATGGTTTCGCCACTGGGCCGCCTGGGGCTGAGGACTGATAATCCGAATTTATTCAGAACCTTCCCGGAGGTAGGAATTTTCGACGGCTGCGTGGATACGTGCGTCCGGTTCTTGCCACGCCGCAGCAATTCGGCGCCCACCGGGTTGCGCCGGACGCCGCTGCCGAGACCGTAATGGATTTGGTTGAATTCGACCGGGAGCTGAGGAATCTAGTCTTTGAGGTTTTGGTTGGCTCGGACATCCAGTTTCGCTCGTGATGGCCCCAGGACACGGCGTTTGTGGGTCCCTACATTCACCTGAACAGCAAAGGCTTGCGAGACCGTTTCACCAACACTTCTTCTCGTCAAACCCTCACCGGCCAGGATTTATGGCGTCACTAATGCGAGTTCGCGTTGGTTAGGCATTGAAATAACGACATCCTGCAGATTCAGCGAGCTGATTTTCCCGGCAACCTCTCTATCTGGGCCGTTGCTGAAATCATTGACTTTGACAGAATTTCCCAACTCTTTCGGGCGCTGGAAGAGTCGATAGCCCCGTTCGTTCTCGACGAATTTGGGGCCGGGATAATTTTTATGAGCAGTGTTGTTGACGCCCTCAACCACCTGAAGAACCAATTGGCCCACCATGCAAGGATCGGGAATTTTCATTTCTGGATTAACCTCGAACCCATTGCGCCGACTTCCAGCTACTAAGGGGAAAACCTTTCCCCAGGCTTTCCCTGCTCTTGTGGCTGGAGGTGGTTGCCAACCGGGTCGATATTGACATTAGAGGCAAGTTGTTCCCCCTTGGAGGCCTTCTGGAGTGTCCGTCCCCGTCGCTTGGGGCCATGCGGGCGCAGCAGGTCTCGCTGGAATCTCCCCCTCTGGGCTGGTCTACCGGGAACCCGGAGAAACTGATTGCCATCCCGTGCGGTGTCTCACGTCTTGGACTTACCTGAAAGTGGATGCGAGATCTGGGGTAGGGCTGTCGTTGGCAAGGCCAGGTGGTCTCCTTGAGGCTCTCCCTGCTCTGAAAAAGTGCTTCAATTCCTCCGTCAATAGACAGGGATACCCCGTTGGTCGAGCCTGCCAGAGGGTTGGCCAGATAAAGAATTGCATCTGCGACTTCGTCCGGATGGACGAGACGCCCGTGTGGTTGACGAGCATTGAGTTTGCGACGTTCCTCCTCGGGGTCGTCAGACGCATCAAAAAGGTCATTAAGCCAGGGGGTGTCCGTTGTTCCGGGGGATACGGCGTTAAAACGAACCCCATCCGTCAGGTAGTCAGCGGCCATTGCCCGAGTCATCGCAACGACCGCACCCTTCGTAGCGGTATAAAGGACTCGATCCGGGAAACCCGTGTGGGCGACCGCTGAACCTAGGTTGACGACGACGGCTGGCGCTGCCAGCTTAAGATAAGGGATAGTGGCGCGGATTACCAAGGCAATTCCCAGCACGTTGATATTCCATACTCGGGTCCAGTCGGCTTCATCGTTATCACCGACTTTTCCTATGGCGCCAACCCCGGCACAGTTGATCACAATATTGATGGAGCTCCACATGGAAACCACTTGAGCCACGGCTTCATCGATGGAGGCTCTTTGTGTGACATTAACAGCAAAATAGTGGACATTTTTCTGGCCATCCAATGTTGCCGGCAGAGGGGTCAGGTCGAAGACGGCGACTCGTGCGCCCTCGCCCAGAAGGCGGGTCACTGTCGCCAAACCTATCCCGGAGGAACCTCCAGTAACAATGGCTACCTGGCTTTCAAATAGACGAGAGGACACGGTCAGCTCACTTTCCTTCGGTGACATGTTGCGTCTGCTGGCCAAGATGTTCGATTTCGATGCGCATTTCATCGCCCGGTTTGAGGTAGGGAAAACGGCCCGAGAGGGCGACCCCTTCGGGGGTACCCGTGAGGATGACATCGCCAGGCTCGAGGACGGTGAAGTGACTCAGGTCCCTCACGATGGTAGCGACATCAAAAATCATGTCCGACGTATTCGAATTTTGTCGAATATCACCGTTCACGGTGGAAGTCATGCGCAGGCTCCCGGCATTAACTTGACCTTTTGGCACCAACGACGGTCCCAGTGGAAGGAAGCCTGGTCCGCTCTTGCCTTTGGACCACTGGCCACCCGATACCTCAATCTGCCAGTAGCGCTCAGAGATGTCATTGGCCGCGGTGAAACCCATGATGTAGTCGAGCGGATCCTCGTGGGCCGCGATCTGCCAGGCCGGCTTGCCAATAACAACCGCAAGCTCGACTTCCCAATCCAGCTTGTCCATTCCCGAGGGAGCGGCGAAGTCATCATCGGGCCCAGCGACGGTGTGAGGTGGTTTCAGGAACACCACGATCCGCTCGGGGGGTTGAGCCCCAGCCTCTGCGGCGTGTTTCGCGTAATTCATGCCGATGCAGTAAATCGCGCCGGGCCTTGCAACCGGCGAGCCCACTCGCATCCCCCCCGCGTCGGCTAAAGGCGCAAGAGTAGCAAAGGCTGCCTCGATCAACGAAACCGGGTCGCGCGACAGAAACTCTGCGTCGATGTCGGCAGTCATGGACCGCAGGTCATAGTGCACGCCATCGATGAGTACCGCGGGGACCTCTTTTCCTCGTGGCCCAAGCCGTTGGAACTCAATCTCCATGCGGTTTCCCCTTTTGTTTTCGTGTCGGGCGGTTATAAGGTCTTTGTGGCGGCACTCACAAGACAGGTAAGTTGGGACATTCGCGTCTGAATTTTCCGCACTTTTAGTCTAGTGAAACAACAGGTCAAGTGACCGCTCCTTTCAAGCACAGTTGTTGACATACCTCCGCCGGGGTCAGCCAGCTCACGACTTTCCCGGGCCGATTGTTGATCTCTTTCACACACTCCTCAAAGTTCTTCCTAGGTGACATCATGAACGCTTCTCCCCTTCGGCAAATAGGGTCTGATGCGGCCGTTGAGGAGCTCGTTTGTTCCCCGCTGGAAGCGATAGGTACGGCTCACACAAATAGGTGGGAGACCCTGTGCGGTCAGCGAGTCTATGACAGAACCCGAACTTGCCGCCATTGTCTGCGGTCTCTGATGCGACCGCGTGAGGAGGCAGGAGGGAAAACATTCGATACTGCGCTTCGACTGTCCGAGATCCTATGACGGCCGAAATCTTGGTTGCACACAGAATATTTGGGTGGCGGGCCACACTGCTGTGGGTTCCCTGCGAGTAGCCCCGATCCCCCGATGGCGTCGGATTCCCGTTGCCCGAAAGTGGCTCTGGCTTGGACTGCTGCCGCGCCATCATGGATCAACACAGGCCATCTGACCAGGTCGGAATGAACTTCCTGGCAATCCCGTTTAGGGACCTTTCTGGGGTAGGCCACTCTCCGAAATTACGGTTTCACACTCGCTCAACGAACAACATCTGCCCAAAGCCCGCGATTCCGACTGGCACCAAACCGTAAGTCAAGCCAAATTTTCGGCAAAACCTACACCAGCTACCCCGTGTCAACCGACGCTTCTGAGGGTTTTCCGGGTCAGAAGCTGACTACGGACGGCTGCTGGCGGTAGCGGTAGCGGTAGCGGTTCAGTTTGGTCTACATTCGGTCGGAAAGAATCGAGCAATCTTTTTCACCAAATCCCGATTCAATCAAATCTTCATACAAACTTTGGACCATCTCCCCAAGGCGAACGGAACTTCCCACCCCCTGGGCAGCCTCAACTGCGAGAGAAACGTCTTTGTAGGCAAGGCGTACCGTGAATGTTGGATCATCAAAGCCTCTGCTAGAAGCCGCCGAGGGGACCGCATCCGGCATAGGATACCAGTTTCTCAGTGGCCAGCTGTCGGCCGAGGACACGGACGCAAGTTCCCAAAAGACCTTCCGGTCAATGCCTAGCCGATTGGCGAGAACTGCGCCCTCCGCTGTAGAGGCCAAATTAATGAAGAGGATTAAATTGTTACAAATCTTTGCGGCTTGACCGGTAGTTGCGCCACCGGTGTGAAAGATGTTTCCTGCCATTGGCTCAACCACTTGTCGAACCTTCTCGAAGGTTTCTGGCCGACAGCCCACCATAAACGTAAGGGTGGCTGCCTCGGCACCCATAGTCCCCCCGGACACCGGGGCATCAACGAAACTAAAGCCAGCGGCTTCGCTTAGTTCGTGCAACTTCGCGCAAGACTCAATGGAAATAGTTGAGGAGTCGATCAAGGTCGCCTTTGTTGGAGCGTTCTCCAAGATTCCCTGGGTTCCGAGATACACCGAAGAGACATCGGCGCCTTCGGGAAGCATCGTAAAAACGAAATCACAATCCTCAACTGCTTCCGCCACGCTCCCAACAGGGTGGATTCCTGCCGCCGCAGCTCTCGACAATGACTCCTCACTGAGATCAAAGCCCCTTACTCCATGCCCTGCTTTTACAAGCCGCAGCGCCATCGGAAACCCCATACGGCCCAGGCCAATCCACCCAATTAGTGCCACTTTCGCCTCCCTTGTTTCCGACAATAAAAATCCCGGCCGCGAATAAGCTCTAGCTTTACTGTAGTTGCGTTGGTTCAGTCACGATGGTTTCGCCTCGCAACAAATTCGTCGTTGCTATCCGCGGTGGCGGTCAAACGGGGATCAAAAACCTTCCCCGGGTTTAGAATTCCTTGCGGATCAAACAGCTTTTTGATCCCCCAGTGGATTTTCCATTGGGCAGAACCCAGCTCATCCTCGAGCCAATGGCGTTTGAGTAGTCCCACACCGTGTTCCCCGGTGAGTGTCCCTCCAAGAGATACCGCATAGCGGAATATCGCATCGGCGGCATCCCAGATCAGCGCGGGCACCGAATCTCCCTCATAGATGAAATTGGGGTGCAGGTTGCCATCCCCCGCATGCGCAACGGTGGGAATTTCGACATTAAATTCTTTTTCTATGCGACGAATCTCTGCAAACATCTCACCCAGCCGGGATCGAGGGACAGCGATATCTTCAATGAGGACCTGGCCGGCGGTTTCCATAGCGGGGTACATTGAGCGTCTGAAGTGCAGGAGGTCCTCACGATCTTGGCCCACCTCGACGTCAAGTCCACAGTCACGCCATATCTGCGCGATTGCCTGGGCCTCTCCAGCGGCAGCCGCACCATCCGTTTGAGCAATCAATTGGGCTGATTGACCGGGCATTTCTTCGAGGCCGAGATATCGGGCAACGTGTTGGACTGACGGCGCGTCCATAAGTTCGAGAATGGCTGGCTGACGACCTTGACGCACCGTCTCCTCAACAGATTTGGTCGCCAGTTGAATATCTGCAGCAAGACCACTTATTGTCCAGACGGGGTTGGGGTCAAGTGGTTTCAGAGCCACCCTTGCCTCGGTTATTACACCGAGGGTGCCCTCGCTCCCCACCATGAGGGCAGCCAGGTCAAACCCGGAGACGCCCTTCACCGTTTTATGACCAAACTGCACGATTTCGCCGTCGGCGAGCACAACCGTCAGCTGGAGCACTGCTTCCCGCGTCACTCCGTACTTGACGCACAGCAGACCGCCGGCATTCGTGGCGATGTTGCCCCCCACCGTCGACCAATGCCTGCTCGCAGGGTCAGGAGCGAACCACAAACCCTGCTCGCGAGCTGCGTTATTCAGGTCTAGGTTAATCACCCCGGCCTCAACGACTGCCCAAC
>Ga0307934_1001336_pt1 | contig 15336 bp, 14 predicted proteins | sample OrgLakmetageno90_FD_201838 | JGI IMG/M metagenome (GOLD analysis project Ga0307934, IMG submission 201838) | Saline water microbial communities from Organic Lake, Antarctica - #90 | ecosystem: Environmental > Aquatic > Non-marine Saline and Alkaline > Saline | place: Antarctica: Organic Lake... | reverse complement strand
TTTCAGGCGAGAGTATCGTTGAGCGGATCTTCCGTGATGCTCGTGGATTCAGGATCTATGACGGCCCTAATGAAGTGCACAGAATGAGTCTCGCTAAAAAAATCATCGCGCGTAATGACCGGGTAGGTACTTTATGACAGCCCAAGTTCAAGGTGGTTTTCAGTTGCCTGGTACAAGGATACTTGTTACCGGAGCTTCGAGCGGTTTGGGACGGCATTTTGCTCGAACACTTTCTGCTTCAGGAGCACGGGTAATGGTAGGGGCTCGCAGGTTGGAGCGCCTGGACGAGTTGGTTGCCGAAATACGTGAGTCCGGGCATCTGGCGGAATCCGTTTCGCTTGATGTCACATCCCGCGATTCTGTTTCGGTGAGTCTGGATCATATCTGTAGCTTGTGGGGTGGTGTTGACGTTGTTATTAATAACGCAGGGGTCAGTGATACCAAAGGTGTTCTCGATTACGATGATAGCGACTGGGATGCCATCCTTGATACCAACCTTAAGGGGGCATGGGTAGTAGCTCAGGAGGCTGCCCGCCGAATGGTGGATGCAGGTAGAGGTGGTAATATTATTAATGTTACCTCGATTCTCGCGAATCGTGTTGGTGGATGTGTAGGCCCATATACCGCTGCAAAGGCGGGGCTATCACATTTGACGCGCTCAATGGCTTTGGAGCTGGCCCGGCACAATATCCGGGTGAACGCGCTAGCCCCAGGTTATGTTATGACTGAAATAAATCAGGATTTGTTGGAGAGTGATGTTGGCGAGCGCTTGAGGAAACGTATTCCCAATCGTCGCTTCTGTCAGTATGAAGACATTGATGGTGCTTTATTGTTACTGGCATCGGATGCCAGTAGGGCTATGACGGGATCCGAAATCGTGGTGGACAATGGCCATTCGTGTATGGGGCTTTAGCAGGTTGTTGACATTCGTAGAACTTCAACAGCCTGCTACAAGAACATGGTTGTTCTCCCGAAATCGACGACTGGTAAGCCGTTTATTTCGTGAGAAAAGTTAAATCACATTTGGCTCTTCTCCGGTCCTATGAGTGAAAAAAAAGATGCCAACAGCCACGTGACCTGTTGAAACATAAGGCCTCTCACAACTTTATATAGAACAGACATAGGGGCATCAGCATCCTGAAGGATATTTTCGGCTTTAAGGGGCAACGGGTCAATGAAATCAAACTGGATCAGGAGGCGAAGCAGCTTATCATTCGCTGTAGCCGTGACAGGCGCAGAAGCGCCATAGACCCTGTCGCCGGCAAGCAAGGAACCGTTATCGATATGTGCGCAGACGGGTCAGAGATCTGCCTCTGTGTGGCTTGCCTTGCGTCATTGATATCGAGCTGACCACCTTGCTCCCAGGCACGGTCCAGCGCTCATACCGCCAAGCCTGTGTCGGGACTGGTGGACATAGCCCAACGACGACATGACGAGCATACAAGTCCAGTACAACCGCCAGATAACTCCAACGCTGCCCACTCCAGATATAAGTGATATCACCACACCAGACCTGATCGGGCCGGTCTACCGTAAATTCACGGGCCAGGCGATTCGGGATATCTGGCCGTTCTATCGTGGCCTTCTTATATGCGTGAGGACCGGGTTGTTTACAGGTCAGTCCCAACTCCTTCATCAGGCTACGAACTTTGAAGCGTCCGATGACAACGCCTTCGTCGTTGAGAAGGCCCTTGATTGTCCAGCTGCCAGCAGAGCTTTGGCTCTTCATGACAGCTCGGTTCACCTGGGCTTCAAGCGCTAGGCACTCAACATCAACACCGTTCCGATGTTGGCGATACTCGTAGTAGCTCAAACGGCAAACATCGAATGTTGCGCAGACCCTATCAACCGGCATTTGCTCACTTAACGGGTCTATCAGCGCGTACGATTGATCTCGTCCGACATCGAGAGAGCGGTCGGTCAATCCCTTTTTAGTATATCTTTCTCCTGCTCAAGGCGTTTACAGCGGGCATCCAGCTCGTGGATACGGCGCTGTTCCGGGGTTAATGCCTTGCCTTTGGGGGTTACGCCCTGTCGCTCCTGGTTCAATTGGTCGACCCAGTACCGGATGACCGTTTCCCCGACCCCCAGGGACATACTTTCCTGGGCCGTGGTGTAATCTTGATCCAGTCCCAGTCTGGCCGCTTCCCGTTTGAATTCGGGAGAAAAGGAACGTCGTTTTTTGGTCATTAGACACCTCACTTAGGGTGGCAATATTACCACCTACGTTGGTGTCCGGAATCATTGAACCACTACACAATGATAGTGTTCATCGCGGGAAAACTGCACGTCAGGATTAACTGTAAAAGACCGGTGAGATGTTAATAAGACATCAAACTATATAAATCACGTAGAACCCCTCTCCGCATCAAAGGACGAAGATATATGATAATCAACTAAACTCAGGGTCTTCTTTTCGCTTTGACGCATCATGCAAGCCAAATGGATCAATCAGGTCTGATAAATTCAAAAAGGACTTGATCTTACGCATGTCCGATCGCTCTTTAAGACAAACCATGAAAGCCTCCGTGAATATCTCGCAGTCATTAATGGGAATCATGTGCAGGTTTTCTCCAGGCCTGAATTCTGCCTGCGAAAGCACACCGATGCCAAGCCCCTGCAGCGCAGCTTCCCTCACAGCCTCGCGATTTACTTCCATCACGACTGACGGAGTAATTCCTCGATTTGCTAACGCGACCTCTAACACTTTTCGAGTTTCAGATCCTTCCTCACGATAAACTACTTTCATATTCTCTAATTCTGAAAGTTTCGCACTTTTCTTCCCAAACCATGGGTGTGATTCGCCAACTAGTAGAACAACCGGATGTTTTGAAATCGGATAAATAGTAAGAAGTGGGTTTGCTTCCACGTTACCAATAATTGCAACGTCTACCTGAAAATCCAGTAGTTTCTTTAAAATGTCACTGCTGTTGCTGGTGGTTAGAGATACTTTTACACCAGGGTACAGACGGTTGTACTCTGTTAAAAGCTTTATACTGAAGAACGGGCCGACGGCACCGACAGACAACTGTCCCATATCGAGATCACTGGCATCTGTAAGTACGTTCAGTGCTTCCTCTTCCAACGCAAATATTCGCATCGTTAGCTTATGTAATGCTTCCCCAACAGGCGCCAGCCTTACCCCACGGTGCATTCTGAAGACGAGTTCAACACCATAGGTTTCTTCAAGTTGCTTGAGTTGGGTGGTCACTGTAGGTTGGCTAACATGCAGTAGACGAGCGGCACTTGTAACGTTACCCGTCAGCGCCACCGCATGAAACGAACGAAGCTGACTGAAGTTAACATACCGCATGACAGTCAATATCCTTTACATAGATAAAAGTATTATAGCGCTTCAGCCGATAAAAGCTCTACACATAAGCATTCACTAAACCTATAATACTATGCTCTATCATAGAGGAAATAAACTCATAATCCGACGAAACAAATCAGATTGAACATCGGCCAGATCAAGAAGGATTGAATAGTGGTCTCTTTGCTTGGACCAATACATAGGATTATAGTTCAAGTACATGTTGATATCGTCCGCGTATCTTTTGGACTGGCTTTGAAGCTCTTGAGTCTCTTCCAAGCCACAGGCAACCAGATCAAGTCCCTGGCTGCCAGCTTTTGAAGGCTTGGCTACTAAATGATCACCGTCCTCAGGCAAAGCCAGTATCTGCTGGAAACTGGTCTGGGAAAGAGGCCGCGGGTCGTATAGACCGCTAACGCCAAAGCTTGCAGATACCGGTGACATTAACTGATTAAACTGAGTCCAGTCTGTTGACTCGACCATCGCAGCCAGATGACCTCCTGCTGAATGGCCACCCAGTATTATGCGTTCTGAGTCCAGCCCCAGCTCAGGAGCCTGCGCGACAATATTTGCTACTGAAATTCTGACCTCTTTAATAATCGCCGCCAGGCTTGAAGCAGGGGCTAGTGAGTAGTTTAGAAGTACAGTAGCGACACCATGTTGGTAAAATGACTCTCCAATAAACGCGCAGTCTTGCTTATCCCCTGAACGCCAGAAACCCCCATGAATAAATATCACAACAGGTTGATTGTATCGCTGACCCTTTCCGTGGATTAAATCAAAAGTGGCGTTCTTGGAGGCTCCACAACTTATATCATGCCTCATGGGTAGCGTCTTTCGGACCCAATCGCTACGCTCCTGCGATTCTGCCTTAATCTTATGGTGTTCAGGATGTTGCATTCGAAGATTATACTGGCTCTCCAGATATGCGTTGCATACCACAGTCATTCGAAGTGCATCACTGAACGGGTAGATTCGCCCGAACGCATTAGGTCAAACGCCATATTCACATCCTTTATACTCAGCTCGTGCGAAATCAACGCGTCAATTTCGATCAGTCCGTTCATATACATATCAACGTAACGCGGTAGCTCGCTACGGCCACGCACGCCACCAAAATAGCTGCCCTTAACAGTGCGACCATAGCGCACCCAGACCGGAGGAATTGAAACTTCCTGACCGCTGGCCTCTACACCCGTCAAGACACAGGTACCCCAGCCAACATGGCAAGCTTCAACTGAATCACGCATTACACTAAGGACACCGGTACATTCGATGCTGGTATCAACACCACCAGACGTCAAGTCAGCAATGTATTCAACTACGCGCTGATCAATAGCATTTGGGTTTACGAAATGGGTAGCGCCCATTTTCCGGGCGATAGCTTCTTTGCCTGGGTTGATGTCTACCGCAATGATCTTAAGCGCCCCAGCAATTCGAGCTCCCTGGATTGCGCTCAGTCCGACTGTGCCCAGCCCAAATACAGCGACAGAATCTCCAGGTCTTACACTTGCATCATTCAAAACAGCTCCAACTCCGGTGGTAACCCCGCAACCCAGCAAGCACACCTTATCCAACGGGGCGTCAGGACGGATTTTTGCCAAAGAAATCTCAGGAACTACGGTATAGCGTGAAAATGTCGATGTACCCATAAAATGGTTTATCGGCTCACGACCTAACATAAAACGACTAGAGCCATCTGGCATTACGCCCAAGTCTCGTGTATGACGAATACTCCAGCACAGGTTAGTGCGCTGGCTTGTGCAGTGCGCGCATTCCCTGCATTCCGATCCATACAGTGGTATCACAGAATCGCCTACCGCTACGGACTTTACCTGAGGTCCGCATTCAATGACCCGACCAGCTCCCTCGTGACCTAATATGGTTGGAAAGCTTGCCTTAGCATTTAAACCATCCAGCATGACTGCATCAGTATGGCAAACCCCTGTAGCAGCTATTTCAATTAGAACTTCACCCTCTCGTGGAGGCATAACCTCAATTTCTTCGATCGTCAATGGCTGGCCCGGTCCTGATGCAATCGCTGCAATAGATTTCATTGTTACTCCGATAGACTAAATCTGAATATAAAAAACCCTTATCTACCAATACCTTCGTGGTGAAGGTGTTTCCAATTCATTTTTTAAAGGGTCGCATAGATCGAGCCTATACAGACGCCTCTTCAACTCTGGTTTCATTTTGTCTATGCAGGGATTCAAAATCTGAATTGGCCTGATGTATTTCGCTCTGATATGTTTCGGTTTAACTAATATTGACAAAGGGGTATTGCAGTGAATTATGTGAGAGCCAATTGGCACTGTAACAACACAAAAAATCTAGTAGACAGGAAAATTTTGAAATCACTAATGAAACGAGACAATTATCATGGACTGATCCATTTCTTCTTTCACTTATCATTTATAGTATTAACCGGAATACTACTGGAAATGTCCTTTGGCACCCTGTGGATTGTACCTACATTTATTATTCAAGGTGCACTATTAGCCTTTCTCTTTGCACCTCTTCATGAATGCATTCATAGTTCTGCCTTTAAATCTCGAAATATTAATAGAATAGTAGGCCACATTTCAGGGTTACTTATATTGAGGCCATTCTTATATTCAAAGTATAGGCATATGGCCCATCACACATGGACTCAGAAGCCAGGTTATGATCCGGATCAAGTTCATTTCCCCAGAAGCTTGAAGGAATATCTTGCACATATGTCCAGCTTAAAAATCTGGCATCGTTTAACTAAAAATCTGATCGCTCTAGCTTCAGGAAAAATATCAGAAGAAGAGCGATCGTTTATACCAAACAGTGAAATACGTCTTGTAGTAAAAGAAGCTCGACTTATGTTGTTAGCGTATGTTGGTATACTTATAATTTCAATTTGGTTTCAAAGCTGGTTAGCTGTCTATTTATGGCTGGCACCACGTATAGTAGGAGAAGTAGCGTTACGAGCCTTCAGGATGGTTGAACATACTGGAATGGAAGAAAGTCCCAATATGCTTGCAAATACCAGAACAACAGAAACGAACTTCCTGGTTCGTGCTTTGTACTGGAATATGCCCTATCACGCTGAACATCACATCTTTCCAAATGTGCCTTATCATGCGCTACCAGAATTACATAAATATGTGAAACCCCATTTAAGTGAGATAGGGCAAGGTGTTTTACGAGTACATTGGAACATTTTAAATAAAATAGTTACAAAGCAAAGCAGCAAGCTTACATAATTCAGATCTAAAGCCCTTGGACAATGATAAGAATAATAGAGGATGTTGTCAGTGAAGCTAAAAAGTTACGTAATTGTTGGCGCTGGACAGGCAGGCTGCAATGCTGCAAAAGCATTACGAGCTGCAGATCCAGATAGTAAGATTACGCTCATTGGAGAAGAAGCATACGATCCTTATGAACGACCACAGTTGTCGAAAGGAATTTTATCTGGAACGATCCAAACTAGCGAATTACTTGTGGTTGAGCCTGACTACTTCGATATTCAAAAAATAGTATTTCTGAAGTCATCTGCAGTAGTATCGATAGACCCAGGCATGAAAGAAGTAAGACTTTCAAACGACCGTCGACTGCCTTATGATAAGCTGCTGCTGACTACTGGCTCCAAAGCTCGTCAATTACGTATACCTGGAAGTAAGTTAAAAGGTGTCCACTACCTACGCACCTTAGATCAGGCTAAAGCACTACACGAGCATTTGGCAGTAGCTGAGCACCTGGTAATAGTTGGTGCAGGCTTTATTGGTTTGGAAGTAGCTTCCATTGCCAAACAATATAAGAATTGTACTGTAACAGTGATTGAAGCTGGAGAGACTGTATTACAGCGCGGTGTGCCTGAAGAAATGAGAGAGAAAATACATCACCTCCATCAAGTTCATGGCGTTAAATTTATTTTTAAAAAATCAGCTGTCTCACTATTAGGTGATGATCTGGTAACTGGGGTCGAGTGTCAGGATGGACAGATATTGTCAGCTGACTGCGTAGTTGTTGGTATTGGTGTTGAGCCACGAACAGAACTAGCTCAGGACGCTGGTCTCGCTATTCAAAATGGAATTGTAGTGAACGAGTTCTGTGAAACGTCAACAACTAACATTTATGCCGCAGGTGAGGTAACTAGTCATTGGAATAGGCAGTTAGACGAATTTATAAGACTGGAATCATGGCAAACGGCTCAGTTGCAATCAGTTTGTGCTGCTCAAAATATGACAGGAACGCCCACCAAATTCGATCAGGTTCCCTGGTTCTGGACAGACCAATACGATGTAAACATACAACTTGTTGGTGTGCTTTCTTCCGGCCAGCAAGCGGTGCATAGACATTTTGATGAAAATAAATTCATATACTTTTACTTTAATAACAAGAAGCTCTGTGGTGCGTTTGGTTTTAATACTGGAAAGTACATACGTGCAACACAAAAATTACTAGAAAGAGAAATAAGTCCGGATCCAAGCATATTGGCTGATCCTGAACAGGATCTTGGAAAGCTTCTAAAATCAAAGAAAGGACCTTGAGTTTTATAAAGCAGGAGATACCTATGAACAAAGTAATGGAAAATAGTAAACGTTGGATTGATGTCGCTGCTTCTGATGATTTGGAGGAAGATGACGTTATAAAGATCGAAGCAGAAGGAAAGGCAATAGCACTGTTCCTGGTAGAGGATGTGTACTATGCGATTGATGACGGCTGTACACATGAGCTAGCCAGTCTTTCCGACGGGTATTTGGAAGACACAGTGATAGAATGCCCACTGCATCAAGGTGCATTTTGTATAAAAACAGGAAAAGCCTTGCATGCGCCAGCAGAAAAACCAGTCGATACATATGAAGTGGAGGTGAGATCAGACCGTATATTTATACGGCTATAGAATCGGTATAGATTTAAACAATGCAAGCATGTAAATAATGAATTGGCGTAAATGGCACAAAAAATTTACTGTTTGCCATGCGTCACGAAGTAAAATAAAAATTAATCCGTTGTTATCTATCTAACAACGAACGGAGAATAATAATGAATATATCCCGTACCCTAGCAAGAACTGCGGTTGGATTGGTAGTATCTGGTCTGGCCAGTGGTGTCTTCGCTGAAACAGAAGTTGGAATACATACGCATCTAAACAATTTGATTAAAGAAAACAGTCACGCATCCAGGACAATGCAAAACTCAGATCTGGATGATTTTTATAGTCGCCAGGGGTTTAGAGACTATCTCGAAACATATCCAGTCGCAGAACTTACCGGCGATTTCGTCTGGGAAGTTGGCATGGGCAAAGAATATATCGGCCCAGTGAGTGGCTTGCCAATAAAAGCGCCATTTTCCGAATATCTGCCTGTGCCGGAAGGTCCTGTTCTTAATCCGGATAAACAATATCGCATCGGTTTCGCATACCATGGCGCTAATCACCCATGGCTTGTAAGCCTGGCTGATACTGCGGTTCATGAAGCCAGCTTGCATCCTAATATTCGACTAGAAGTTATTGACTCGGAATTTGATGATAATCAGATGGGCCAAGTGATCGATAATTGGATTGCGCAGCAATATGACGCTATCGTGCTATGGCCCTCGCGTGAAGCACCCATGGGTCCTCCGGTAGATCGCGCGATCCGGGCAGGAATTCCAGTCGTTAGTCTTGATCGTAGAACATCCTCTACGCAGATCAGCTCCGAGGTACTCGGCAACTTTTATGCCAATGGGTTGCAGCAGGGCCTATACCTTAACCATGTTACAGGTGGTAAAGGAAATCTAATCATGAATCGAAAACCCTTAGGTAGTACGGCAGATTCGATCCGAACCGGCGCTTTCCTTGAAGCCATTGGTGACTATGACTATAACTTATTGGACTCATTCCATACTGATAGTCAGCGCAGTGTTGCTTTCGACACTACGCGTAATGCACTGCAAGCACATGATGATATTGAAATAGTATTCAATACCGGTGCTGACGAAGGTCTTGGCGCGCTAGATGCGGTTCGAGAAGCTGGACGCTTGAACAGCGCACCAGGTGGTAAGAAAATCGTATTCCTTCTGAACGATGACTCTAGAGAAGCTGTCGAGGAAGTCCGCCTTGGCAATATCGAAATGGTATCACCTTATACACCTTTACTGGGAGGTATCGGGGTGAGAGCTGCCATTCGACATATCGCCCATAAAGAAGGCTTAGCTGATGCGCCCCCACCAAAGCAGATTCTAACTCCTAATCTGCCGATGATAACCAGAGAAAAAATGGTCATCAATGGAATAGAGACGATAACTCCAGCAGAGTGGCCTTACTCCTTTGGTCCTGCTCCCTAAAGCTGAGAATAGTCAGGCCTGCCAGTGCGTTGCTCTGGCAGGCTCTCTCTTGAACTTCTTCTCATAGTAGGTGTTAATTCAATGACGGTTGCCAGTGCAAAACGTTGGTTTACTTCAAACTCCATTATTAGTTTGATATCAATTTTTCTGCTTATTTCATTGTTAGCCAGCCTGATTAGCCCTGTTTTTTTTAGTGCCGATAATTTTCAAAATATCATTCGCAATATGGCAGTGGTTGGTATTATCGCTATGGGTATGACTACAGTATTGATCGCTGGCGAAGTTGATTTGTCTGTAGGTTCAACTATGGCATTCTCGGCCATGGTGGGTGCTACTTTGATGGGTGGTGGCGCCTCTATACCTGTCATTGCAGCGACTTTAACAGCGGGAATGTTAGTAGGGTTGGTTAATGGTCTTGGAGTATCAGTTTTTCGGGTACCCTCCCTGATCATGACACTTGGCATGCTCGCCCTTGCAAGGTCGCTGGGAAATTTAGTATCTGGCGGCCAGTCGTCATACCCTTCCAGCCTGACAGGCTTTATGTTTCTCGGCCGAGGATCGGCCATGGGAATTCCCGTTGCTATTTTAGTATTCGCCGGTGTTGTAGTCTTTAGCTACTACATGCTGACGCTAAGTAAGATGGGGCCAGCTCTTTACGCTGTTGGTGCCAATCAGAAAGCGGCTACTTTATCTGGTATCAGCGCCATCAAAGTGAAGCTATTTGTCTTTGTATTTAGTGGCTTTTGTGCGGCACTTGCCGGTATGGTACAAAGTGCTCGCCTGGGTCAGATAAATCCGTCAATGGGACAAGGCTTTGAGTTGACTGCGATTGCTGTCGCTGTACTTGGGGGAGCTTCACTATTTGGAGGTAAGGGTACCGTCGAAGGAACTCTAACCGCTGCGTTGATTTTCGGAGTTTTATATAACATATTCAATTTAGTCGGGATAAGTGGTCATATTCAACTGGTATTTGTCGCTCTTATTATTGTGGCTATGGCCTATCTGCATGGATTACGGGAGCGTGCAGTATGAGTACTCATGACAAGGCATATTTACATCCAGAAATCGATATCCAAACCACGGGCGAAAGCTGGTGGAATCTGATGCTAATGCACCTGGGTCGCCATACACTATTACTGGCGTTTTTAGTTCTTGTGATCATAGGTACGACGACTTCTGACTATTTTTTGACCAGCGCCAATTTTACGAACTTGCTGCGCACTATGTCTGTGCCTGCAATACTGGCACTCGGAGTTTCTTTCGTGTTGATTGTTTCGCGAATCGACCTTTCAATGGCCTCCCAAATGATTTTTGCTCCTGTCGTGGGAGTAACGGCCATAACCCTATTCGCTGACCTTATGGATTTCTCAGTACTTGTTCGAGGCAATTCGTTCACTGGTAGTTCATTCGCGCTGGTAGTGATCGCCGTACTTACTGGAGGTTTTGTAGGCTGGCTCAACGGTATTGGTGTTATGTATGGTCGTATCACTGCGTTTATTATGACTTTAGCAATGATGCAAGGTTTGCGCGGAATGAACTATTATCTGACGGGTGGCCATGCCTATTATTTGCAAGAATCAACCTATACCTGGATGGGTACTACTGAACTATGGGGTATTCCGTTGTCCTTCATGGTCTACGTGGCATTATCAGTTATTGCTGGAATTTCGCTGCGCTACACTCTTGTTGGTCGTCGTCTTTACTCTATTGGAGGGGATGAACGATCGGCTGCTTTGGCAGGTGTCAATGTCCGGTATTGGGTCATTATGGCATTTATAATCTGTGGTGTACTATCAGCTATAGCAGGCATTCTTTTCACTTCGCGTTTGCAATCTGTTGATGCTCCATTGGGCTTTGGCTATGAGCTCAACGCGATCGCTTTCGCAGTTATCGGCGGTGTCAGTCTGGCTGGCGGAAAAGGCTCCCCCTATCGGGTTTTTTTGGGAGCGCTAGTAATTACCACCTTACTTAACATACTAACTTTATGGGGTTTTGGGAGTTGGTATCAAAACTTAGCGATGGGTATCGTAATTATTGTTGTGATAGCCATTGATCAGTGGCTCCACCGCAGATCGAGTAACTGAACCAGACAATTGGCTAAAACAATAATTAACTTTAAGAGGCAGTTTCGATATGACTAAGACTCTCACTTTAGGTATTGATATCGGTACCACAAATGTCAAGGCATCGATTCTAGACACATCAACTAGCAAAATCGTTGCCCACGGTAGCAAAGACCACCCCCTTTTTCATCCGCTCGCAGGATACGCCGAACAAGAAGGCGATAACTACTGGGCCGCCGTGGTGTCAGCTATTAGGCAATGCTTGGAACAGGGTGACTTTGCTAAGGATATCGCCGGTGTTGCCTTATCAGGCTTGGTAGGGGTTATGCTCCCTATTGATAAGAATGGCTCGCCAGTTCGGCCCGCTATGATATGGATGGATGCTCGGTCAGAACCTGAATGTCAGGATATACGCGATACTATCGGTGAATCCAGTATCAATCATATTAATGGGAATCGTCTCGCGCCCTGGTTCATTGAACCAAAAATTCTCTGGATGAAAAAGCACGAACCGGAAAATTTTGAACGAACCCATAAGTTCTTGTCACCAGCTGGATATTGTACTTTTAAGTTAACTGATGAGATGACTATTAACACAGGCGATGCTGGACTTTTCTATGCTTACGACTATCAAAAGGCGAGTTGGCACGAAAGCCTCGCTAGTGATCTTGGCATCCCGACCGAAAAGTATGCCAAAATCTTCGAGTCTCATGAAGTAATTGGGCAAATAACAGCCCGAGCTTCCGCAGAAACTGGACTGCCTGAAGGTATTTGTGTGGTTGCAGGCGGTACAGATATCAGTTCAGCTGCACTTGGCGTTGGTGTAACTAAAGCTGGCCAGGCGTTCTACTCAATGGGTACAGGCTCTAACCTGGGCATTATGATTCCCACTGAACAACGACTGGACGAGTTTCGTATTCTAAAATGGCCCCATGTATTGCCCGGCCTGACCATGTTTGATGGACCTATGGCTTTTACCGGTGCCTCCCTGAAGTGGTTTCGAGATCAGTTTGCTGGCCCGGAAATGCTCATCGCCCCTAGCACAGGCACTAACGAATTTGATTTGATATGCGCCCAGGCCGAGAGAGTGCCACCCGGAAGCCATGGTCTATTATATCATCCCTATTTGGGCACAACATTAGCACCGAACTGGAACTCTAACGCAGCGGGTTCATTCTTTGGTATAAGGATGACGACAACCCGTTCTGATTTTATCAGAGCGGTTATTGAAGGTGTCGCATTTGATGTTTACTCCAATGTTAAAATAGCTCAAAACGCGGGTGCAACTATTGACAAGCTGATTCTTAATGGTGGCCCGACCAAAAGTCGACTATGGAACACTATTACCTCCAATGTGACAAATCTTCCGTTAGAAGTTCCTGATATTGGCGAAGCCGCACCGCTCGGTGACGCCATACTCGCCGCGGTCGGTGCTGGCATTTACCCTGATCCGATCAGTCCACTGGGTGATATTGTCAGTATTAAAGAGACTATTGAGCCTGATCCAAAACTGCACCAAATGTACGAAGACCTATTTGGTCTATGGACCTCTGTCTATAATAATCTCAAAGAAGACATGAATGAACATCGCCGTCTGATTAACCAATACAACCTCAGCTAGCTGTCCGGAGAGTTACCTATGCAACCAGCAAAAACAGGCTCCGATATAAGGCAAGTGGGAAATTCAGATATCGGCTTGCACAGCAAGGAAATGGACCCCGATGATTTGGGCTTGTACATGCACGGTATATGCAAGTCATTTGGCGGCGTCAAGGCTTTAGACGATGTTTCATTTGGAGTACACCCGGGCGAAATTCACGCACTGATCGGACAAAACGGTGCAGGCAAGTCTACATTGATGAGCATTCTGAGTGGCAGCCTCAGGGCAGACGCTGGCAGTATCAGAGCTAATGGACAATCATCGGTCAGTTTGGACGCGCTGCACCTGGGAAATAAGGATCTTGCCATTGTTCGCCAGGAGTTCTCACTGTGCTCCAATTTAACTATTGCTGAAAATATTTTTCTGGGGAGGGAACCCAGCACAAAAATGGGCTGGGTTGACTATACCAGCATGCGTAGGCAGACGAAGGCCTTATTGGCCAAGGTGCATGTCAAATTGAATCCGGACTGCATAGTAGAGACTTTAGGTGTATCTGAATGGCAAGTCATAGAAATATGCAAAGCATTGGCGGAAAACCCCAAGTTCATTATTATGGATGAACCAACAGCTGCCTTGGGTGATGATCGCATTAAAGATCTACTGCGAATTGTGAATCGATTGCGTGAGCATGGACATGGAATTGTCTATATATCTCACAAACTGACTGAGATTTTGAATATCGCTGACAGAATTACGGTGTTGCGTGATGGCAAAGTGAGTACAACCCTCTTGAATGACGGCCTGACCGAGGACAGCTTGGTGAAAGCCATGCTTGGGGACACAGAACTAATCACTCGGCATAACGTTGACCGGCCTGAACCCGGTGACGATTTGCTGTCTGTTCGTAATTTGAGCAAAGAGGGTCGTTTTAATGATGTATCCTTTACTCTTAAACAAGGTGAGGTTTTGGGCATAGCAGGGATACTGGGGTCTGGAACAGCAGATTTAGTTCGCAGTCTGTTTGGATTGGTTCAGTGGGATTCGGGCACAGTCGCTATTTCTGGTATAAAGTCCAACATTGACAGCCCACATAAGGCTATCAAGGCAGGCATAGGTTATGTGCCAGCAGACCGTAAAGGTGAAGGCCTGGTGCTGCAACTATCAGTCTATGAAAACACGGCTATGACCACTATTGCGAAACTGGGTAGCGTAGGCTACTTCAGTAAAAGCGAATGCCGGAAACAGGCGCGGAAATTGATTGATCGCCTTAGCATTAAAGTAGCTGATCCAGGCGCTCCTGTTAGTAATCTGTCTGGCGGTAATCAGCAGAAAGTATCCATTGGCAAGTGGCTAGCTAAAGAGTGCCCAATTTTAATGTTTGAAGAGCCAACCCGTGGTATTGATATTCATGCGAAAGCCCAGGTCTGGGAAATAATCTCAGAATTGGCGAACCAGAATTTTGGTATCATAGTAGTGTCCAATGAACTTCCGGAACTGATCGATGGCTGCGATCGCATAATGATCATGAGAAAAGGCAACGTGGTGGATACCATCACTCGTCGTGATTTTGATGAAACCAGAATTTCGGTACTACTGTCTGCGGAGGTTTGATGCATTAGACGGTTATCAGACGCTGGAGAGTAAACACCTTGGTTGTTGTTTGCCAAATACGCCGATATCTGAGTTTAACGATCTTCTATTCCAGTATTCGCCATGTTCTTCAGCGCCTGAATAATTGCTTCCGCAGAGGCAACATCTTGACTGGCAATATCCAGAGCACTCCAGTTAGCCACAGACCCTTATCGGAGCATACTGATCGACTTGAAATTCATCATCCCAATTGATCGTAGTCTGATTAACTCAGGATTCGATACAATCATTTTTCCTACGAGGGGGTGCAAGTCTATTTGTCCATACATGGGATCGTAGTATTTTTTGCGCTCATTGCTTCCCCAGAGTATTTGGTTTACAGGAGCGCTCTATCGTTTATTTTCCTGTTTTTGATAGGTTGCCATAGTATTCCTAGCTTTGTGTTAAATGGTTTAGTACAAGGACCATTA
>Ga0307934_1001327_pt1 | contig 15387 bp, 12 predicted proteins | sample OrgLakmetageno90_FD_201838 | JGI IMG/M metagenome (GOLD analysis project Ga0307934, IMG submission 201838) | Saline water microbial communities from Organic Lake, Antarctica - #90 | ecosystem: Environmental > Aquatic > Non-marine Saline and Alkaline > Saline | place: Antarctica: Organic Lake... | reverse complement strand
CAATCATTGCTTTGAACTCATTCTCAAAATGTCTTTTCATAATTCAAATTTATAGGTGCGGACTATATAAATTCGTCACATCAAATGTAGACACTCCAGCCTGTTATAGCTTTTACACAAAAAAGCAACTTAGAAAATAGAACTGAAATAGGGTTTAAAAATTCTGAAGTTGAAAAAAAGCAACTAATTCTATATAAAAACTTGATAAATTACTTAGACTCAATAAATTCAAAATCTTCCGCAAAATATAGAGATTTGATAGCTAAATCAAACGAAGGTTGGGAAATATATTCTGAATCAATGTGTCAGATAACTGATTATAATTCTCGATTTGGAGCGCAAGGAGGAAATGCTTTTTATCTAAATTGTAAGACTGACTTTTATAACAAGAGAATTGAACAATTAAAAGAGAACTTAGAGGTCGAATTTAACGGGAACTAACTCAAAGTATACGCCTTATTTCCATTATTGGACAATTTACAAGTCTCACTTACTAAACCCAATTGGACTAAGTTTCTACAAAACTTTCAACTTTCAGCTATTATTTAACGGTAGGACTGATTATTTGACCGCTTTTCCGTTTCTGCTAAATTGGAACTACTTCACTTCGCTCCAACTTCTTGACTGATAAACTAACTCAAAACTTGCCTAACTTACTGACTAAGCCAACTACAACAAGGTAGATTTTTATCAAAAAAAATCGCTCACTTTTGTATTTCAATTTAAAGCTTACAAAGCTCAAGCTTGCCTTCTCGCTCGGACTACAATACTGATATTCCATTTCTGCCAAATTGCTACTGCTCCACTTCACTCTAATATTTGGACTGAGAACCTAACTCAAAACGCACTTAACTTGTTGACTGAACTAACTTCATCGGTGTAGATTTTAATCAAATAAAATCGCAAGCTTTTGCATTCCAATTTGGTGCTTAGTTTTTGTATAAATAGCCTACTTACTTGACTCGAGTTTTTTCTTGTGAGTAGTTGACAGTGATGCACATAACTTCCCCTAACATAATTCAAAATTCATTAATCGTGAGCAGGTTACGATAGTTTAGCTTCCTTTTGCCCGCCCGGCTGAAGCCATTCGGACGGGATACAACGAAAATCTGATTTCAGATTTCGTAAAGTTTGATAATTTACAAAACTGTTCCGATAACTATCGGAACAGTTTTTGCTCAGCAGTAAATTGAAAGTGTATCTTTACTTGATGCCCAACAAATCTTACAGAGACGTTAGCGATAATTGGGGGGTGCGTTAAACAAACATAAGTTACAAAGTTAAAGATACATAGTTTACACTTTTAAGTCGTCTAATTTGGAGGTACGGTAAAGAACCATAGCTTTTAAAGCAATTTTTTTCGTCGCATACCATCCTCCCCTTCTGGTCGCAGACCAGAAATTTTTCAAAGAAAAATTAGGCGTGTAGGGTTGTGGTCAGAGAGCAACTTATTCAAAATAATCCTTTCCTATTTTAAATCCAAATTTGCCCGCTCTTGCTTATTAGTATCTTAAGCAAGCCTAAATTTTAAGAGACATGATGTAGCTAATAAAAATTATAACTAACGCGAGATTGAATGCTGAATTGAAAGTAATTGATTATTAATAAATCACTCCGGCCTTACTTGGGGCTAATACACTAAAGGATAATTATTAGATTTAATTTTGAAATGATATTTAATACTTTATTTTTAAATTCCTTAATTACACCTTCATTATTCACTTTCTAAACCATCAAAAAACCAATTATGAATCGTTTATTTTCTTTAGTGGTGATCATCACTTTCGTAAGTTGTGCAACCGAAAACAAAGGCACGGATGAAGAGCAACGTTGGTTGCAGCATGCAGAAAACACGGAAATAATCAGAGATAATTTTGGTGTTCCACACATCTATGGAAAAACAGATGCCGATGCAGTATTTGGATTACTTTACGCACAGTGTGAAGATGATTTTAATCGTGTAGAACGAAATTACATCTGGGCAATTGGTAGACTTGCTGAAGTTGAAGGAGAAGAATTTTTGTTTAGCGACTTACGTGCAAATCTATACATGACTAAAGATGAAGCAATAGAAAACTATAATAATAGTCCTAAATGGTTGCAAGACTTATGTGTTGCTTTCGCTGATGGTGTGAATTTTTACTTAAAAACGCATCCAGAGGTGCAGCCAAAATTACTGACACATTTTGAACCTTGGATGCCAATGTATTTTAGTGAAGGCTCCATTGGAGGTGATATTGAAAGGGTTTCTACTAGAAAAATAAAAGAATTTTATGATCCGTCAACGGAAAATAAAGTGGCTGTAAATAATGGCTTAATAAGGCTGGAAGACGACGAACCAAGAGGTTCTAATGGCTTTGCAATAGCGGGTGATAAAACTAAATCTGGCAACGCCATGTTGCTCATCAATCCTCATACTTCTTTCTTTTTTCGTGGTGAAGTTCATGTAGTAAGCGAAGAAGGTTTAAACGCATACGGAGCCGTAACATGGGGTCAGTTTTTTGTTTACCAAGGATTTAATGAAAAAACAGGTTGGATGCATACCTCTACCGGAACGGATATCATTGACGAATTTGAAGAAACCATCGTTAAAGAGGGCTCGAAAACTTCTTATAAATATGGAGCTGAGTTAAGAGCACTAGACTCTACGGAGGTCACTTTAAAATACAAATCTGAAAAAGGAGTTGCGGAAAAATCATTCATGATGTATAGAACACATCATGGTCCAATCACCCATACCAATGACGATAAATGGGTTACTACAGCATTGATGTGGAGCCCAGTAAAAGCTTTAGAGCAATCGTTTACACGAACTAAAAAATCGAATCATAAAGAGTTTTATGAAATGATGGATATTCGAACCAACTCGTCGAACAATACAGTGTATGCCGATGCGGATGGAACGATTGCTTATTATCATGGGAATTTTATCCCTAAGAGGAATGTAAAATTTGATTACACACAACCAGTTGATGGAAGCAACCCGGAAACCGATTGGGATGGTTTACATCCTTTGAAAGATAATATTTTAGTACTGAATCCGCCAAATGGCTGGATACAGAATTGTAATTCCACCCCTTTTACAAGTGCTCTAGAATATAGCCCAAAACGTGAAGATTATCCAACTTACATGACCTCTTTCCCAGAGAATTTTAGAGGCATGCATGCGATTCCATTATTGACAAAAGCAGAAAATTTAACCTTAGGGTCCTTAATTGAATTGGCTTATGACAACTATTTGCCGGGAGCAGATTTATTAATTGGTGGTTTGTTGGATGCAGCTAAAAAGGCTCCAATAAAAACTCAAGAAGCAAAAGATGCCATCGCTTTATTACAAAATTGGGACTTTAGAGTGTCTAAAAGTTCTGTTGAAATGACCTTGGCCAGTTTTTATCGAACCGCTTATTACGAATCCGGTAAAATTCCTACTCTTGAGGATAATAAACGAATGACTCGATTAGGCAGATTCGATTATATGAGTAAAATATCTGCTCCTGAAGAACGCTTAGAGGTCTTTCAAATGGCTTTAAATCAATTACAAGGTGATTTTGGTGCTTGGCAAACACCCTGGGGAAAATTCAATAGGTATCAAAGAAATGATGGTGAAATTTTTCAAGAATTTGATGACGCACAACCGAGCCTTCCGGTTGGCATGGCTTCTGGTTCTTGGGGGGCATTGGCATCTTTTGGAACTCGATTTGGAAAAAACACCAAACGTCAATATGGTACCTCTGGGAACAGTTTTGTGGCCGTTGTTGAGTTTGGCGATAAAGTAAAAGCTAAGTCCATGTTAGCAGGTGGACAAAGCAGAGACCCTAACTCTCCGCATTTTAATGACCAATCACAACGTTATGTGGATGGTGAATTTAAAGATGTTGTATATTATAGAGAAGATGTTGAAAAAAGTGCAAAATCAACCTATCACCCAGGTAGCGAATAAGTTCAACCTCAATATTAGGCTTGCTCCGTCATAAAATTATATTTGCCCTCTTACTTATTTACCTGAAACAACCCATAAATTTCGTGGCCTACATTTAATTCCGGAGAAACGCGTATTGGATTGGCATGCAAATAAGAAGAGATGATGTACGTCATCATCTTCCTACTTTTATTGATGTACCAACTTTTCAAAACTTCCGACTTAATGAAGCTAAAGTTTTCTAAGTCTTTTATTTTTTCATTTGCATAAAGTGAGCTGGATAATTTTTGTGAAACTGGCGACATTAATTTTTCACTGACCTTCCAGCCTCTTCCCCTGCGCGTTGTTTTTAATTTGTACGTGTAATACTTAAGTGGCTCAAAAGCTTGTTCTTTGAGAAAGTCTAAAAGACCTTTCCCATCAAAATAATTTACATGATTTAGAAGCAGTTCAGAATGCTTATTTTTTTGATTGTATGTGAGATAATGCTTCCAAAGATCTTCGTGGCCGTTTGGAGTTGTGAAATGAAACAATCCTTGATCACTCAAGTAAAGTTGAATGTTTTCTACCACCTTTTTGATGTCAACCACATGTTCAATAACGTCTCTTGCAACAACTAGATCGAATTGATTCTCTAAATGCTCCAATGGTTTCTCCAGAATATTCTCAATGGGTTTGTAACCATGATGCTCAGAGTTGAACTGCAACACTTCTTTATTAACATCCATCACTGTGATTTCAATTTCAGGAAATACAAATTTCAGACCTTCGAGAAAATAGCCTGAACCAGGCCCCATTTCCAATACCTTTTTTGGTTCAATTCCTTGTTTCTCAAGTGAGCGACCAAAAAGAAAGCCCCTTCTAAAATTCCGTAGTAAATTTTTAGCTTCTTTCTCTTTGGTATTCCTCAGGGTTGCTTTAACGTAGTAGGCCAAACATCCTATTGCTGTTTCATCGTGTGTAATCATCGGGTCGAGCTGAGCTAGATTACAGTTACTGCATTTTACTAAGTTACTTGTTCTTAGGTCCCAATAATCTATAACAGATATTTTTTTTCCGCTTTTGTGACCACAAATTCTGCACGCTTCCTCTCTGTAAATTATCTCCCCCTTAAATTCTGAAGGAATATTTTTTAGAATACTTTCCATAAGTGAATAAAAGTATTTATTTAATAAGCGTTAATTAGTTAAACCATCAAATATTTTTAAATCATTTTCTATAAGTGGTTATGCCTGTGGCAGACAGACAAATTGTATCTTAACTTACTCCTTACTACATTTGAATTTCGCGTTTAATTGAACAAATCCTTCGTAATGTTAGGAATCTACAAATAGACTATCCTAACCAATTGTTATTGCTAAAAAAGACAAGAACAAAAACTATAATTTTATGAGAAACGATCCAGGTCATTGGAAAGGCTTATTCTACGTTAATAGCAAAGACCCTAGAGTAATTGTGCCTAAAATGAATCCCGCATTAGGTTGGACTTTGAATTTTGGTAATGTCTATACCTACCTAATTCTGCTTGCAATAGTTTCAATTATAGTAATTTCTCAATATTTTATATAGAATTGATTTCACGTTTAAATTACTTAAACACCTAACAAATCATCTATAAACTTTAGGTTAGTTCATCTCGATTTGGCATATCAACTGATTGCCGAACAACAAAATTATCTACTAAAACAAAGCTTTTATACAAAAACGATTTGTACTAAGCCTTGCAGGATGAGTTTGGATCTTAGGTGATCTGCTCGCTGAATTATAAAAGAAGAGTTAAAAAACTGCTAATCAACTTTTATTATTTAACACGATGCCTCCCCGCGAACTTGCTAGGAAAACATTAATTTTATGCACCTTATAAAACAACAAGGAGAAATATCAGCAAAAAATTAAAAGAAATAAACCCTATGAACTTTATCAAAACAATTGGAATTACAATTATACTAGCTTTCTTGACAACCGCATTTACCGCAACTATCGACTTGAAGATAAAATCTCTGCTCAACGACAAGGTTGAATTGAAGATACCGAGTGACTTTGAAATAATGTCTGAAGAATTAATGAAAGTAAAATATCCTTCTGAGAGAAGACCAACATTGGTTTATTCAAATGAATCAGGAGGAATTAATGTAGCCCTTAATTGGACTCAAAATAAAGCTTCTCAGGAATTAATTAAACCATATTTTGACAATTTAGAAAGCACGTTTAGAAAATCATACCCTACAGGGGAATGGAAAGACAGCGGTATCAAAGAAATAAATGGCAAAAAAGTAGGCTATCTAGAATTAGTTACTCCTGCGATTGATACAGACATTTATAACCTTATTTTCTTCACTGACGTTGAAGGCAAATTGCTTTTATGCACGTTCAATTGCACGAAAAAAAGCATTAACGAATGGACGCCGACAGCAAAAGCCATTATGAACTCTTTAAAAATAAAATAACTCTTTCTAGAAAACGGATGGTCAATTTTGGTTTAGACAACCGAACAAAAGTTTAAAATACTGTGTGCAATTTACTTTTTAGTAAGTTGAATATATTGCTTTTACGTGCAAATTTAACAGCTAAAACGAACGAAATATTAAATCGTATTTGTGTAAAAATCAATGGGAATTGGCAGACGGGAATTTATTCGACTAACTAGTATTGCTCTTGCAGGATTTGCAGTTAGTCCGCTGCAAGCAGTAGTCACAAATAATAATGTTTACATCAACAAGAAATTGGGAATACTATTCCACAAACCCACGAAATGGGGATTCATATCTGTTAAAGATTTTGGGAAATTGAAGGAAGAACAAATTTTTGCAAACCATTTTGATTTAACAAAACAAGAAGTCTTCAATGACTTGGAAGATCCAATTGTAATTGCGACTAAGTACTTTAAAAACAACAACGAAAACGTTGGCGTATTTTCTCCAACCATTACTTTGAATATTCAACGGAAAAGTGAATTGGAGCATCTAAAATATGAAAGTTTTGAAGAACTTATCTATTGGTCAGAAATGGGACTCAAAGAGATTTTAAAAGAATTTACTGTATTAAAAAGGCATGACCCTTATACATTAGCGGGTAGTAAGTTTTATGAATTTGATTCAGAATACTTGTTTGAACATGTAGAAATATCTGAACCTCTAAAAGTAGAATTAAAAACCCTGAGAACCGAGCATAACGGTCTCTACTACGACTTTAACTGTCATCAATGTTCTGCTCAGAATCAAACGGCTGATAGAGAGTTTCAACAGTTTATCGAATCTATTAAGCTAATCTAAATCAAAAAAGCCAACATTGAAAGTCATTTTGGTTCAGTTAATTCCTTCATATGAAATTCAGCAACTTGCAAGAGTCTTTCTTTCTTCTCGTATTGTCTACTATTCTAAGATAAATTTACTTTACAAGTATAATTTCTAACTTTATACCTTCCAAAGTGGATAACTTTTAAAAGTTACAATACAAAAGATTCCCGTTGTGAAATCTGCAGTCTTCAGCAAAATGCCGAAAATAAGCTTTTGAGTTTCCATTAAAGTCTAAAAAATACAACATGCATAAATTTTACTTTCTCTCGCTTTTCATTTTTCTTGCTTGCACTACTTGCGCCCAGGAGGACAATAAAGGTAAGATTGACGCACAACGACCAACCTTAACCGAATCGTATTCTATTATCGTTCCCAACATGCTTCAGTTCGAAAATGGGGTAGACTATTTTGAAGATGCAGACTCCTTCAGTTATGGAACATTTGTACGTGGCTCTGTGACTAATAGGGTTGAATTACGGGCTTTTACCGATTACGAGCGCCTCAACGCTGTAGGTGCAAAATTTATCGCCATGGAGCCGGATGCTTCCGCATTCGGAATTGGAGCTTCTTTTGTGTATTCCAGAGATTTATCCTCAAATTCTGACGAGTTTAGAGTGGCATTGACGAAGGATTTCGAAAGTTTTTTTACCACCTATAATTTTGGGTATAGTCAATTTATATACAACATTGCACTGATTGGAATTCCTCTAAGCGATCAGGTAAATTACTTTGCAGAATACTACAACGATCCCAACATGAATCGAATTCACAGTGGGGTAACCTGGATTCCAAAAAGAGATTTGCAATTAGATGTCAACGGAGGCTGGATGGACTCAGGCAGCTGGTATGCCGGTATCGGTGCTTCCTTTCGGTTAAGATAAAAAACTCCATTCCTCTTTCAAAACCTACTTCTACCCTATCCTAGTTGCCTCGAAAACTCACTTAGAATTATGGCTGTGGCAATGGAAACGTTGAACGATTCAGCTTCACCAACCATCGGAATTTTCAAAAGTTGCGTTACTTTTTTTGTTAGTTCTTCACTAATACCTTGAGACTCGTTGCCCACAATCAATACACTCGGCGCCGTAATTTTTGTCCGGTATAAATTGTCTCCATCCAAATGTGCCGCATAAATTGGAGTGGATGGTGTCAAATCCTCTAAATATTGAAATAAGTCGTTAACCACGAGGTTCATTCTAAAAATAGAACCCATAGTTGCTTGCACCACTTTCGGACTAAAATGATCTACACAATCCAACGAGCAAACCATAGTTTTTACGCCTAAAGCATCTGCCGTTCGTATGATTGTTCCTAAATTTCCGGGGTCTTGAACTTTTTCTACCAGCAAAATTATCGGCGAATTTACCCCTTCTCTTTCTTCAGGAATCTCTAACACAGCTATAACCCCAGGTGCTGTTTTAAAGGCAGAAATTCGTTGCATGGTCCGCTCATCGCATTGCTTTATTTCAACCTCGTGAACTTCCAACTCTGAAATAGACACAATAAACTTTATTGTAAATGTGGAAGAAATTGCTTCCTCCACCATTTTCATCCCTTCCACAAAAAATAACCCTTCTGCTTTGCGGAACTTCTTCTGCTGCAATGAAACGATTAATTTTTCTTCCTTTTTAGTTAAGCCTATCATATTGACTAATTTCGCTTTTTTTATGAAGAATCGGCGTCACTCTTCCGTTACATTAAGTTTCAAAAATACCTTTTTGTTAGGGCTTGTCGTTTTATTTTCACTGAACGCTTGCCGCCCAACTAGAAATTTAAAGGAAAGTGAATCGTTATTGACCGCTGTAAAGATTGAAACCGCAGGAAAAACAAGGTATAACGATGATTTAAAAAGCATATCGAAACAAGAGCCCAATAGAAAGCTGTTTGGAGCTTTTCGAATTTATTTAGGGATTTATAACCTTTTCTATAAAAAAGAAGACTCTAAAATAAAAGATAAATTAGGAGAGCCCCCTGTAATTTACGACTCCACTTTAAATGAAAAGTCGGTTGATTTAATGCACCGGTTTCTTAACAATAAGGGCTACTATGAAAATTTAGTAACTGTGAAAGCAGACACGCAACAAAGATGGTTTTCAAAGAAGCCCGCCCAAAAAGTTCAACTCACTTTTAAGGTGAACAAAAGAAAACAGTACTTAATCGCAAGCATTCAAGAAGATATTAAGGACGAAGAAATAAACAGCATTGTTCAGGCTGCTAGAGACAAAAGCATTTTAAAAGTATACGACCCTTTCAATTTAGATAACTTAAATAACGAGCGGCTTAGAATAGAGCGCCTGCTTAAAAACAATGGGTATTATCAATTTTCAAGAGAATATATTTTGTTTGAGGCAGATACTTCCCAAAAAACAAAATCTGCTTCTCTAACCATGAGAATTAAAAATCCAACTTTCAATTACTTCAATACCGATTCCTTAATTGAAGGTTCACATCAAACTTTTAAAATCAACAATGTCTATGTTCAAATGGAGTTGCCCAATGGCGAAACTATAGCTATTGACACCACTTATTCAGACAACATGACTTTTATTGGCTTGTCAGGAAAGTACAAAGAGAAGGCTATATCTCGAATTACCTATTTACGACCGGGTCAACTTTTTAGTATCAAAGATCAGGAGCAGACGTACCGCAATCTTTCGGGTTTGAGAGTTTTCTCCTATGTAAACATTCAATACTCTCCAGATTACTACTCTAACGGGAATGTTTTAAACGCAACCATTACGCTTCGGCCGAGAAAGCAAAAATCTGTTACTATAGAAACAGAAGGAACTAACAATGGCGGAAACTTAGGGGTAAATGCCACAGTTAACTTCCAAAACAACAACACATTTAAAGGTGCTGAAATTCTGAACGTAAGTTTTAACGGAGGTCTAGAAGCCCAAACCATTTTTACCAATGAAGAACAACGTCAACTTTGGAATGGAGCTTTACCTTTTAACACCTTAGAATTTGGACCTAGAGTTAACTTAGAAGTGCCTCGTTTTTTATTGCCTTTTGCTTCCAATAAAATTTCTCCAAGAGGAAATCCTAGAACCTCCTTCAATGCCTCTTTCAACCTACAAGACCGACCAGATTATAGAAGAAGTTTAACAAAGACTTACATTTCTTATACGTGGAACGAATCGCCCACAAAGACGCACATTATACAACCTTTTGATTTAAGCTACATTAAGTTAGACAAAAGTGCTGGCTTTGACTCTCTTTTACTCCGATCGCAGAATCCATTTTTACAGAATAGCTATAGAGATAACTTTATTTTGGCATCTAAATATAGCTTTATTCTCAATACACAGAACTCTAACAACTTAAAAAATCACTTCTTTTTTAGAGGTAATTTTGAAATAGCAGGGAATTTCTTGTCGCTTATTACCAATGAACAAGAACAGTTTAACCCTGAAGATAGTAGTTTTAGTGAATACGCAGATATTGGAGGCATTCGGTTTGCTCAATACATTCGGGCCGACTTTGATTTTAGATTCTATCAAAAATTTAATTGGAATAAGATTGTATACCGGTTCGCTTCAGGACTTGGGCTTCCTTATGGAAACAATCCCTCTATGCCATTTGAAAAAAGTTTTTACGCAGGAGGCGCAAATGGCTTAAGAGCTTGGAGAGTAAGAGAACTAGGACCGGGAAACATCACCGATTCAGCAAAAACAAATATTGATCAAATCGGGAATGTGCAGTTGGAAGGCAATGTGGAATGGCGAATACCGATTACCAACATTTTAGAAACAGCTCTTTTTGTAGATGCCGGGAACATTTGGAATTACGCTCAGCAAGGAACTGTTGAGGAGACAGAATTTAAATTCGATAAACTTTGGGACGGCACGGCCATTGGTTTTGGAATTGGTTTGCGCTTGAATTTTAGCTTCTTCATTCTTCGGTTTGATGGAGCCACCAAACTCAAAGATCCATCTCAGGAAAATCCAAATCTACTGCAACCTCAGTGGTCTGACACCATACTTAACCTAGGAATTGGATATCCTTTCTAAATCTCATTGCCCTGCAAAATTGCAGGGTAGTATATCTTGTCTGCAATGTGCAGATGAAGCAAGCAACACAAAGCAAAGCATGAATTAAAAACAGAAAATATAAAAATTAAAGTTTATATTTTTATTAGCTTTGCCCCTCTTTTATAACATCGATTATATATGTCTACCAATAACATTGAAGAACTTTTAGGAGCCGAATCAAATGCTCTATTAAACCACTCTTGCTCGACAATATCTAAAGATATGCTTCACTTACCCGGAGCCGATTTTATTGATAGAGTATTTAAGGATACCAATAGAAATAACCAAGTATTAAAGAGTTTACAAGCACTTTATGGCCATGGAAGATTGGCCAATACCGGCTACCTTTCTATGCTTCCTGTAGATCAAGGAATAGAGCACACAGCGGGGGCTTCATTTGCGCCTAACCCGATTTATTTTGATCCTGAAAACATAGTTAAATTGGCGATTGAAGGTGGTTGTAACGCAGTGGCTTCGACGTTTGGTGTTTTAGCGTCTGTTTCTAGAAAATATGCGCACAAAATTCCATTCATTGTAAAGTTAAATCACAACGAACTGTTGACTTATCCGAACACCTACTCTCAAATTTCATTTGGGTCTGTGGAGGAAGCTTGGAATTTAGGCGCAACAGCTGTTGGAGCAACCATTTATTTTGGTTCAGAGGATAGTAATCGACAAATAATAGAAATTGCGCAGGCATTTGAAAGAGCACACGAGTTGGGAATGGCAACCATTTTATGGTGCTACCTTAGAAACAGTGATTTCAAAAAAGACGGAGTGGATTACCACACCTCTACTGACATTACTGCACAAGCAAATCATCTTGGCGTTACGATTCAAGCTGACATTATCAAACAAAAATTGCCAACGAATAACGGTGGCTTCAATGCCATTAATTTTGGTAAAACGCATCCAAAAGTGTATTCTGAATTAACTACAGATCACCCAATTGATTTATGCCGATACCAAGTAGCAAACTGTTACATGGGGAGATCCGGCTTAATCAATTCTGGAGGTGCATCAGCAGGGTCATCGGATTTGGCAGATGCAGTAACTACCGCAGTTGTAAATAAAAGAGCCGGAGGACATGGTTTAATTTCAGGAAGAAAAGCCTTCCAGAAACCACTGAAAGAAGGAATTCAATTGCTGAATTCAATTCAGGATGTGTATTTAGACAATCAAATCACGATCGCTTAAATGAGCAAAGAAAAAACACCTTCTATGGGTTGGTTTAAAAGAATAAAACACGGAATATTAACTCCTACAAAGGAGAAAAAAGAAACTCCGGAAGGGCTTTGGTATAAATGCCCTAGTTGCAATTCTGTGGTTCCTCAAGACGATCATGTTGAAAACCTTGCAGTTTGTCAAGAATGTAACCACCATGAAAGAGTTTCTGCTGCAGATTATTTCAATATCCTATTTGACGATAAGAAATGGTCTGAAATCAACAAAAACTTAACCTCGGGTGATCCTTTAGATTTTAAAGACACCAAAAAGTATACCGATAGATTAGTTGCTACGCAGAAAAAAACAGCATTGAAGGATGCTTGTAGAACTGCTCACGGGACTATTGACGGAGAAAAGCTAATGATTGCTGCTATGGATTTTAGCTTTATTGGAGGTTCTATGGGTTCTGTTGTTGGGGAAAAAATTGCCAGAGCAATTGACTACTCCATCAAAAATGAAATTCCGTTTATGATGATTTCAAAATCTGGCGGAGCAAGAATGATGGAAGCAGCATTCTCTTTAATGCAAATGGCAAAAACATCTGCAAAGCTAACACAACTGGCAGCAGCTAAACTTCCCTACTTTTCTTTTCTTACAGACCCGACTACGGGCGGAGTAACCGCCTCTTTCGCTATGCTAGGCGATTTAAACTTTTCAGAACCAAAAGCTTTAATTGGGTTTGCAGGACCTAGAGTAGTAAAAGAAACCATTGGTAAGGATTTGCCGGAAGGCTTTCAGCGATCAGAGTTTCTGCTAGAGCATGGTTTTCTAGATTTTATAGTAGAAAGAAAGAATTTAAAGTCCAAAATGGGACAACTATTAAGAATGTTTAAAAAGGGTGAAAACTAACACATTTTTTTTTTACATTTGCACCCTCAAATTTTATAGGAAATAGGACATGATGCTTAGCACTGAAAATAAACAAGAAATCTTCGAAAAATTCGGAAAAAGTAAAACGAATACAGGATCTACTGAAGGACAAGTAGCCTTATTTACATCTAGAATTAACCACTTAACAGGTCATTTGAAACAAAATCAGAAAGATTTTGCCACGGAAAGAGCGCTAGTTACTTTGGTAGGTAAAAGAAGAAAACTTTTAGATTACTTGAAAAATAAAGATATCGTAAAGTACAGAGAGTTGATTAAGGAGTTAGGAATCAGAAAATAAATGATTCTCAGTAACTTTTTAGCATTCACTAAATAAAATTTCAATAAAGGGGGAACGTTTGAAACGATTCCCCCTTTACTATTTATAACAAATTGTAAACAATGTCAATGAAAGCAATAACACAGACAATGACACTTCCCGATGGGCGGGAAATTAGCTTAGAAACAGGAAAGTTAGCTAAGCAAGCAGACGGTTCAATCGTCTTAAAAATGGGTAAAACAATGCTTCTAGCAACAGTAGTTGCAGAGCAATCAGCCGGCGAAGACGTCGACTTTTTACCTTTAATGGTAGATTACAGAGAGAAATTTTCTGCAATCGGAAGATTCCCTGGTGGATTCTTAAAAAGAGAAAACAGACCATCTGATGGTGAAGTTTTAGTTTCTAGATTAGTTGATAGAGCTCTAAGACCATTATTTCCATCTGACTTCCATGCAAGTACAATCGTAACGATTTCACTTATATCAGCTGAAGAAAATGTAGCAACAGATTCTTTAGCTTGTTTGGCTGCTTCGGCTGCAATTATGGTTTCAGACATTCCTTTTCAAGAGGCTACTTCTGAAGTTCGAATTGCAAGAATAGATGGAGCTTGGAGAATTAATCCAAACTTAGATGAGCTTCCAAATGCAGATATCGATTTGATGATTGCAGGTACTATGGAAAGCGTAGTAATGGTGGAAGGTGAAATGCTAGAAGTTTCTGAAGCAGAAATGCTAGAAGGAATTAAAGAAGCACACAAAGCCATTCAAGTTCAATGTAAATTGCAGAATGATTTAGCTGCATTGGTTGAAAAGTCTAAAACGAAAAGAGAATACAATCACGAAAAGTCGGACGAAGACTTGATGAATAAAATTCACGACTTCGCTTACGACCGTTGTTTTGCAATTGCTAAAGAAGGAAATGCAGACAAATACAAAAGAGGAGCTGACTTTAAAGCGGTGAAAGATGATTTTATTGCTACGCTAGATGCTGACTTTGTAAAAGAGAATGGATTCCTATTAAAGCAGTATTTCGGTAAAGCTCAAAAAGCAGCAGTAAGAGACGTTGTTTTGAACGAGAAGATTAGATTGGACGGAAGAAAAACAACAGAGATTAGACCAATCTGGAGTGAAATTGATTACTTACCTGGATCTCACGGTTCAGCGGTATTTACGAGAGGAGAAACTCAGTCGTTAGTTTCTGTTACTTTGGGTAGCAAAATGGACGAGCAACGAGTGGATCGTGCGTTAATCACCGATTCAGAAAAATTCATTTTACACTACAACTTCCCTTCTTTCTCTACAGGAGAAGCTAGACCAAACAGAGGTCCAGGTAGAAGAGAAATTGGACATGGTAACTTAGCAATGAGAGCTTTGAAACCAATGATTCCAACAGGAACAGAGAATCCATATACGATCAGAGTTGTTTCTGATATTTTAGAGTCTAACGGTTCTTCTTCTATGGCTTCCGTTTGTGGAGGTTCATTAGCGTTGATGGATGCCGGTGTAAAATTGAAAAAGCCAGTTTCAGGTATTGCTATGGGATTAATCAGTGGCACAGATGGAAACTACGCTGTACTTTCTGATATCTTAGGAGATGAAGATCACTTAGGAGACATGGACTTTAAAGTTACTGGTACCGCAGATGGAATTACTGCTTGTCAAATGGACATCAAAGTAAAAGGTCTTTCTTTCCAAGTTTTAGAAGAAGCATTAGCACAAGCTAAAGAAGGAAGAATGCACATCTTAGGCGAAATGAATAAAACCA
>Ga0307934_1001326_pt1 | contig 15392 bp, 10 predicted proteins | sample OrgLakmetageno90_FD_201838 | JGI IMG/M metagenome (GOLD analysis project Ga0307934, IMG submission 201838) | Saline water microbial communities from Organic Lake, Antarctica - #90 | ecosystem: Environmental > Aquatic > Non-marine Saline and Alkaline > Saline | place: Antarctica: Organic Lake... | reverse complement strand
CTAACGGGGGTATGCGTGATGCCCAGTCCATTCTCGACCAGATGATTTCCTTCTGCGGTAGCACCATCAATGATAGTGACGTGCTGGACGTCTATGGGCTCGTCTCCGCCGAGCGTATAGACGAATTAGCCAAGGCGATTGGCACGCTTGATTTTGCGACCATCATTTCAACTGTGGATACCTTTGTTGAAGAGGGTCGCGATCTCTTCCGTGTCCTCGTTAATTTGGAAGCGCATTGTAGAGCAGCTCTCCTGGATGCCATCCATAACGGAGGCACCAGCGAAAAACTCGGCGCCGCGCTCTCCACAGAATCCATCATGCGGTTGCTTGATGCCCTCCACCGCGGCGAAGCATCGGTGCAAAGGGGCCTTTCCGAGAAAGTAAATTTTGAAGTCGTCCTCCTCAAGGCCGCCGAGGAATCCCGCTCCCGCGCCATCGACAGCCTGATTAAGCAAGTCGCTAAGGCCGCTTCGACTAGCTCAGGGCAGGCTGGCGGCGATAGCGGCGAAAAAAAAAAGCCCTAGTCCCCCCGCCGTCGGCCTGTCCTGAGCCCGTCGAAGCGGCCTGTCCTGAGCCTGTCGAAGCGGCCAGCCCTCATCCGGCCGAAGCCATCGAGACCCCTCAACCGGAGGACGAAGATTCGCTTAACTCTATAAGCGCTGAGCCGAGTGAGGAGCCGACCACGCTCAAAGTCGAGGAGGTGCCATCTGTTCTGAACTCCTTGGCTGAAGTTGGCCCTGCATTAACGTTAAAAGAGGCCGAAACCCGTCTCGGACCCGATGTGCTGCAGATACTCAATGAGAAATTCAACGGCAGCCTAACCGAAGTCCGGGCCCCTGATGAGAAAGATCAGTTCTTTCAGTAAATTTTCAGTTGACGGCGGGCTCCGTCATTTCATCTTTGCGCATTTCCCTGTTTGAGGGGCATTAGCTCAGTTGGTAGAGCGCTTGCATGGCATGCAAGAGGTCAGGAGTTCGACTCTCCTATGCTCCACCAGCCTTCGCTTGAGCGCAGCGAAAGTGAAGGCTGTCCCGCCGGAGACGCGCAGCGCGTAGGCGGACTATGGCTTACTTACAATTCGCGCTCAAGACTACGGCTTGGCATGCCATCAGCACTGACCCATCATTTATTAGGCATGAACTCGACGCTCTCCTGTAAACCCACCTATGTCTACATCCTCAAAAGTCAGATCGATTCTACAGCTCACTACACTGGTTGTACCTCCGATCTGCGCGCACGCCTAAAAAAGCACAACGAAGGTGGTGTCCCGCACACTGCAAAACTTAAACCTTGGATTATTGAAACCGCAGTCAGCTTTCGCGATTCGACCAAAGCCAGAGCCTTCGAGAAATATCTGAAGAGCGGTTCTGGCCGAGAGTTCGCGCGGCGACACTTCTGATTTCACAAGTTAGCTAAGGCCTGTTTCCGCAACCAAGGGTCGAACCGACTTAACGTCGAGATTGACAAAACCTAATTGCTAGCAAGATTCACATTATGTCTGTTAGCCTAAAAGTTGAATCTGAATTGATGGATTTGCCTCCGGTCGAACGTGCGATGTTGGCCGAAAGGCTTCTTTCGTCTTTTGATGGCTCCGAGCAGGCATCTCTCGATGTCGAATGGGGCAAGGAGGCTGAAAATCGGATCGAAGCATTCGACAATGGACACCTTTCCGCATCCAATGCCGAAGACGTCCATGCAAGAATCGAGAAAAAATATTTCTAGTGAACGTGCGCTACCTCAGCGTCGCCGAAGAAGAGCTCGGTCAAGCTATCGAGTATTACGAGGACAAGGAGGTTGGTCTGGGTTTACGTTTTTACGCTGAGTATCGAGCCGCTCTTGAGCGAATCCTCGCTTATCCAGATGCATGGTATGCGCTTTCAGAAAATACCCGTCGCTGTCGTACGAAGGTTTTCCCATTCGGAATCATTTATCAAATTCGTAGCGATGAAATTCTAATAGTTGCAGTTTCTGAATTGCATCAGAAACCGGGGTGTTGGAAAGATCGTATTTAAGGGGATGGTTGAATCGTTTTTCCTGCAACCAAACAGCAACCAAGTCCCATAAACTATTGCTAATCAACAAAAGGAACGACTCTCCTATGCTCCACCACTCCCGACGCTCTAGCGACGCTGGAGTGGTGAGAGTCCCGACGAGGTCGGCGGCTCCACCAGGCTCCGTCCGAAACTTGTTTAGGGAAACGGAGCCTGTCCCGGCGTATCCTGCTTAGCGGGAGTAGCCAGACTCCATGCGCCTTGTGGAACTACGCCCGGGCAAGCCAGCTCTATCAAACGGGTCTACGCCAAACGTTTATTCACAACCGTTTTTGCAACCAAACGACAACCAAGGGTCGAACCGGCTTAACGTCTAGATTGACAAAACCTAATTGCTAGCAAGATCACATTATGTTGGTTAGCCTAAAAGTTGAATCTGAATGGATGGGTTTGCCTCCAGTCGAACGTGCGATGTTGGCGAAATTGTTTTGAAAACCTGTCCTTGAGTATCGTCCCGGAAGACGTCCGCGAGGCGCTCATCGTATTGGTGCCCCGCAAGAAAGACACTGAAGGCTTTCGCTTTAACTCTCTAAGTCAGTGCCATTCGGGTCACGCTGGGATGGCGAAGCAAAGTCGGCAAACCACTCTGATAGAATGAACCAACCACGGATACACACAGATGCACACGGATAAAAAAATAGAAGAGGCAAAAATTCGTGTTTATCCGTGAAATCCGTGGTTAAAAACAACCTTCTCTACCGACTGAATTCAGGTATGAACTGCGTTTTGGTTCATTCGATTAGCTTGCTTTTCATGGTTTGAGATTTGCGATTTGTATCGATCCGGCCCGCATCACCGTGCATGCAATGACGTCATTGCTGTCCAATATTCGAAAATACATTAACATTTTCCGGCAGTGTCCTTTAGTTGTTGCCATGTCAGGGAACCCGCTGAGGACGCAGACCGCCTCAGTTATTGCAGCTTCTATGTTGTGTGGCTGGTGTCGTCCAATCGTGAAAGGCTGCTGTTGCCTTCACGGCGGGGATCGGCTTTGGACTAATCACGATTCGATAGCGTAAGGACAGCGACTCGCCTGCCGCCATGGAATGGGGCGCATCAAAAAGGATGGCCGGGCTATAGTAAGGCATCATGGGGGCCACATACCATTTTGTCGGCGAACGGAAACTCTCAGGATGCTCCATCATAAGTATGCTGGCTCCCTCCTCTGTGCTGAAGCTCACCCATTCTGCGCTTATATTCTGAATCCCTTCAGCATCCAAAGCCCCATCACCTGTCAGAAAGGTTCCGCCGACTGACGACTTATTAAGGCGGATGGAAAGACCGGCATAGCCGCCATACCCTTTTCCATTTGGCTCACCCAGCACAGGCGTTCGACCCAGTTCAATCGCTGCAGCCGCATGAAACTCGGAGGACCAATCGATGTGGTAGTTGCCGGATGAATCAGGTGGAGCGATCACCAGTCTGCGCGTTTCCAACAACAGTGCGGCTCCATCGGGGGCGGGCGCATAATCCAACTGTTGTTCGATGGTGACTTGCTGCGAATCATCAATACTGCGTTCGGTTTTCAATAAGCGCGTAAAGCCATCGGACTGCCCGGTAGCTGGATTCTCCTCCCAGTAGTTCACTCCATTGATATACTTCCAGGATAACCATAGGCCGCGATGCCAGGGGTGGCCCTTGGGGCGTAATTCGCTGAGCCGATCTTCGCTACTTGTATTGAGCGGGTGAAAATACGGCTTTCCCTCAACCGAATCGTGGTGATAGGTCCACAGCACCTTATCGCCGTAATGCATCGTCGTGGCTTCGGGCGAAGTAAGGACTTCGATGGCGGGTGCGGCGCTGCTCACACCGAAAGAGAAACAAACAGCAATTAAAAATAGTTTTATCCTGTTCACAAGATACTTCGAGTAGCGGTTACGACAACGCCCAAGGGGCTCGCATGGGTCGGTGCATCATCTTTACCGCATCGGCACTGCCGACCACAGTTTCCTTCACGGGATCCCATTTTACCGTCTCGCCGGTCCGGATGCCGATATCGCCCATGTGGGAAATGATGTCGGAGTGAATTGCAGATTCAAGTGAGGTGACGGGCTGCTCGCGGCTGAGCACACAATCGACAAAGTTGCCGCGGTGGTTCCGGCTCACGGGAAGGCGGATGGGGCCGGGGTCTTTCGCTTTGCGGCGGAGTTCTTCTGAGGAAGCCTTTAAGGCACCCCGGGAAACACTGATCCAGCCTTTGGTGCCGACAAACATCGTGCCGTCACTGTGCTGCAGCATCGGCTCGCCCATGCCAGCCGCTAGTTTAGGCGCCATCTTCTTTGCGCTCTGATCATCGAGGAAGCTCATCTTCATGCCATTGGCATAAGTCGCCTGCATTTGCCATTGATCCACGGTATTAAAGAGGGGGCCGGTGGCGATGCTGCCGGTGGTCTGGTATTCCACCGGGATTCCGAGGCCGACGGAATCCGCCCACCACTGCAATTGATCCAGCGGGTGCGCGCCCCAGCCGGCGATAAAGCCAAGCGCATAGTCATAGGTGTACCATGCGCTACGATTACTCACACGGTCGGGGCTGTAAGGCTTCTGTGGGGCCGGTCCGAGCCACATATCATAATCAAGATCCTCCGGCACGGGCTGCGGGGTGGGGTCGCCACCGCTAGATACGCCACCGGGTGCCCAGACATGGAGCTCCTGAACCTCACCGATGTGCCCGTTCAAAACGAGATCAATGCCCATGCGGCAGGCATCGGACGAACGCTGTTGGGTGCCATACTGAAAAACCCGCTGGTGCTTCTCGACAATCTCACGGGCCGCCAAGTTCTGCTCAATGCTGACACCGAGCGGTTTTTCGCAGTAAATATCCTTTCCGGCACGGGCGGCGGCGATCGAGATCGGCACATGCCAATGATCGGGGGTCACCACATGGACCGCATCGATGTCGTCGCGGGCGAGGAGTTCACGGAAGTCGGTGAAAAGGTGCTTCGCACCCCACTGCTCGGCTCGCTTCTGCTGGCGGCTCTTGAAGGGGTCGCAAACCGCCACGATCTCCGACTTGGCATAGTTCACATAACTGGTGCAGGCGCCGGATTGGCCACCGCAACCGATCACTCCGATCGTCACGCGGTTACTCGGCGCCACCTTGCCGTTTTGTCCAAGCACGCTGGACGGAATGATGGTGGGAAACCCGAGGAGCGCGCCCGCGCCCACCGTTTTTTTAATAAAGTCTCTGCGGGATTGCTCTGTATTCATTTCTTTTTCGTGCGTTAATAATTTAAGCTTAACCTAAGCGAACCATTCCTGCAAGCGCTCGGCCGAGGTCTTGACCGCATCGACGCCAAATATCTCCAATGTCGTCGGGCCGTCGAAGCCCCGTCGTTTCAATTCGGCGGCGATTTCCGGTAGCCCTATGACGCCATCGCCTACTGGAACCAAACCCATTCCGCAACCGTATTGCTTCCCGCGCTTCGACTCCCAATCCGCTTCCAGGTCCTTCCAGTGCACATGCTTGATCCGCTCGGCAAAGCGCTCGATATACTCGAGGTTGTCGCCACCTCCGAGCCAAAGATTACCCGTATCCAGATTCAGCCCGACTGTATCCGGATGTCCGATACGTTCGAGAAGCTCTGCGGTGGCCGCGACATCATCCGTCACGATGCCATGTGGCTCGATCAATAATTCGATGCCAAGCTCCTCCGCCCACTGCACCGGCCAATAGAGTTTCTCTGTGATGGTAAAGATGCGCTCTTCGTAAGTCAGCTTCTCTCCGAAAGTCGTCTTCGGGTCACCCTCAGTCGTGATCACCTGTTTCACTCCTAGGTCGCGGGCGAGTCGTATGGCTTTAATGATCTGGGCCGTCCCGTATGTGTCCGGTGCGGAAGGATCGAGTAGATTGGCGTGGGCGCAAACCGCAGTCAGACTGAGCTGGTGCCTGGCCACCATTTTCCGGACCCGTGAGGGATGTGCATCGAGACTGGCTGCGGCGGTAAAGCCGAACTCGTTGCCCAGTAACGCACCATCGTGGCTGTCGGTTAAATCCGCGTAGTCGAAGCCGAGCTCGCGAATCGTTTGAAACTGGGCCTCCAGTGGACTGAAGGGATTAACCAATGCGAAACATCCAATTTTTATAATGATCAAGTAAGCTTTAACGTGTTTGTTTGGAAACGAAAGAAAATATTTCCCTGCTGGCGAGATCCTGTCCACACAAACTAGTTCGGCTACCTGCCTCATATCGGTCAGGTGGATGCCATTCATTCTAGTCCCAAAATCAGCATTTAAAAGGTGTGCGCTAAGGATAGCGCTCGCTCGGGAGGAGGCCTGATGGTTTCTCCTGTAATACCTTTTCGATTTAAGTTTGGTTCAATCAGTGATGTAGCCGAGCCAGCATGGCACGGCTTAGTCACACGAAGACGGGTCCCTCTGGATCCGTTTCGCTAACTAGGCACGTGGATGGCAGAGGACTGCCATGGCTACAACTTGGATGGTGGATGGCAGAGGACTGCCATGGCTAGAACGCGGGATGGTGGATGGCGAATTTTGATTCCCCTTTATTTCTTCTTCGCTGTTACGGCAACGGTTTTTTTGCTATCGATGACGCGTTGCTTTTCTTTAGCGACGGCGTTGGATTTACCCTGCTTTTGCTTTTGGTTCTTGTTTTTGGATTTTGGTGATTTGTCGCCCATGATTGAGTTGGTTTTATGTTTTGGTTAGATGGTTCGTGGACTGTCCTTGAACCGAAAATTGTCAGAGCAGTGGATCACTGCTTGTTTTGCAAAGCCTGCAGGAGCTGTGGGAGCGGTATGCTCGCAATAACCGTAGCGCTGTCGCTGATCGCGTAGGGTAGAATCAAGGTGTCGCCATGTAGCATCGAGCCACAGCTGTAGACCACATTAGGTACGTAGCCTTCCCGTTCTTCTGCTGTCGCGACGATGAGTGGAGCTTTTAAGCGGCCGATCACTTTGGTCGGATCATTGAGGTCGAGCAAAGCTGCGCCGATGGCATATTGACGCATCGGCCCCACGCCATGGGTAATGACAAGCCAGCCGGCATCTGTTTCAATGGGTGAGCCACAATTCCCGATTTTGACGGATTCCCAGGGCTGCTCCGGTCGAAGAATCACCTTGGGGTTGCTCCAGTGATGCGGGCTATTCGAGAACATGATCAGCAGGTTTTCGTCATCCTGCCTGGATAGCATGGCGTAGCGTCCTCCGATGCGCCGGGGAAAGAGCGCCATTCCTTTATTTTGAACACCATTTCCGTTCAGCGTCAGGATTCGGAAATGGAGGAAATCTTTGGTTTCGATCAACTGGGGCAGAATATTATGCCCGTTGTAAGCCGTATAGGTCGCGTAGTAGATCGATGAACCATCGTCTTCGACGAAGTGGACAAAGCGCGCGTCTTCAATGCCTTTGGACTCGTTGAGAGAGACGGGAAAAATGATACGTTCACTGATCGCCAATTTTTTGGAGAAGTGAATATCGTAGTTCGAATCGGCCAGCCACTGGATGAATTCTAAATTGCGCTCGAAATGGTGCGTTCTTTCATGCGGTTCGAGGCGCATGCTCGAAAGGCTTCGCTCTAATTCGCCAAAATTGAAGACATCACCCAGGGAGCTCAGGGCATTGAGGACAAAATTACTCTGAAGGCCCATTTCCTTAAGTTTAAGGAGGAAACTCGGCTTGTGGTAGGCGGGATCGACTATGACCTCGGGTTGAGTCACATAGCGGGAAATGTCGTCCATCTCAATTTTACCCGATTGCAGGATCGTGCCAGCCCGAAATTCGATGGACGAAATGTGCCCTTCGCCGGTGGCTCTCAAACTCATGATGAAACGGAGGCCACCTTTGGGGGCACCCGTCTGGTCGGGGTGCGGGACGATGGACGGGTTGAAGAGTGCGGCCGATTCCAGGGAATACTCTCCTGAAAAATAGGCCCCGATCAGTAATTTTCGATCTGTGGTCAGCGTTCCCGGTTTGCTGATATGTCCCTCAACTTTTTTATAATTGGCGAGTAGCAGCTCTTCGATGTCGTAGTGCCGCTCACTGAAATCCCGGCACACGGATTTGAGTTGGCGTGCGACTTCAGCTTCGCTGCGATGGAGAACGCGCTGAAGGATTGCTTTGATACCCGCATCGGTCCCGGGGAGGAATGCGCGTAGAATCACCCTGTCATCCAGGGGAAGTAGCTTAATGGGATGGCGGCAGATGGGAATCTGGTTCATGTTGTAAGATGGGTTAACGAGCGATTCTCGTAGCAGAAGCTTCAAGATGGATCGCATTCATATCCGAGAGGGAGAGATGGAATGCCAGAGTGGACTCCGCTCCCTGGTTCTGGCTGACTCTATCAACATGTAGGCCGTCGCTGCAGGCACCGGTGGCAAAGTCATAGAGGGGCAGATTTAGATCGTTGCGACCGAGGAACCATTCGAACGCGCGCTTTGATTCGACCAACCAGAGGGGGTCTTGCGTCGCCCTGTAGGCGTCTTTGCAGGCTGCGATCACAGCCTGTGCTTCGACTGGTTGTTGATCGAAATCGGCCCGGCTTCCATTTTGCTCATAGAAGCCATTGCTCCCGATTGGGCGAAAGCATCCGCTCTGTGTCGTTTGGATGGAGAGAAGCCAGCGCAACGATTGTAATCCAATCTCTAGTGCATGGGTGTCGTTATAGCGTTGGCCGCAGAGAATCAATGCCTGGCAGAGGCGTGCATTCTCATAAGTGACGCTTCGCTCGAACCAGAGCCACTGCTCGTCACGATGTGCGTGCCAAAGGTCGATCAAGCGACGGAGTAAGCGATGCGCGATTTCGTTCGCCTGCGCATGATTCGGGTGGGTGTTTAAGAATTCGTCGATCCCCAGGATCGCAAAGGCCCAGGAGCGCGGGGAGGTGAAAGTCTCGATGACCGGCAATCCGGCTTCAAATAACTGCGCCGAAAGCTTGCGAAAGCCCTCGTCCTGCGCCCGTGCCGCGCACAACCCCGTAGCCCACAAGCTGCGACCGTGGCTGTCTTCACTGCCGGCGTGCTCCAACCATTGGCGGCCATGGCTCATGAAGTTCCGAAAGCGCCCGCTCTCATAATCAAGCGAGGCGGCGAGAAAGGCCAAATAGACGGCTGTAAATTGACCCAGATTGATTTCTGTTGCCGTGTCTTCCTGCTCAGCCAGCAGGATGCAGAGGATCAAGGCGCGTGCATTATCATCGACGCAATACCCCTCGTGGAAGTTCGGCACGTTAAAGATTGCATGTTGGAAGATGCCCGTGCCGTCACTCATGCGCACGACATGATCGAGCCGCCGTGGGGGATGAGATTGCGGGCGGTTTTTCAGCGTCCAATCGGCAAACGCGGCACGTGGTGCAGTTCGCCGGTCCGCGAGGGCGTGGCCAAAGGATTTGAGATACTGTTTCGCGACCGCAGGCCAGGTCATCTCTCGACCCAACTTGTAAGCTTCTTTTTGCATCGACCGCATGCGAGCCGGATTGTCGAAGAGATTGCAGACAGCTTCTGCAATGGCAGCCGGATCGCGAAACGGTACGAGTTCACCGCGGCCATTGGCCAGCAGTTCTGCCGCATGCCAGTAAGGCGTAGAAACGACGGCCTTTCCGGCACCAAAAGCATAGGCCAGCGTGCCGGAAGTGATTTGTCCTTTATCCAAATAGGGTGTGAGATAAATGTCGGCCGCCCCGATGAACTCCTTCAAGTCGTCGATGGAAACAAAACGGTTGTGGAAGATGACATGTTTCTCGACGCCGCATTCTTCAGCCAGGCGCGTCAAGCTCAGGCGGTAGCGTTCGCCGTCCTGTGCCAATAAGTTGGGGTGGGTCGCTCCCAGGATCAGATAGACCACATTCGGATGTCGTTCCAGGATCATGGGCAGCGATTTGATGGCATGCTCAATCCCTTTTCCCGGACCCAGAAGTCCGAATGTGAGCATCACCTCACGACCACTCACCCCAAACTGCTTCTTGTAGACGGCGGAATCTTTAAAGACCAGGTCTGGTATCCCGTGCGGGATCACATCCACTTTCGAGGCTGGCACTTTATAAACTTCATGCAAAATCTCGCGCCCTTTTTGGCTCATCACGACCAAGCGGTCACTCAATTGTGTTAATTCCGTCATGACCTTTTTTTGGTCGACGGTGGGATCTTCGAGAATCGTATGCAGCGTCGTCACGATCGGCATGCGAACTTCCTTTAACAGCGATAATACATAGCTGCCTGCCGGGCCACCGTAAATTCCAAATTCGTGCTGCACGCAGAGCACATCCGCATTCTTAAAATTAAGGAAATCGGCGGTTCGCCGGTAGGCTTTGAGGTTTTTCTCCTGAAACTCAAGGCGCACCGCCTCGGGGTAGTCGTAGCCTTGAGCCTTGTCGGTGACCGCTGCGACGTAGCAGTCCGACTTTGGAGCGGCCCCGGCGATGGATTGGTGCAGGTCGTGGGTAAATGTCGCGATGCCACACATGCGCGGCACGAAATTCCCCAAAAAAGCGATCCTCTGCGGATCAGGCGGAGCGCTCAAAAGCACCCCTTAATAGTGACTAACATGAGAAAATCCTACACCTCATTTTAAATTAAGCAATGACAACTCACCGGTATTTTTTTGAGACGGCGGCAGTCCGGGCAGTGCAGACCTCATGAAAAGCAATTAACTTAGTTACTTTTAAGAATTAGATACTCTAACGGCACCAATCGCTCAGTGCGATTAACTTTGACTTAATTCAATAATGGCGATTAATTTATACAATGTGCGGCGTCGAAATTCCTAAGGTTAAAAAGGATGAATTTCATGTAGGGACGGCCTTAGGATTTCCCATCGTGGGCATTGGGGCATCAGCTGGTGGGTTGGAGGCAATCACCCAATTTCTGGCGAACTGTCCCGCGGATTCTGATTTTGCCTATGTGGTCGTTACGCACATGGACGCCAATCAGAAAAGCCTTCTCTCTGAACTGTTGGGTCGAGCCACCAAGATGAAGGTATGCGAGGCTGAGGATGGAATGTCAGTCGAATCAGGGGCCGTGTATACCATACCCCCAACTCATGATTTAATTCTTGAGAATGGAAAACTCCGCCTGCTTGAGCCGGTGACCTATAAAGGCATCCATTTTCCTATCGACACTCTCTTCCGCTCCTTAGCAAAGGAGTTGAAGGAGAAATCCATTGGTATCATTCTATCGGGATACGGAAGCGATGGGAGTTTGGGCCTTAAGGAAATTAAAGAGGTTGGTGGGATGATTATGGCCCAATCAGCTGAATCCGCCGAGTTCGACCCCATGCCGAAAAATGCCATCGCAACACGGATGGTGGATCTTGTTCTTCCTGTAGAGCAAATGCCGTATCGGCTGCATGAATATACGAACCGATTGATGGGAAAGGCGAAACAGGAAGTCCCCGAATTGTTTACCTCTCCGGATGAGGTCGCCACGCTGAAGAAAATTTTAAACCAGATACAGGAAGTCAACGGGCATGACTTCAACCACTACAAAGAGAGCACGTTGAAGCGGCGTATCGCCAAGCGTCTGGTGGCTTGTGATGTAAAATCGTTGCAAGCTTATGCTGATTTACTGGAGGAGGAGCCGACCGAAGTGGATACCCTCTTCAGTAATTTACTCATCGGCGTCACCAGTTTTTTTCGTGATCCGGAGGCCTTTGCCTACCTTCAGAAAAACATAATCCCGGGGCTTTTTGCGGGCAAGAAGGCCGGCGATACAATCCGCATTTGGGTCGCCGGTTGTTCGACGGGAGAGGAAGCCTACTCCCTGGCCATTCTGCTTAAAGAACACGCAGAGTTAATTAAAAGTAGAGCTGACATTCAGATCTTTGCAACCGACTTGGATGCAGATGCAATTGAGATTGCTCGTGCTGGCAGCTATCCGATTTCCGTAGCGCGGGATATTTCCTCCGAGCGTCTGGAACGCTTTTTCCGCCCTAAGAACGACTCCTTTTTTGTCATCAAGGAAATAAGGGAAATGATTATCTTTGCGGAACAGGATCTACTGGGCGACCCGCCGTTCTTCCAAATTGATATGCTCAGTTGCAGGAACTTACTCATCTATCTGGATCCGGAAATTCAACACAAGGTATTCTCCCTCTTTTTCGATTCCCTGAATCCCAACGGTTGCCTCTTTCTTGGGTCCGCCGAGTCGACCGGCCAGTCATCCAGCTATTTCAAGGCAATCAATAAGAAGTGGAAAATTCATGAACGTAAGGCTACTGCCAAAGGCCCGGTATCGCGTTTTCAACTTCCCGGTGGACGGTTCAGGGGCCCGACACATCGGGCCTTCCCGGAGCTAGGTTCGAGCAAAAAATCCAATTTTAATGACCTTCAAAAAATACTGCTCGACGAATATGCCCCGGCAGCTGTTTTGGTGGACGATAAGTTGGACATCGTCTATTTTAGCGGAGACACCTCACCATACCTGAGAAATCCCAAAGGAGCGACCACTCGGAATTTACTAAAGCAGGTCCAGCCCTACCTCAATCTTCGCCTTCGGTCAGCCATCCGCGAGGCCAGAAACAAACAAAAGGATGTTTTTGTTGAGCGCATCCCTGCAGAAGGAGCGGGATCCCGGGCAATCAATATTCGTATCAAACACGAAGCCGAAGATAAATCCCGGCAGGGGTCCATTATCGTTATTTTTGAACAATGCCAAGGTGACCAACCTGCGGAAAAAAGTCCCATTTCGTCTGATGCGCTTAAAGGTGAGACGCAGGCCGAAAAGGACTTGAAGGAAACTTCCCAGGAGCTTCAGGACACGCTTGAGGAATTGGATGCATTGAGCGAGGAATCCAAAACTTCATTTGAGGAGTTGATGTCGATGAACGAGGAACTGCAGTCTTCCAACGAAGAACTGGAAACCTCAAAGGAGGAACTCCAGGCGCTGAACGAAGAATTAACGACCGTTAACTCCGAGTTAAACAGTAAGGTCAACGAATTGGAGCTGGCAAAGGATGATATTGAAAACCTTTTAGCAAGCACGCATCTCCCGACCATCGTCGTCGGTAAGAATCTTGAAATTCGACATTTTACTCCCGAAATAACGGAGATATTTCATGTCATTTCATCCGATCTCGGACGCCCGCTTCAACATGTTGTCACCAAACTGGTGCAGGGTGAGTTGATTGAAAATTGCCAGTCGGTGCTGAAGTCATTATCCTCATTGGAGAAAGAGGTGTCTCGTGAAGACGGTAGTTATTTTCTCATGCGGGTTTACCCTTACATCAAAGCGGGAAAAAAGGTGGATGGCGTCGTTCTCACATTTTCAGATATAACTGAAATCAAAATGGCTCAGGAGGAGCTTCGAGCGCACAAGGAAAACCTGGAGAAATTGGTCAGTAGCAAGGCGAGAGCCCTACATATCAGTGAAGCTCTCTTACAGGAAGTGGGTAAAATTGCCAATGTCGGAGGGTGGAAACTTGACATTGAAACCAAGAAACTGGACTGGACTGACCAAACCTACCGTATTCATGGTCTTGAAGATAAGTGCATCCCAAATTTGGAATCTGGGATTGAATTCTACCATCCTGAAGACCGTCCGGTTATTGCGAACGCAGTTGATGCGTGCATTCGAAATGCAACTCCCTTCAACAAGGAATTGCGATTAATTACTGCCAAGAAGTCTACTATTTGGGTTCGGTCGATAGGTGAGCTCAAAGAAAAGGAGGGTCGTCAATTTCTGCTGGGGACAATTCAGGACGTTACAAAAATCAAACAGCACGAGCAGGAGCTCGAGGAAGCAAAAGTACGTGCCGAATGCGCTAATCAAGCAAAGTCGGAATTTGTGGCTAATATGAGCCATGAAATACGGACGCCTTTGAACGGCATACAGGGACACCTGCAACTCCTTCAATTAACGGAGTTGAATGCGGAACAAAGTGAGTCTGTCGAGATGGCGATGACTTCCTCCGACAGTCTTATCACCATTATCGGTGATATCCTTGACTTAGCAAAGATTGAAGCAGGGCAGGTGGTTGTCGCGCAAAGCGTCTTTATGATCCAGTCCATGTTGGAGACACTTGAGAGCACCCTCTGCTCAGTCGCAAAGAATAAAGGGTTGCGACTTATTTTCGAGGTGCATCCCGACGTTCCCCTTGAAGTTGTTGGGGATATTAGTCGAATCCGCCAAGTGCTTTTCAATCTAATTGGAAATGCGATCAAGTTCACCCAAAAAGGAGAGGTGAAGGTTGTAGTTACATTTATGGAAAAGATCGATTCCGCGCAGATGCGTCTGGGATTCTCCGTTGCTGATACCGGGATAGGAATTCCCGAGGACTCTATAACAAAAATATTTGATCAATTCACACAGGTGGACGCCACCTCTTCCCGGATTTATAAGGGAACCGGACTTGGCCTTCCTATCGCCAAGCGACTCACTGAGCTCATGGGAGGCTCAATCAGTATTCAATCAGCACTTGGTGAAGGGACGACCTTCAACTTTAATGTTGTTGTTGGGGTAGCGTCCGGTGAAGAGGCCGTAGAAAAGGATTATTCGGATTCTTTAGCAGACATCCAGGATTCCATTGGTCAGAAATCGCTGAACATATTATTAGTCGAGGACGAGAAAAGCAACGCTCTGATGCTAAGTAAAATGATTGATAAGTTAAATCATGTAGGCACCATCGCCAAGAATGGTGAAGAAGCTTTGGAAGCCCTCAAAAAGAATCCCTACGATCTGATTTTAATGGATATCCAAATGCCAGAAATGGATGGTTTTGAGGCGACAAAGATCATTCGCGCTAATCCTGATTTCAAGCACGTGGCCGAAATACCAATTGTTGCCCTAACCGCGCATGCACTTGCTGGCGACCGCGAAAACTGCCTTGAGGCAGGCATGGACGATTACTTAACCAAACCAGTGAAGATTAAAGACTTGGAAAGAATCATTTCCAAATACCTCTGAAATGTGGAGCGAAGGACGGATTATTCGTATACGCCTAATCCCGATTTGCAAAGCGGTTTAACCGTACAACTCAAATCAATTTCTGATAGACGGTCAGTCTATCCGGGTGAGCCTGACTGATTTTAGATGGATTGATTGCCAGCCTTCTTTCACTCCCCTGAGTTCTAACTGGTAATTTCCGGGCGCGGGAATTTTCAATAGGCCAAGTCGCCGGGCGGTGTAGTCCTCATAAGAGCCGGTATGTTTGATCTTCACTTCTTGTTCGTCCGTGCTTTTTAGCTTAAAGGATAGGCTGGTGTCTTCGGGGCCGGCTACTTCGGCAATCACATCAAAGGTGCCCGGTTGTGTGATCTCAAATTGCCAGCCGATCCAGTCGCGGTGGCGCTGCCAGTTTTGCACGGTTTTCTCGCCTGCATGAGTCTTGAGGCGAAGCTGATTATTGGCATTGTAGCTTTTACTATGCAGATCGGCGAGTGCAGCGGTGAGAT
>Ga0307934_1001320_pt1 | contig 15432 bp, 16 predicted proteins | sample OrgLakmetageno90_FD_201838 | JGI IMG/M metagenome (GOLD analysis project Ga0307934, IMG submission 201838) | Saline water microbial communities from Organic Lake, Antarctica - #90 | ecosystem: Environmental > Aquatic > Non-marine Saline and Alkaline > Saline | place: Antarctica: Organic Lake... | reverse complement strand
ACCGGAAATCTTGGGTGGCCCGTGAGGACCTCCGGTCAGCGATTGTCTGGTGGATTGAAAGGACGTATCACCGCAAAAGGCGTCAAGCAGCACTAGGCCGTTTGACGCCGATTGAATTCGAGACCACGATGGCAACACCGGCCGCCATGGCCGCGTGACTAAGACTGTCCCCTAAACCTGCATCAGTCCCCTGTTTTAGGTCCATTGACCTAAAAAATGGGGTCATACCACCGTAAATTCGAACATTGTTGGTAAACACCCAGGACCCCCTGATCCGCATGGATGATTGTGCCTAGGCCAATTTCCCTGGAGGTCGCCGCAACATTTAGTGTTGCGGCGACCAAGATTGTTTCAGGGCGGCGGTCGATAGCACACCCGACCGATTTGCAGGCAAAGGCATCCAACACGGCTGCGTCCCGGGAGGTGGTGTAATTTCCCGGGTTTCGAGCGTCGGATCGTCGACGTGAGGAGCCACCGTGGGATGGTCAGTGAGAACCGTTCAAAGTAACTCACTAAAAAGGACACACACCACGATGGCTCTAGACCAGTCTGCCCTGCTTGACCTGCTCGCCCAACTGAAACTCACCGATGTCACCGACCGGATCCGGTCCGCGACCGAGACGCTCTACCAAGAGCTGATCGATGCGGAAGCAACCGCATTCATCGGCGCTTCCCCGTTCGAGCGTTCCGCGGAGCGCACCACCCACCGCAACGGGGCCCGCGACCGAACCCTGACCACCACGGCGGGGGACCTGGGCCTGCGGATCCCGAAGTTACGGCAGGGCTCCTTCTTCCCCGCCCTGCTGGAGCGGCGCCGCCGCGTCGACCAGGCATTGTTCGCCGTCGTTATGGAGGCCTACGTCCATGGCGTCTCCACCCGCAAGGTCGATGATCTGGTCAAAGCGCTCGGCGCGGACACCGGGATCTCCAAATCCGAAGTATCCCGCATCTGCGCGGGACTGGATGCGGAGGTGGCCGAGTTTCGTGACCGCACTCTCGCCGCCCAGGGCTTCCCCTACGTCTTCCTTGACGCCACCTACTGCAAAGCCCGGGTCGGGCACCGCATCGTCTCCCAAGCGATCGTTGTCGCTGTCGGAGTGGCCGCCGATGGGCGCCGGGAAGTGCTCGGCTTCGACGTCGGAGACAGTGAGAACGAGGGCTTCTGGACAGGTTTTATCCGGTCATTGAAGACCCGAGGCCTTGATGGGGTGAAGCTGGTCATCTCTGACGCCCATACCGGGCTGAAGAAAGCCATCAACACCGTGTTCCAGGGTGCCAGCTGGCAGCGCTGCCGAGTTCACTTCATGCGAAACGTCCTCTCCGTGGTGCCGAAGGGATCGCAGGAGATGGTGGCCTCAATCATCCGCACGATCTTCGCCCAACCCGATGCGGAACACATTCAGAAGCAGTTCGCCGAAGTCACCACCATGCTCGCCCGCTCCCACCCGAAAGTCGCCGTAATGCTCACCGACACCGAAGCCGACCTCCTGGCCTTTGCCGCGTTTCCACGCCGCCACTGGCGCCAAATATGGTCGACGAACCCGCTCGAACGGGTCAACAAGGAGATCAAACGTCGCACCGACGTCGTCGGCGTGTTCCCCAACCCGGCAGCCTTGCTGCGTCTTTCCGGGTCGGTCCTGATCGAGCAACATGACGAATGGGAAGCCGGCGAACGCCGCTACTTCTCTGAAGCTTCCATGCTCGAACTGACCACCATGAACAAACCGATCGAGGTTCTCAACGAGGCGGTGATGCTCCCCGAACTCGCCGCCGCCTAAGCTAGAACAACTGACCCGCACGGTGTTGAGAAACCACACCACTCAGCGGGACGCGACCTCCAACACCGCGCAGTCCTAGGCGCGTCCTTCTTTCGTCGGCTACTCCGTAATGTCAGTAACCCACAACTGGTCAAAGCCTCTTGCGGTGAAGTTTCGATTCACAAGATGACTCGTCGTTTGAACATCAGGAGTGGTGCCGCTTCACTAACGTCCGCAAAAGCTGTTCCAGAGATAGCAATACTAACCGCCGCCGCCGCTTCTGTAAGTCAAAAAAACATCAATAGCGGTTCTGTTTTCAAAAAGCGCTATAGGTCCCACTTTTGACCGGCGTTAACAGTCACGCGGGCAAGGGCGCTAGGCTCCTTGACGTGACCATTGACGACGTTGGAATTCAAAGTGTTAAGTCCTTTTGGGAATCTCATCCCCTGTTTGTCGGGGAGTCAAAACACGAGATTGGTTCGCGGGCTTTTTTCGAAGAACATACATCTACCGTAATCCACGATTGTTTTGCTGGAGAAGTTGACCCACGGTTGCTTCCAGAAAGGCAGGAAGGATTGCCCCCGAGAGTACTGGATGCCGGATGCGGCATAGGTTTTTGGCTAGAGTATTTTGGAGAGCGAGGGTTTACTGATGTGGTTGGCGTGGACATATCTAAACCGGCTTTAGATCTTGCGTCCTCCCGATTGAAATTGAAAAATTACGATTTCTCCCTTTTTGAAGCTGACATCGAGAATCTACCTTTTGGAGATTCGGAGTTTGACCACGTCAACTGCCAAGGAGTCATTCACCACACCCCTAATCCGGGTGCAGCTATCTCTGAGTTGTTTCGGGTGCTTCGACCGGGTGGGACCCTCAGCGTTTCCGTATACTACTCAAACGTTATTTTGAGAAATTTTGCGCTCTTACGTCCCCTTATTTGGTTGATTGGGAGTCTAGGGGTCGGCCTCAAAGGAAGAGGGCGGGGCCGTATGCTCCTATCGGCATCTCCGGAGGAAATCGTGCGAAAATTCGATGGAGAGAAGAATCCGATTGGGCTGAGCTTTTCGAAGTCTGACTTTGTCGGCGCAGTCGGCCACGATTTCGAAGTTACTGAAACCTATCTGCATTTTTTTCCAGCCCGAGCTTTCAATTGGCTTCCCAAATCGTTGCACAGATTTCTCGACAGACGACTTGGCTTCATGATTTACATATCTGCCGTAAAACCCGAGTCGCCAACGTTGGATTCTGCTAGTGGCTGAAGTTCCGTCTGTCTCGATTGCATTGCCAGCGCACAACGAGAGAGACATAATTGAGAAGAGTCTGGACCGGCTCCTTTCCCTTCGCGAATCGGTGGATTTTCCCTGGGATTTCGAGATTATTGTTGTCGACGATGGCTCCTCGGATGAGACTGCTATGCTCGTACAAAACTTTATCCGGGGTGGGGAGAAGGTGCGGCTTATTAGCCACCCGAAAAACCTGGGTCGGGGTGCTGCGGTGCGGACAGCGATGGCAGAATTTCATGGCAGAGTGCTAGTTGTTTTGGACTCAGATCTGTCCTATTCTCCGGAAGTCGTCGGCGCTCTCGCTAAACCAATTCTTGAGGGGCTCGCAGACTTGACACTCGCCTCGCCCTACTCAGATGGTGGAGAGGTAATTAACGTGCCACTCCACCGCGCCAGCATTTCCCGGCTTGGGAACTTTGTTCTTAGGGATTCTTTCGCGGCTCGACGCCCAACTTCCACCTCTATCGTGAGAGGTTACAGCAAAAAGTTAACAGAGTCTCTGAGCTTAACGGCGACGGGCAAGGAGCTGAACCTCGAAGTGCTCTATAAAACAGAGCTGCTTGGATTTACCATTCTTGACGTTCCTGCAACGCTTCGTTGGCCCGAGAGCCGAGTACAAAAATCCCGCGGATCGACATTTCGGGGCGTTTTTTCCCTCGCGCCCGTCGCCAAGTCACACCTACTGTTTCAATTTTCGTCGCGTCCAGGGATGCTTTTTGGTGGGCCTTTCATAGTTTCTGCCCTGATTTTTCTCTATGGCAGTTTCACTCTCGCGGCGAGTTTTGTTGGAAAAGTACTCGTTGGAGCCGAGAGCGCTTTGCGAGTAACTTTCCTGGAAGGGGCTGTGACGGTTTATATTTCTAGCTTGGCTCTCGTTGCCGCGCTAATCCTTGCTGTTTTGTTTTACGTGGTTGCGCAAGGCAAACAGTACTTCGAGGAAATGTTTGTTCTTCAAAGTCGGATTTTTTATTCCCTAAAATCCCAATCCGAATGAACTCCGGCCCTCTAAAGCGGGCGGCATTGCCCACAAGGATGCTTGCCATTTCAGGAATTGTGATGGCGTCGTTGGCGACGGCCTCCATGGTCTTTTTTCCCAGTTACGTGGTTGAATACTGGCCCTCTGTTGCGGCAGTCATACCTCTGAGCGCCCTATTTGTGCTCCTGGCTGCTTTGCGATCCTGGGTGATACTCGACGGCAAGGTTTCTCTCCTAGACGCGGTGCTTGTTAATGGTCTGAGCCTGACACTCTCCTCGTTCTTACCGGCGAAGTCCGGAGAGTTGGCGAAGCCCTTTGCTCTCCGAAGGATGAGTGGCTTAAACCTCTACTCAGGTTCCTCACTTGTGTTTATGGAACGGGTTCTCGACGGGCTCGCCGTGGCGACTCTGGCGCTCTTTGGCGGAGTTAGAGCGGCCGAGTTGCTTCCAATCCGCAGTCCCTGGCTCGTCGCCGCAGTTTTGGCAGCAGGTGTTGGGTTTTGTCTGGCAGCCTGGCTGAGCTTTCCCCGAATTAGGAGAATAGTGCGCACGGCCATTATTGAGCTCCGGTCCCACCGATGGAGCCTGGGAAGAGTCGCGTGGCAGCTGCTCCTCACGCTCGCCATATGGGGCATATCGTTCTCGATGGTTTTTACATTCGCTCTCTTATCGGATTCTATTCAACTTGGCATCGGTCAGCTCTTTTCGGTGTTCGTGGGTTCAACCCTTGCGCTTGTAGTCGCAGTAACCCCTGGCGGATGGGGTTTTCTCGAAGGAGCAACGGTCGGTCTACTGGTCCTTTATGGTGTGGGGGTTGGAGACGCCCTCGCTTTCGCGCTCGCACTTCGGATAGCCCTCTTCATTGTCCCGTTTACCGTTGCCCTCATCGCTGCAGCTTCGCTTCATTGGCGGCAGGCTTCCCGGGTCGATGGTTAGGGGAAAGTTTGTGGAACCTCTGCCCGGGAGCGCGCCTCGCAAAATTCTCGAACAGCTCAAGCCCTTGTTTGAAATCCCAGATAGGACTGGAGATTTATTAGACCTACCAATACTCCGCTCGCAAGGAGTTTTTTCGGGATGGTCTTGGCTTGAGTTGCCGGACTGGGCCCGAAGATGCGTGCCCCGAGATCGCCCCGGACTATTCTTGCCTCGTTTCAGCGACACCAATAGCTATCTGGAATACGACTGGTGGAGAGCAATTGACTTTTTTCTCAGTTGCGAGTTCGAGCGTTCAATCGAAGCCAGGTCGGGCCCGACACATTCTTATGCCGGGAGTATGGGTGAAAAGGTGGCGCCAGCGTTTGATTATGCATGGGTAAATCGGATTGTCGCATTTTTGAAAATCTGGTGGGCGCGCCTCCACGGCCTTTCTGTGGAAAATCACTTTGGGGAGGTTCCGGCCGGTGTAATCACACTTACTCATGACGTCGATGCCCTAGAAAAGACCGCACGGTTGCGACTGAAGCAGAGTGCCTTTCAACTGCTTTCGGGAAACATTGGTGGGGGGATTCGCATGCTGTTCAGCACAGAGGACTATTCGCGACACGCGGAAATCATCGCTGCGGAGCAAGCGTACGGGTGGACGAGCGTCTGGTGCATTTACGCTGGGACAAAGAGAAATTCCCTTACTCTTCCCTCCCGATTATTGGACCCCGCATACTCTCTCGTCCACGAAAAATTATTCAATCTCCTTGAGTCCGTCAGAGGCTCGGGAGGGGCAATTGGGCTTCACTCTTCCTTCTCTAGTTGGAACCAAGTCGGGTTGATGACTGCGGAACAGGAGAAGCTGCGAGACCACGTTGGTCAAGAGATTAAGTATGTCCGGCAGCATTGGCTCAGGTTCAGCTTCAAAGAGACCTGGAAGATTCAACAGAACGCGGGGCTCGAAGTCGATTTCACGCTTGGCTTTAACGATCGCACGGGTTTCCGGGGCTCTGCCGCGCTTCCCATCACCGCTGGCTCAGCAGGCCTGACGGCAATTCCTACAGTCATAATGGACTCCAATCTTTATGATTCAAAATCAGGGACCGAAGAGGATAAGTTTCGCGAGATCGATAGGATTTTGGACGAGGTCGAGGAGTTTGGAGGACACGTGGCGGTAAACTGGCATCCTCATACTTTTGCGCCAGATTTCGGTTGGGGTTCGACCTACACCTATCTGCTCCAATCGATTAGCGTCCGGAGAATTAAGGTGAAGATTTGACTGCTGTAGTCGAGAACCCCTACCTGACCGTGGTCGAGAGGAATGTTCATCGGGTCCTTTCTCTGTTCAACCTTGATCATGTGGGTGGGTCGTTGGGTATCGCGGACCGGCGATACTGGGCTTGGAAAACTGTCGATTTTCCTAACGCCTCCATGCAGGGCCTTGGTTCCGGGATTGCCCGATTTTCTCGATTCCAATCTTCTCTTCCCTCCTCCGAAAAGAAGAGACTGGACGCTATCGCTTTGCAGTCAATTACAGCGCTCAAGCACTTAACATCTCGTTCCGGCGGGCTTGCAGAAGCGTTTCCAAATGAGGACTCTTTCTGTGTGACCGGTCAAGTGCTTTCAGACTCTCTCGATACGCTGCAGGTCTTGAGAGGAAGCATTTCCGAAAGCGATTCAAGTCAGGCTCTCGAAGCCCTTCGCCCACTCGCCAAGTTCATGAGCCGCGCGGAAGAAAGACATGCAGTCATCTCGAATCATCTGGCAACAAGTGCTCTTGCCTTGGTCCGATGGGCAAACCTGACCGGTGAAACGGAGGGGCTAAGACAAGCAGCGAACTGGATTAATCGGGTCCGGCACTACTCGAGCGAAGAAGGATGGTTCTTGGAGTACGGCGGAGCAGACCCTGGTTACCAGAGTTGGGCGCTTTCATCCTTGGCCCAAATCCACCGGGAGGCACCGACTATAGATGTGGATGATTTATTGGCAGGCGGCTTCCGCTTCTTATCAGCATTCGTGCAGAGTAATGGCAGCTTCGCCAATGGGTGCGGCAGTCGGATGACGAAATTCCTCTTTTGCGCCGGCGCGGAAATCCTCGCTACGTCCAATGATGATGCTGCGGCCATCGCCTCGTTCGCTAGAAAAAATATCACGGACCGCGCCTTCGTTTCCCTCGACGCGGTCGACGAACCGAATATCACTCCATTTTTCAACGATCTGATGCTGTCTGCCGAACTCTTCTCGGCCAAAAGAACGGTGGATGGTCACCTCAAGAGCTTCCAGTCGGCCGATTTCCCGCTCGCGGGACTCTACGTGCGCGGTGAGCCTTCGCGTACCATGGTCATTTCCTCTCTTCGAGGCGGGTGGTTTTCTGTCGCGCAGGCAGACTGTGCGACCGAGACATCATGGGAGCCTGTGGCAAAAAATTCTCGGGGGAAATTTTTTATTGCTGGGCGCGCGGACCGTGTTGAATTTGTCGCGAACCACGTTGTTCTCGACGTCCCCATGATGTCGCATCACCCGATTGCGCAATCGCCAGGGAAGTTTCTTCTCCTTCGGGTTTTTGTAATGTCACTTGGACGCGTAAGGGTCCTTCGAGAGCTGCTGAAATGGATCCTTGCGAGAATACTGATATTTCAAAGCGGAGCGGTCAAAGGGGTGGCTCGGCGGACAATTGATATCGAGACAGGTGTGGTGAAAGACGAGATTATTCAGGGAGAGCTGACCCTGGTCGAAAACACGGGAGTGTCGCCCGGTCATATGGCGTCCCAAGGATATTGGGGTAGATAGTTGATTCCAAGATTCCGCCCGCCACATTCTCTCCGCGATTTTGGTGCTGCCTTCTCCGCAAAACGCCAAGGCGCAAGTGTCCTCTCTTTTGAGGAAAAATTTGCGATGCTGGCTAATCAAAAATTTGCCAGAGTTTTTCCATACGGAAGAACTGCACTGGTGTTTGTACTTGAATACCTTAGGGATAGAGAGCATGGGAAGAAGCTCGAAGTGATTTGCCCGTCCTACACTTGCGTAGTTGTGGCTCACGCAATTGTTGAGGCAGGATGCACCCCCGTCTTTATTGACAGCAACCCTGACTCGCTCAACATGGATTGGGATTACACGCTCGAAGCGGTCTCCGATCGCACACTGGCCGTCATATCGACCTCTCTCTATGGGAACCCGGTCGAAGGGGGCGACCTCGACCGATTCCATTCAGAACATCCATCCGTGCCGATAGTTCAGGATTGCGCCCATTCATTTTTCGCCGATAACGTGCATCAGAAGGGTTTAGTTGCCATATACGGCATGAACATTTCAAAGCTGATGACGACCGTTTTCGGGGGAGTCGCCTCCACCGACGACAAAGAACTAGCTGACGCGCTCGCAGGCTTCCAGGCAGACCGCCTCTCTGTGAGCAATGTTCTCGCGCGAATCTTCAGGACGCTCTACTTTTTCGGCTCCCTTGCGGCCTTTTCGAGGCCCGGGTACTTCCTGACCAATTTGCTTCAGCGGGTGGGGGCGCTTGGAGCTTTTGTCAATTATTATGACCCTGGTAAAATAACTTTCCCCAAGGATGCTTATCGACAAGTCGGTGTCCTCGAGCTGCAACTCGGTATTCGCCAGGTTGCGAGTTTTTGGGCTGAAATTGCTCGCCGTCGATCGATCGCCGATGTTTACCGGGAAATCTTAGGACCCGTGGAGTCTTTAAAAATTCTTCAATACCGCCCTGGTTCGACGTATTCGCATTTCGTAATCCTTTCCGAAGAGGCTGACTTCTTACAAACTGAACTTCGAGCAAAGGGGGTCGAACTGGGCAGGGTCATCGAATACGACGTGTCAGCTCTGCTGCCATACGAGGCGGCCCCCTACTTTGGTCCCGGGTTTTCTCGGCAAGTCTCGGAAAGGGTGCTCAATTTGCCAATTCATCGTGGGGTTGACGGGGCACGGGCAAGAGCAATCTCAAAAATGGTTCTGCGGGCTCTCTCGAAGGGACGGCAGAGCTAACGATGTCAAGTCGTGTATTGGTGGTTGCCGGAAAGGATCGCTTCGGCTCCCAACTTTTAGAAGAATTCTCGGGAAATCCCGGTTTTGCCGTTGCCTACGATACCTCGCCGTCTCTGTCACGGTTGGTGAAGTTGATTAAGAGGCGGGCCATCCCAGTAAAGTTCCTTCTCCTAACCCTTGCGTGCCGGCTTTATACCCCCCCTTCCCGGATTCGACGCTTCCCGGAATTTAGGTCCGCAGATGAGTTGCTTCGTATGGCGCGCGCCGTTGGCGCAGAGAAAATTCTCATGTTTCGAGTGGGCCAGATAATCCCTCCATTTTTATTGGAAGAGTTTGAAGTCTTAAACGTCCATGCTGCTCGCCTCCCAGAATACAGGGGTCTTGCAAGCATCTATCGCGCCCTCAGCGAGCGTAACTTTTCTCAGCAAGCGGTACTCCACCGGGCGACAAGTTCTATCGACGGTGGCGAGATTATTGCCAGCCGTGATTTCCTGTTAGACGATACGGAGAGTTACTGCGTGAACGAAAAGATCGCTTATGGCACAGCGATTCAGTTAATTATAGATTTTCTCAAAGAAGCAGAGTAAAGGGTTCAGTTTTTAATAAAGGAAAATCGGGAGATTAGGTTCAGGTTAAGATTTCGAACCAGGCCAAAGGGTCGTTGATCCCAAATTTCTTCATCAAAGTGTTTTGACAGACCTTCTCTAATCGCATCCACATAGTTCGGATGCTCCCACGCAATGATTTTATCGTAATCAATTCCGTAGTTCCGTTTGACCCATCTCCTCGTCACCAAGAACCTCCCCAAACCCCAGGCTAAACCCCCCTCATTAGGCACCGCTCCTATTACCCGGCCACCCGGCTTCAATACGCGCGAAAATTCGATGAGGTGCTCATCGAGGTCCCGAAGGTGTTCGAGTGAATAAAAGGTCAGGATGTAGTCAACGGACCCATCTGGTACCGCGCTAATGCGGGATCGTTACGGCCTCGCGTCAAGGCCGTAAAATCGCAAGCACTAATGCGCTCTGCGTAGGAGTGAAACTTTGGGTCCACTTCCACAGAAATATAATTTTTGGGTGTTCCCTGCCACAAAGACCTATGCGGGAGAGTTCCGGGGCCTATCTCGAGGACCGTCTTGCTGCCGAAGTTGAACCGGGTCACTATTCGGTAGCCGGCGCTGTTTAGCCGACCACCTAGGCCCTTCGTCTGGGTGTCGATGTGAAAATGGTGATAAGCCGCGAACCACTGAACCCAATCTGAATCCAGATCGTTAAATTCTTGGGCTAATTCTTCGCGGTAACCGAACAGCGGCGTACGAATCCTCGCCCAGCGGGCGATCCTCGCGAAGGGCACATGCGATCCTTTGGTACTCACAATTTCCTGTCGACCGATGCCCAAAACGAAATTTTTCTTACAATTGGATTCAATTCATCACTTACTCTTCGCCTAAGCCGACTCCACCGTCACCGACCTGACAAGAGAAACGGAATGAGATAAGTTTAGCCTGTCTATTTTTTATATTGCAACTCGGAAGGCAGCAACTTGATTCACGAGTTAGCCGGTCGTTCTCGGGTTGTGAACACTCCCCAGAACCCGAGTCAATACCACCGCGTGGCCCCTGGTTTGCTTCTTCTGCTCCTGGTAAGCCTTTCCCTATGGAGCCAGACCGGGGGGTTTCGGGTTCGGGAATTGTTAGCGATTAAGGGCTTTTCCTCGTTCGAGCTTGTGCAGGCACAGCTAAACCCGGAATCATTCACAAGAGACTTTCCCGGAGGAGCGCGACTGACAACAGCCAGCCCACTGTCGTGGCTTCATGTAGGGGCTGCTGAATTGGGAGTCGACTCGGTTCTTTTCTACTACCTAATGGTGGTCTTTGAAATTTTAGTGTTTTTGGCTGGAGCAAATGTGCTCTGGACTTCCCTCTTTTCCCAGCTGCCAGGGCGGGTTTCAAATAATCTCGTCGTGCGAAATTGGTCCTTTGTCGTCCTCTCGGCGGTGCTGCTTCTGAGCAATGCGCAGGCTTCTAATCTGGGGCGCTTCGGCTTCCCCTTCTTTCACGGGCAATTTTATGGCTTTGCTGATGGCCTGCGATTAGCGGCTATAGGACTTGCCCTGCGTAGGAAGTGGTGGCAATCGGCCCTCTGCCTGTCTGCGGCGTTCGTAATCCATCCAATCAAGGGTGCTTTCGGATCTGTCGTGGTGTTGGTGATTGCTATTCACCAAATTAACCAATCGCGCAGTCTGAGGAAGGTCCTGCCGTTAGCAATATTTCCCCTCATTGCGACCATATGGAGCCTAATTACTCTGCGGCCTCCGACAGAGGGTGTCCCGCTCGGTGATTTCATCGCGTGGACACGGGTTTTCCAATCCCACTGGTACCCACTCGACTTGGGGGTTTTCGGGGCACGGCAGTTTGAATATTTTGCACCTTTCTCCTTCCTCATAATTTCCGCGCTACTGGCACTAAATCTGCTCCCCGTATCTGCCATGGTGAGGCGAGGGTTATCTTACTCGATGGTGTCGTTGACCTTTCTAACAGGGTTGGGGGTGGTGTTCTCCAGGTGGCCAGTGTCTGAGTTTTTGATTAAGTTCTCACTGGTGCGGGCTAGCACTTTAATGGTGCTCCTAGCCGTCTTCGTTGTGGTGCTTTCATCGCTATATTTTGTCACTCAGAAAAGGTACGGTTGGGCATCCTTTTACACGGCGCAGGTCGCGCTGTTCTTCTTGCCCACTTCCGCTTTTCATCTTTATTCACTTGCGCTGCTTGCCATTCCCATCGCGATATTTATTTTCAAATCGAGAACGCTCGCGTCTGGCGCAATTGGGTCTAGCTACGTTATCGTTCTCGGCATCCACCTGGTAAACCTTTCGTCTGAACAATTTATTTCCCATTTCTTGGTCGGTGCAGCAGTGGGTCTGATGATCTTCGGTTTGGTTTGGTTTTTTATGACAATTCTCCGACCAAGTGATGGCCGATGGGTTCCCGCAGTCCTGGCGGTCTTCGTCTTGGCTGCCGGAGGCCAATGGGCGTCTATAAGGGTAGACAGGACTCTGCCAGATGTCGAGTACGCACGAGAATATCTTGCGGTTCAGGAATGGGCCATGATTAACACAGGGGTGGGTGATTTGTTCATGGTTGACCCGTGCTTAAATTATGGCTGGCGAGATTTTTCGGGGAGAGCCTCATTGGGTACCCCACGCGAATGGTTCATGACAGGCTGGATTTACAGCGGAGATGGCTCTGTGCTTCGGAGAGGGAATGAAATCTCTGAATCGCTGGGGTTGCAATTAGATCCGCGAATTCTTGGCCCCCAGTCGAAAGCAAAGGTGTGCGACCTTGCAAGGGACGCGTATTATTCGCCGGGTTCCGCTGGCCTCATTGCAATCGCGAGGGATCACGGCGTGAGCCACTTTGTGCTTTTGAACGAAGAAACCTCTCGGAGAGGTTTGGAGCTCGAGCCTGGCTTTGCGGTCGAATTCTCGAACAGCTCCTTTACTGTGGTGCAGTATGGTCGATAAGGGCCTGTGCGATGACGCAGAGTTTTCCGATTGCGCGTGCGAACGTTGGGTAAGGGTCTGAGAAATGTGCGGTGTTGCAGGGTATTTGTCGCCAGGTCATGGACTCTCGCAAGCCCGTTTTGATTTGTCGGCAGCGTTAGTGAGCCTCGAACACAGGGGGCCAGATGGCAGTGGAAGCTGGTTTGGTCCGGTATCGCGGGGTGAAGTTGGGCTCGGCCATACTCGCCTGAGCATCATCGATTTGTCGGAAGACAGCGCACAGCCCATGGTCTCAGGCGATGGCAATCTGGTCCTCATCTTCAATGGAGAAATCTACAACTACCTTGAATTGAAGGATTTGCTCGAAAAGGAGGGCTGTCGCTTTGAGTCGCACGGCGATTCTGAAGTCTTGCTCCAAGCTTGGGCCCGATATGGCAAGGCATGTTTACCCATGCTGAAAGGCATGTTCGCCTTTGCTCTCTACGACATAGGAGCCCAAACGTTGTTTCTTTCGAGAGACCGGTTTGGCATGAAGCCTCTCTACTTTAGCCTCGCAGGCGGTTTGTTCCGTTTTGCATCCGAGCCTGCAGTGTTAGCACGGATGGTTGGGCGTGCCGAGATCAATCATCAAAAAGCTTACGAGTACCTCGCGCTTGGACTTTACGACACCTCCCAAGAAACCTTCTTTAACGATGTTTTTGCGTTGCCGCCAGGAAAGACGGTCGAGGTGCGATCAAAACGCGACGCCGTGGAGGTGATCGAAGAGCGTTGGCACAAGACATCACCGCCGGAAGAAATTGATGTCGGGCTAGATGAGGCCGCGGAGACCGTCAGGGAATTGTTTTTGAACTCGATTCTCTTGCATCTGAGGTCGGACGTTCCTATTGCAGTGGCGCTTTCCGGCGGTCTCGATTCGACTGGAATCGTTGGCGCTGTTAGGCACTTGCAGCCGGACCGTGAAATCCACTCATTCAGCTATGTTTCCCCTGGTTTCGCTAAAGATGAGTCGGAATGGGCTGCCCTGGCTTCTGCGCACCTCGGTACGGAGCACCACTCGCTAACCTTGAGTCCCTCTGACGCTGTTGAAGCCTTTGACGCATCCGCTCGCAGCCAAGGCGAACCGACCGGCAGCTCGAGCATCCTTGCGCAGTCGGCCGTTTACCGAAGGGTTTCCGCCGCCGGGTTTCGAGTGCTACTCGACGGACAAGGTGCAGATGAGCTTTTCGCGGGCTACCACGGTTTCATCGAATTTCGACTGAGAACCCTTTTGGGGAAGGGTGATGTCGCCGCTGCCTTGAGGCTTGTTCATCAGTGGCAGGCAAAAAGGCGGGGCAACAATATGCGAGACCTAATACCCTCTTTTGCGGCGACCTACGTCCCCCGTAGGCTCGCGGCGGCGGGTTCTTGGCTTATTGGAAGGAGAGTTACGCCGCCATGGATTGATCCGTCCCAGCTGGCAAAGTCTGGCGTGATACCCGGAGTTCCAATAATTGCCGGATATCCAATTCTCCCAGTTGAGCAGCCCCCTTTCCTGCAGGGTCATCTAGGAAAGAGTCTGTTTCGCGGGGATCTCGTGAGGCTGCTGCGCCACGGTGACAGAAGTTCTATGGGGTCTTCGGTCGAGAGCAGGCTGCCGTACCTCGATGCGGATCTTGTCAATTACGTTCAATCACTTCCAGAGAGCCTGCTGCTATCCCCGCGGGGAGAAACCAAAAACGTTTTGCGTCATGCGTTACATGGAATCGTTCCAGAAGAGATAGCTTTCCGTCAGGATAAGATCGGGTTTGACACCCCAGAGGATTCATGGTCTTCAGGTTTCCAAGAAATGCTTGAATTCTCGAGCGATGGTCTCGCCCGCTTCGACTGGATCGATGCACCGAAACTGCTCGCGCAAAGTACACATGGTCGGAAAACTTTTAGTGTCAGCGCCCGCTTGGCGTGGAGAGCCTTAAGCCTGTCGCGTTGGGCTTTGCAAGTTGGGTGAGGACTGTAATCGCAATTTTCGAATTTTGACAGCCGATGGTTTAGTCGTCCGCGATGCGGTGGAACTGCCGGCACCGCTGCTCATGAGGTGCACCATCCGAGGAACCTGAGGGGGTCGGGCATCCAGATTTTGATCCTGACTGACACGGAGGTCAGGAACGATGAGCTCATCTTGGTCGTCTAAAACGTATTATTTTAGGTTAGTGCTTGAACTCCGCCCGACCATCGCACACCCTGAATGTGAGGGTGTGCGATGGTCGGGCGGTCGAGGGCTACCAAGAATGTGCGGTAAGAGGCGAAGGAGCAAGGTAGGTTCTCTAACCGGTTAGATTGTGGTGGCACCGTCCGTGCTGTTGCGTCCAAGTAAGGGCCCAGTGTCGACCCTATTACCGTTGGCGACGACATGACATGCCCCGTGTTTTAGGTGCAGTTTCTGTCAGAATCATCACTGGTTTTTAGGGGGTGCACTTTTCAGCATGAACCGCTGGGGCCAAATACCCCAGTGTTGAATGCGGCCGGGTCGTGCTGTAATCCTCCTTCCAGATTCCGATGACGCCCTTCGCATGGCTCAGCGAGTAAAACTGGTTGACACTGAGACATTCGTCCCGGAGCCTGCCGTTGAAGGATTCGATCAACCCGTTTCTCCAGGGTTGCACTGGAGGGATAAACACCAAGTCCACCTCGATAGCCCCTTCGCAACGGGCTTTCGGGGTGGATCCTGGCCCGTTGTCGGTCGCGTCCCGCTGAGTGGTGTGGTTTCTCAACACCGTGCGGGTCAGTTTTTCTAGCTTAGGCGGCGGCGAGTTCGGGGAGCATCTGACCTGCCCCTTGTTTTAGGTCCAGTTGATCTGACCCCCAAATATTGGCCGTTGTTGATGAGAGTTGTGGCCTGGTGGCTTCGAAAGGAGCACCTTATGCCCAGGCAGTATCCACCCCATTTTCGCCGTGACATGGTCAACCGTATGGTGGCTGGTGAAAGCGTCTTATCTCTGGTTCACGAAACCTCAGTGCCGGAG
>Ga0307934_1001319_pt1 | contig 15436 bp, 16 predicted proteins | sample OrgLakmetageno90_FD_201838 | JGI IMG/M metagenome (GOLD analysis project Ga0307934, IMG submission 201838) | Saline water microbial communities from Organic Lake, Antarctica - #90 | ecosystem: Environmental > Aquatic > Non-marine Saline and Alkaline > Saline | place: Antarctica: Organic Lake... | reverse complement strand
GATAAACTCTATAATAGCTGCACATGAAAGATGCTTGTCATTTTCATAACCCAAAGCTCTAGCAAAAAGCATCACTAAAAGTGGGCGAAGTCTTTTGCCACCACTATTTATAATGTAATGACTGATTTGATTGATAAGAACCACATCTGAAGATAATGAATCAACAATAGTTTTGTTATTTTTTTCAATATCATCTTTTATAAGGTGCTGTATATCTTGTATTGTCTGCATAATTCAACTTAACTAAATTTGTTATTTAAAGGATAATAGAGAGAGATATTTATCAATATTTAATTATATAGATTGAGTCAATAATTTAACTACTTTTATAAGCTTCTCTGAGCAACTTAAATATTTCTTTAAATGATTTTCTAGGCTTATCTTTTTCCACTTCTTTGTTGTGACTTCTAATCAACTGTCTTAGTTTTTGTATATCTATACTTGGATGCTCTGTGATTAGCTTATCTAGTGAAACTTTTGCTTTTTCTGGATTGACTAAATTATCACGAACATTTTCAATTCGCTGTAACAATAAATTTGCATCTTTGTCGTTGTTTGTAGCAACATCATAAGCTTTTTGAACCTCTTCTATATTGTCAATTTTTCTAAGAAGCTTACCAATAAACTGAGTTTGTCTTTTTAAGGCAATCTTTTGCATAGTCCTAGCATCAACCACATTAATTTTTATAGTATCTGTAAGGGGAATGCTGTTTAACTGTTTGTCATTAAGCTCAACTAGTTGCCTACCAAAATCTCTAATTTCATAGACATCTTTTTTTACACTGCTCTTACTCCTGCTTAGTCTATAGTGTGATGCTTCTTCTTCGTGTTCTAAACGATCTTTTTCATCAAGATCTATTACTTTTCCCATAACTCAACTTAGATATTTTTATATATATTAATATAGGTTATAATCTTACACTATCAGAGTATTTAATTCATCAAAAGTATCAGGAGAAAAACAACTATGTTTGATTGTAACATAAATAACCTAAAAAATTCCGATAGAGAAATCTACGATGCAGTAGAGTTAGAAGTAAAAAGACAGCACGAACATGTTGAGCTAATTGCATCTGAAAACTATGCTAGCCCTGCTGTAATGGAAGCTCAAGGCTCTCAACTTACAAATAAGTACGCTGAAGGTTACCATGGCAAGAGATATTACGGCGGTTGTGAATTTGTAGATATCGCTGAAAGATTGGCGATAGAAAGAGCTTGTAAGCTATTTGGTGTCGACTATGCAAATGTACAGCCTCACTCGGGCTCACAAGCAAATGCTGCAGTTTACAATGCACTAGTAAAACCTGGTGATACTGTACTAGGTATGGATCTAGGAGCTGGTGGACACCTTACTCATGGTAGTAAAGTAAACTTCTCGGGTAAAATCTACAACTCCGTACAGTACGGCTTAAATGAAGCTGGTGATATAGACTACGACCAAATTGCTCAACTTGCAAAAGAGCATAAGCCTAAGATGATTATCGCAGGTTTCTCAGCTTTTTCTGGTATCATTGACTGGGCTAAGTTTAGAGAAATCGCAGATTCTGTAGATGCTATCCTTATGGCAGATATTGCTCATGTAGCAGGCTTGGTAGTTGCTGGTGTTTATCCAAACCCATTCCCTTTCGTAGATGTAGCTACTACAACCACACACAAGACTCTTCGTGGTCCTCGTGGTGGTTTGATACTTTGTAACAACAACCCAGATCTTGCAAAGAAACTAAACTCAGCAATATTCCCAGGTATTCAAGGTGGTCCTTTGATGCATGTGATCGCAGCAAAAGCGGTAGCGTTCAAAGAAGCATTAGACCCAAGTTTTGTAACTTACCAAACTCAAGTTCTTAAAAATGCTAAAGTCCTAGAAAGAGTACTAAAAGAAAGAAATATCAATATCATCTCTGGCGGTACACACAACCATCTGTTGCTTTTAGATATTACTAGCACAGAATTTTCTGGTAAAGAAGCAGAAGCTGCATTAGGTAGAGCAAATATTACTGTAAATAAAAATTCTATCCCAAATGATCCTCGCTCTCCATTTGTAACATCTGGCCTAAGAATTGGTAGCCCTGCTATCACTACTCGTGGATTCAAAGAAGCTGAATGTGAGCTAGTTGCAAACCTATTTGCTGATGTGGTATTTAACTGCGGTAATGAGCAAGTAGAAAAAGAAGTCGCTCAAAAGATTTTAGAGCTTTGCGATAAGTTCCCTGTTTATAAATAAGCTTATATCTAAAAAATAATCTTTCCCTACTTCGTGCGGAATTCCTTAAATTAACTAGTAGACTTCTTGCAAAACTACAAAAATTAAGCTGGTTGAGCCTGTCGAAACCTAGCATAACATCTAGCATTAACTGTGATTTTTAGAACCGAATAATTACTAACACTTCAGTTTTGCAAGAAGTCTAGTCTAAACAGTTTTTACTGATTCTAAATGAAAGGACGCACATTGCGGCAAGCAACTGTTAAGACAATGATTAAACGACTTCAATTGTCTGAGCATAGCGAGTTTTTGAAGGCGTCATTGTCGTACAATTAAGCGGCGAAACCATTCTATAAAAAACAACCATACGCCGAACCTACAAAAATTTCTCAAAAAAACTAAACTCATAATTAGACTCAAACTTGATATTCTTATCTGTAATATCAACCTCTTTATCTTGATAAGTTATATTTGTAACCATACCACCTTGGACTTTTACTTTTAGCTCATCTGAGCCATTGGAGTATATCTTTGTAAACGGTAGCGTTTTGCCAAAGCACCATTGCCAATCTTGCAGATTTTCCATTTCTTTAGTTATAAGCTCTTTATTTTCAAGAGGAGTTTCTTCACTTATGAGGCTTAGCTCTAGCGATGGGAAATTTCGTAAGAATGAACGAGTAATATCTTGGGTCTGAATATCTTTAATCTCAGCTAGATTTAGCACCTTTGAACGATGAGATTTGACACCTTTAGTATCTAAAGATTCATCAATCGGCTGATGTAGATAGTTATACAATTTCGCAGTATCTGCATTTATAAGAAGTGTGCCATGCTGAAACGCCCTATCCTTTTTTTCTCGAAACGCACTACCAGAAACTTTATAAGTAAAATTTTCATGATCAATCACAATATCATTTCGTTCATTAGGGTAAAGCTCAAAACCAATTTTATTAACCACCGCACAGACTAGCTCTAGGTTTGCTTTTACATCGTGCTTTTCTTTAGGCGAGATAATCGTATAGTTTAGATTACCATAGTCATGATAAACCGTACCACCGCCACTTTGACGCCTAACTACAGGGATATTGTCGGCATTCATTGCAGTAAGATTGCATTCTAGCCAAGGATTTTGAGCTCTACCTATTACTACACATGGTGAGTTTTGCCATAAAAATAAGATTTTCTCATCTTCAAGTTTTTCCAAAAACAACCAATTTTCTAATGCTAAATTGAAGTAAATATTGTTGCTTTGAGATATATATATTTTCATAGTACACAGTTTTTAATACTTTATATAAATAAGTATAAGGTTTTATTGGCTCTATAAAAGTGTTTTGTGCTATAATTTTGCTTTATTGAATAGTTATATATTGATCAAATGCCTTCTATAAATGAAACGCTAGAAATTATAAAAAGAGGGGCTGATGAAGTCCTAATTGAAAACGAGCTTATCAAAAAGCTTGAAAAAGACAGACCACTAATCATAAAATTTGGTTGCGACCCTACTGCTCCTGATATTCACTTAGGGCATACTGTGGTTATCAACAAGCTTAGACAGCTTCAAGACCTAGGTCATGAGATACATTTTTTGATAGGTGATTTTACCGCTCAAATCGGCGATCCTACAGGGAAAAATGCTACAAGACCTCCTCTTACTAAAGAAGAAGTTGCTTTCAATGCTGAGACTTATACAAAGCAAGTCTTCAAGATACTTGATAAAGACAAGACTATTGTGCGTAGAAATGGCGACTGGTTCGACAAGATGTCTGCTGGCGAGATGATAAAGCTTGCATCAAACTCAACTGTTGCTCGTATGCTTGAGCGAGATGATTTCTCAAAACGCTACAAAGGTGGTCAATCTATCTCTATACATGAGTTTTTGTATCCTCTAGTGCAAGGGTATGATTCTGTAGCTATGAAAGCAGATATTGAGCTAGGTGGTACTGATCAGAAATTTAACCTACTAATGGGCAGGGAGCTTCAAAAACAAAACAATCAAGAACCACAAATCATCATCACGATGCCATTATTAGAAGGCTTAGATGGCGTTAAAAAGATGTCAAAATCTAGCCATAACTACATCGGTATAGAAGAGCCTGCTAATGATATATTTGGTAAAATAATGTCTATATCAGATGAGCTAATGTGGCGCTACTATGAGCTTTTGAGTTTCATATCGCTTGATGCTATTGCTGAACTTAAAGTTGAAGTCGCTAATGGTAAAAATCCTCGTGATATTAAAATTGAGTTAGCTAGAGAGCTGATTCAGAGGTTTCATTCAAAAGAAGATGCTGAACGAGCTTATCAAGATTTTGTGCAAAGATTTCAAAAAAATCAGATACCTGATGATATAGATGTAGTAGAATTAGATGCTAATGATTTGCCTATAGCAAACTTATTGAAAGAAGCTGGCTTAGTTGCAAGTACTTCTGAAGCTAATCGTATGATTAAGCAAGGTGCTGTTAAGATTGATGGCGAAAAAGTAGAAGATAATTCCGCTATATTTGGCAAAGGTACTGAAAATGTGTTTCAAGTTGGTAAACGCAAATTCGCAAAAATAATTATAAAATAAAATAATAAAGGAGTTAAAAGAATGGATAAGTTTTTACAAATATTTGTAGGTGTTTTAATAATCGTAACAATCATTACGCTGTTTATCAGCTTATTCCCTATAGCTATAAAAGTATGTGTAATTTCAGCTATAATCAGTGCCGCTATATATGTGGCTCTTAAAATGATTGAGAAGTTTAGTAATTAATTATCTTAGATAAGTCTTTATATCTCTTATTCAGACAACCACAAGGGATTATCCCTACTGAAACTTATATCTAAATAGTAGTTAGCTCAACCTAACGAAACTCTCGAAATAAAATCTAATGTTTAAGCAGTCAAAGCACATAGCGGTTAGTAGTTACAAAAAGCAAATGATTAGAAGATAAAACTGTTTGAGCATGGCGAGTTTTTTATTTTCCATTTACTTTAAACTACGATAGCGTAGTGCTAGTACAAGAAAATTCTCCTCTTGAGAGGAGTACCATGCTTGCATGGGGAGGTGTGGTGGTCTGCCATGAAAAAAGTATGGCGTCATTGCTTACGAAGTAAGCGGCAAAACTATTTAAATATTAGCTACTACTCTACCTGCCTACAACTATAAGAAGATTCCTCTATAACTAATCATCTTCCCTTCTTTTAAAACCAATTATTTCACGGCGTTGTTTTTTGGTTGGTTTATCTGTACTTGTAAAGCTAGCTGTCTTTCTAAGATCAGTCTCCTTTTCTCTCTGCTCGACACTCTCAGAAGTTTCACTGTATAATTTTTGAGCATCTGTTGCAGCTTTTCTAATGTCATCGAGCATTTCTACTACTATTGTCTTTTTAATATAAGACTGTTGAATTTGATATTTATCTCCAAGATTAACACTCCTACTAACTTTAGCTTTTTGCCCTTGAAAATGAACCTTGCCACCCTCTATTGCCTTTTTTGCCAAAGCTCTAGTTTTGTAAAATCTTGCAGCCCATAGCCATTTATCTAATCGTACACTCATATATCCATTCCTTATGAAAATTTAACTGCCTTTTAAACACAGATCAACTACAAAAAACTTCCATCCATAATACAGTGCCCTCCTACGGCTTACTTCGACTCCGCTCAGCACAAGTGACCGTAGAGACCATATAGAAGAAATTCGCAGTTATAAAATGGACAGCACAATGTGACTGCCCCTACAACCAATATATTTATCAAACTAAGGTCAGTTAATTATAACCAATCTGTATAAATCTTTTAACTTTTTGTAATAGTTTGTTATTCTAAATAGATATTTTACATCTAAATTAAACTATGCAACAAATTTTAAACTTATGCAAAATGACTACCACTCTTGATGGTGATAACAATGCCACTTACCATATAGATGATATCAAACTAAACGATTTTATCGGTAAGGATATAACTATAGAATTTCTAAATGAAATAAACTGTGTATTTTGTGGCAACAAAACTAAAAAAAGCTACTCGCAAGGACATTGCTTTATGTGCATGCGTAGGCTACCACAATGCGATATTTGCATAGTTAAGCCAGAGCTTTGCCACTTTGCAGAAGGTACTTGTAGAGACGCTCAATGGGGGCAGGATAACTGCATGAAGACACACATTGTATACCTTGCTAACACAGGCGACCTAAAAGTTGGTATTACTAAGCTTAAAAATGTCCCATCACGATGGATCGACCAAGGAGCTAGTCAAGCTGTACCTATATTTGCAGTTGAAACTAGACTACTCTCGGGATTGGTCGAGGTAGCTATCAAAGAGCATATCTCCGATAAGACAAATTGGCGTAAGATGCTACAGGGCATACCTGATATGAGCGTTGATTTTGCTAGTCTAAGAGATGAGTTGATTGAAAAATCAAAAGATAAGATAGCTGCCATCAAAGCAAAGTATGGTGAAAATAGTGTAGAACCTGTTGAGACAAATATCCAGCAAATCAACTTCCCTGTTTTAAAGTATCCTGAAAAAATAAAATCATTTAACTTTGATAAAGACCCTATAATCAAAGCCAAACTTATGGGCATAAAAGGACAGTATTTTATATTTGATACAGGTGTGATAAATATCCGTAAATTTAGTGGCTATAAGTGTAGTATTAGCTCTTTAGACTAAGACCGGTTAAATTATCAAATTATTTTTTACAATGACATGATATACTAGATTTTTAACATTAAGCAAGAAATTTATAAGCAAATGAGCATTAAAAAAACTCTTTCAAAAATCAAACTTTCTCATCGCCGTAAAAATATCCTAACGAATGAATGGATATTAGTATCTCCTCATAGGCTCAATAGACCATGGCAAGGGCAGTCCGAAGAGACTCAAAAAGACACTCGTCCAGAGTATGATGAGAACTGTTACCTATGCCCTACTAATACGCGTGCCAATGGTGAAGTAAATCCAAATTTTGCAGATACATATATTTTTGAGAATGATTTCTCTGCTCTTACAAAAGAAAAGCTTGATAGTGATTTAGAGATAAACGATGATTTGTTTCAAGTTAGTGCTGCTACAGGTGTAGCAAAAGTACTATGCTTTTCAGCAAAGCATAATCTCACAATGGCATCTATGGAAGAGATTGACATCACTAAGGTTGTAAAACTTTGGGGTGATGAAGTTGAAACTTTAAGCAAAGACTACCAGTGGGTACAAGTTTTTGAGAATAAGGGTGCTATTATGGGTTGTTCAAACCCTCACCCTCATGGTCAAGTCTGGGCTTGTGACTTCCTACCTACAGAAGCAGAAAAAGAAAATACAGCACAGAAAGCTTACTTTGATAAAAACAACTCAAATATGCTACTAGACTATGCAAATAAAGAGATAAAAGAACAAGAACGCATAGTTTATCAAAATGATGACTGGCTAGTTGTAGTACCATTTTGGGCAACATGGCCGTATGAAACTATGCTTTTGCCTAAATTTAAATGCTCGCACCTAAACCACCTAACAGATGCTCAGCAAGTATCTCTAGCAAATGCTCTAAAAAACATATTGGTTAAGTACGATAAGTTGTTTGACACATCATTCCCGTATTCTATGGGCTGGCATGGCTCTATTGGTGCAAAAGAATCTGATTGTTGGCAGTTACATGCTCATTTCTACCCACCACTACTTCGCTCGGCTACAGTCAAGAAATTTATGGTTGGATTTGAAATGCTTGGCGAATCTCAAAGAGATATTACAGCAGAGTTGGCAGCAAAAGTTTTAAGGGAGCTTTAAATTTATGAGCAATATCACAAACAATATGCACAATAGTTTTAGAAAGCTATATAACAAAGAGCCTCAAGTTTATTTTTCTCCAGGTAGAGTAAATCTTATCGGTGAACATACAGATTATAACAATGGTCTTGTGATGCCTTTTGCCATAAATATGGGTACATACATAGCTATCGCAAAAAGAGATGATGAGCTGGTCTATGTGTATAGCGAAAATCTTGATGAGAAAAAATCTTTTGCGTTAAGTGAAGTAAAAACTGAGATTTCAAACACTTGGATCAATTATGTAAAAGGTGTGCTTAACACTATAGCTAAAGATTATTCCAAGAATATCGCAGGTGCAGATATATATATCTATAGTGATCTGCCGTTTGGTGCAGGTCTATCATCATCAGCATCTTTGACTACTGCTTTAGGGTTTGCTTATAATGAACTTTATCAACTTGATTTATCAAAGTTGGATTTATCAAAAATAGCCCAGTCAGTTGAGCATAACTACATTGGTACAAAATGTGGTCTTATGGATCAGATGGCTTGTATTTTTTCTCATAAAAATATGGCTACAATGATTGATTGTGATAACTACGAGCATAAGAATATCAACTTTGAACTAGATGAAGTTTCTATACTTGTTTGTGATACAAATATTAAGCACAATTTAGCTGAAACTGCTTACAATCACCGTCGTAAAACATGTGAAAATATCGCTAAGTTTAATGACATAAGCTCATTACGCGAGTTAGATGATACAATTTTAGCGAATACTAAAAGTAATTTCTCTGATGAAGATTATAAACTTGCTTTACATATCTATACAGAAAATCAAAGAGTCTTAAATGCCACTGATGCTATGCAATCAAAAGATTGGGCTAAACTTGGTAAACTAATGTATAAGTCGCATGATTCACTACGAGATGATTACAAAGTTAGTTGTGCTGAGCTTGATTATCTTGTTGAGCTTGCTAATAACTACGACCAAGTATTTGGTGCTAGGATGACTGGTGGTGGCTTTGGTGGCTCTACGATTCACTTAATTCCAGCGTATATACTAGAGGATTATAAAAAGCATTTAGAAGATAATTATTTTGATAAGTTTAATATAAAACCTCTTTTTTATGTGTCCAAGCCTTGCGATGGTGCAAAGAAATTATAAAAAACCTTTAACCTTTTTTATTAAATCATCTTTTTTATCATCGCTATAAATCTTAGCCTCTAAATTACCCCACACAGGTGCAGGCCAAGCAGGATCTGTCTCAAAACGCCCTACTACATGAATGTGCATTTGCTTGACAACATTGCCAATAGTGGCAACATTTAGCTTGTCTACCTTATACTCATTTTTAAGAAATTTAGAGAGCTTATTCGTGATTTTGTTTATGTTGTACTGCACAGAATCATCTAGCTCATACCATTCTGTCTTAGCTGTAAAAGGCACGATGATAAACCACGGAACTGTAGAGTTATTCATAACGAGTATTTTACAATCCAAATATTCACACACTTCAAATGTGTCATTTGCTAATCTAGCATCTAATTCAAACATCAAAAATACATCCTTATCTTTTCTAAGTCTTCTAGAGTATCTACACCTGCAGGAGTGCTTTCTAAAGCTTCTGCTACTGCGATTTTGTAACCATTCCACAGAACTCTTAGTTGCTCAAGCGACTCATAAGCCTCTATTGGTGAGCGAGCTAAACTAGCGTATTCTTTTAGAAAACCTACTCTATAAGCATACATACCTATATGGCGATAAAAGTCAGCCTTATCGATAGTATTATTTTCTGAAAAACCGCGTTCAAATGGAATAGATGCTCTACTAAAATAAAGTGCATAGTCATTTTTATCAAAGACAACTTTTACATTGTTAGGATTATAAACCTCTTTTGCACAAGTGATTTTCTCACACAGCGTTGAAACTACTGCATCAGGTCTATCGGCTAAAAGTTTTGCAACTTGATGGATATTTTCAATAGGAATCAAAGGCTCATCACCTTGTACATTTATCACGATATCATCATCTGCTAGATTAAGCTTAATCACAGCTTCTGCTAAGCGATCAGTACCAGACTCATGGTATTCGCTTGTCATAATTACATTATTACAGAAACCATTTGCAACTGTAGCTATCTCATCAGCATCTGTAGCTATCACTATATTCATAATATCAGATTTACTTGCTTGCTCATACACTCGCTGTATCATCGGCTTACCTGCTATATCTGCAAGCATCTTGCCCGGAAGACGAGTTGATTTTAGTCTAGCTGGAATTATAATATGAATATTAGCCATATTGCTTAATCTCTTCGATACTTAACTTAGTAGCTTCTTCTACTAGCATTACAGGGATATTCTCACGAATTGGATAAGCTAATTTATCAGCCTTACAAACTAGTACACTTTTTTCTTTATCTAAATGTAGTTCAGATCTGCATACTGGGCATACAAGAGCATTTATTATTGATTGATCCATTATGTTTACCTATATTTATATATTTCCGTTATATAGAATAATTTTAACACATCCGTATTTTTTAACTATATTTTTGCAAAATAGCTTTTACATTCCAGCATTTTTAAGTGTAAGATTCACTATGTTTATCTACTTTCATAAAAAATAATATGTTTTCATTCAAAAAAGCTAGTAATGTTTTACTCGTAACACAGATATTTTCAACCATAAGCTTTGCTGTTTTATATTCGACACTCGTTCTTTTCATGACACAAGCTTTAGGTTTTAGTGTCGCAAAAGCTAGTGCTATTATGGGAGTTGTTGTCGCATTTAACTACGGTCTTCATATATTGGGTGGCTATATCGGTGGTCGTCTAATTAGTTATCGTGTACTATTCCTTATAGGTATGGTTTTACAAGTAGTTGCCTGTGTATGTTTATCTTCTCCTTCAGTTGAGCATTTATATATAGGGTTAGCCCTGTTTCTTACTGGTTGCGGCCTCAATGTGCCATGTATCAATATGATGCTTACTCAGCAATTTGTAGGTGATGGTAATGAAAGAGAAACTGCATTTTTCTGGAATTATGCAGGTATGAATATAGGCGGTTTTTTAGGATTTACTATTGCAGGTATTTTTCAAGTTTCCCATAGCTACAACATCTTATTTTTACTTACAGCCTTTACAAATGTTATAGCTTTTATACTACTCTCTATCGGCTGGAAATCTGTTGCTGACAAAAACACTCCTTTAGTTCGCAAACTACAGACTATTGGCAATCACATTTTATTTAAAAACAATATCCTTGCTCTTATTTTGATAGTGGTTACAGCTGCTTTGCTATTTTTTGCCTTACAATACCCTCTTAATACTAATTATATTGCATTAGGAATAGGGATACTGCTACTGGCTATGTTTTATCCTATTGCAAAAGCTCAACCAACAAAAGTGCAAAGAGATAAAGTATATGCATATATAATATTAGCAGTCTTTGGATTGGTGTTTTGGTCCGCATACTGTCTTGCACCAATGGCTCTTACAGTATTTGCAGAGGCTAATGTAAATAAACACATACTTGGATTTACTATTCAAACCCAATGGTTTCAAAATGTAAATACCCTAGTACTTGCTACTGGTGGATTTATGCTGCCAACTATTTTGATAGTTATTAGAAAGCGTTTTACATTTTCATTTCCTATGCAATTTTGTTTTAGTTTATTTTTTATTGGAATCGGCTTCTTGATGCTAGTAATTGGTATTATGACGGCTAGCTATGATGGCTATACTGCTGCTATCTGGCTGATATTGAGCTACTTCTTTCAGTCTATTGGTGAACTATTGATTGGTCCTACAGGCTATGCAATGATAGGCAAGCTTGCTAGTCCAAATTTACAAGGCTTAATGATGGGCTCTTGGATGGTAGTAACAAGCAGCACATCAGGGGTAATCGCCAGCTTACTTTCAATCCTAGTTTCTTCACCAGATATAAACGCATCAGTAACATCTACAAATCCTAGCTATTTAACATTATTTGTATCTTTAACAACTATAGCTCTTATAGCAACTGTTGTTATGTATCTTTTTGTTCCTAAAATTAAAAAGTTAGCAAATATTTAGACTATATTTTATAAATACTATATCCTATAGTTTTTGCAACTTATATAAACCTAAACTTAGATGATAAATTTAGTCAATAATAAATACTCAAGATACGCACCTATCCTAGTCTCTATAACTATAGCCATAAATGGCTTTATTACTCTTTTAGTAACTGCTATCCCTATTATAAATAAAATATTTTCAACACATATAGATGATCATCTATCATCAGATCTTTATGCAATTGGTATGAAATTCAATATTGGACTAGGTGTAGTCATGCCAATCATACTAGGTTATCTGATGATACTTATAGCAAAAGGGGTTTATCAGAGAAAGCGAGCTTATTGGATTTTAGCTGTTGTATTTATTAGCTTATCAATACTTGGTGATTATATCCAAGATATCCATTTTTCTTATGACCTGACATTTATACTGCATTTTATGGAGATACTACTTCTACTAGTCTTTAGAAGACAGTTCAATCAAAAGACCTCTAAAAAAATATCGTTTCACCAATTCATAATCACTCTTACATTCTTGCTTTCTATCGTTTATAGTGTTTTGGGCGTTTACTATCTAAAAGATGAATTCAATGGTATTCACAATATATCAGATGCAGTGTACTTTACATTGGTAACTTTTAGTACAGTTGGCTATGGCGATATATCCCCTATTACAGATGACGCAAAGATGTTTACAATGTCTGTAATGATCATAGGAATAGGCTTCTTTGCAAGTGTGGTTACACTATTAGCTGGAAGTGTGATAGACAAAATATCTGATAAATTTAAATCTCAACACGGAGCATCATTAATGAATAATCACTTAATAATATGCGGTTACACTGAAGTAACAAAATGCCTTATAAAAGAATATTTTAAATCTCAAATAAACGATCTTATAGTCATAGAAAAAAATTACTTACAAAAATTTCTCAATATAAATGAAGAACAACAAAAACATTTTATAGATGCAGAATCTCATGATTATGAGGCTTTAAAAAAAGCAAATATAGCCAAAGCTGATGCAATATTTATTCTCAATGAAAAAGATTCTGATAACATACTTACACTTCTAGCAATCAAAGAAGTATTAAAAGACTCTCAAAAATTGCCAAAGATATCTATCAAACTAGATAAAGATGAAAGTATTAGTATTGCAAAAAACATAGGTGTCGATCAAATAGTTTCACCAACTAAAACAATGGCTGAAATGTTGATTAAAGATACTAAAGAATAAGCTCTTAATATGTGGGTAAGACAGCTTGAAATAGATGAGGAATATAGTTAGAGAACGAATGAATCTATGTTGCTATTGATATTATTTAGCCTTATATGAAATCAAATATTTTCTTGAAATAAATGCCATTACAGCAATCAAAGATATATCAATTATTAACAATATGATAGCTAATACCGTATTGTAATTTTTTTGAGAAAATGCAGCTCCTTGTCCAGCTGGCGTTACTATTGATGGATTATAAACTAAGCCATACTCTTTTATTATTGATGAGTTTATATCTCTGATATTTACTACAGGTACACCTTCTTTTAAGAAATCTACAGCTACTGAGCGTACAGATTTATAGCCTGTAGGTAGACTTTTTACGACTCCAGCTGGAAAACTTGGCAGTTTTATTATTTTATTTTTAATGTTTTTCTTTTTACCATCTTCACCTTTTACTGCTATGATTTTTGGCTGCTTCAAACCTACCGAAGCCATATTACCACCAACATTTATATAAGCTTTGATCTTATCTTTACCAGCAGCTTTTTTGTACATTTCCATTCTTGTCTTTATGGATTCAGTCGTAGCATGATGATAAGGGATGTTGATAGTCTTATAACCATTTCTTTTTATAGAATCATTTAACTTCAAAATAGCTGCTGGCGTCATACCAAAGCCATTATCTCTTGAGCCCCCCAAAGTTGCTCCTAAGATGTCATAGTCAAACAAACCTTTATCTACTAGATTTTTGTAGATATCTGGCCATGTAAAGTTAGGTCTATTTGCACCAAATTGTGATGCTCCTACAGAAAAAATTATAAGCGGTTTTAGTTCTAAAGTCTTTATTACCGAAAGCATCGCAATGTCTAGTGCTGGGTAAGAACCTGTTTGCTGAAGAGCTACTACATCTCCTTTTTTAAGATTAAGCTCGTTTAGCCAAGCTACAAATATAGCGGCCATATTTGGATTCACTGAAGATCTCTTAGAGTACAAATCACCCGAATCAGTAGTTATTTCAGACATTGATAACCCTATCAATCCAGTACATGAAACATCTCCAATATTTTTACACAAATACCCTTTTGACATAAAAAGGTCTTGGGTTAATCGAAAAGCTTCATAAGATGTTTCTGATGCTTCAACTTTTTGAGTATACCCCTTTGTCTCTACTACAAGATTTTTCTCTACAATATATAAAGAAAGCATCATGAATATAGTCAGAAATGAGATTATATATCTTGATAAAAATTTACGGTGCCAATATACAGTTTTCATGATTATATTCCTACTATTTGAGGGCCAATCAATACGATCAGCAGTAAACGAATAATTATAGATGCTATAAGTAAAGATCCTATAGTTTCTATAAGACCTTGTCTATCTATAGACAACGCTATCAAACCAGGGATAATATAACCAATAACTTGCACTTGATCAGAATAAAAACTTGTAGCTAAATATTGAGATAAAAATGCATTACACAAAGCACCGAGTATAAATGATAAAAGTACAGTGATGGCTATTCTTCTTCTACCATAAATAATCATAAACTTAGATAAAAATCTTACAATAGCAAATATCATCACCGATATAGTTAAGGTGATAAGAACTCTATCAGGAGCCCCCATCTCTAACGCAAAATATCCCGGTACAACCATACCACCTGTAGATAGCCCTAAGAGTGATACAAATATCAAACCAACTATTAATCCTATTCCTATTGAGAGTGTCAACGGATCCATATTATCTCCTTTATTCTTTTAAACTTTTTTAATACTATAATTTTATGCTTTTCTTATGTTCCTGATCACAAAAATCAACCAAGCTCATTCCTATATCTTTAATATTGCCAACACCTACAAGCATATAAGATTTTGCAGGCTGTGATGAATAGGTTTTCTCTAAAATCTCTAGCGGCTCCATACCTTCACAAACTATTGTTTGGGATGCTGCTATTTTTAATGATTTTGCATACTTCTTATAAAAAGATCTAAATACATCTGTACCAGTACCTATCAATACAACCAAATCTGGAGTCTGCCAGCTCAATATCGCTTCTGCAATCTGGTTTGATCTATCTTCTCTATCAGCTCGGCAATTTACAACCAACACTTTCTTTTCACAGTCTTGGTACTTCTCACAAAGCTTGTCCCATAGCATTTTTGTAGATACAGGATCATTTGCAGCAAAAG
>Ga0307934_1001316_pt1 | contig 15459 bp, 15 predicted proteins | sample OrgLakmetageno90_FD_201838 | JGI IMG/M metagenome (GOLD analysis project Ga0307934, IMG submission 201838) | Saline water microbial communities from Organic Lake, Antarctica - #90 | ecosystem: Environmental > Aquatic > Non-marine Saline and Alkaline > Saline | place: Antarctica: Organic Lake... | reverse complement strand
TTTCTATACTAAATTGTTAAATATCTCTATCTTCATGTAAATAAAATATGGTGGAGCCTAGCGGGATCGAACCGCTGACCCCCTGCATGCAAAGCAGGTGCTCTCCCAGCTGAGCTAAGGCCCCATATATTTACTTCAGCTTCTTATCTTATCTTTCGCTTTTGTTTAGCACTCACTCATTCACATACTGATGTATGCTCACTCGCTCAACACTAAAGTCAGCTTAGCAAAAATAAAAATCTTTGTAACTATTGTTTGATACTTTATGTTTTTCTTTTGCTAGTCAAGGCAGAAAGTTATGAAGTTTACTTTAGTAAACGAATGACTTTCTAACGATGAGCAGTGAAGAAAATGGTGGGTCTGAGTAGACTCGAACTACCGACCTCACCCTTATCAGGGGTGCGCTCTAACCAAGCTGAGCTACAGACCCGTATCTTATTTACACTAAAATATATTATCTACAAACACTAAGTTAAATCCAATGAGCTCCAGTTACTGAAGTTTATTTCTATTTTTATTGGTATTTCCTTTAAGGAGGTGATCCAGCCGCAGGTTCCCCTACGGCTACCTTGTTACGACTTCACCCCAGTCATGAATCACTCCGTGGTAAACGCCCTCCCGAAGGTTAAGCTATCTACTTCTGGAGCAACCCACTCCCATGGTGTGACGGGCGGTGTGTACAAGACCCGGGAACGTATTCACCGCGACATTCTGATTCGCGATTACTAGCGATTCCTGCTTCATGCAGTCGAGTTGCAGACTGCAATCCGGACTAAGAATACCTTTCTGAGTTTCGCTCCACCTCGCGGTATCGCAGCCCTCTGTAATATCCATTGTAGCACGTGTGTAGCCCTGGTCGTAAGGGCCATGATGACTTGACGTCGTCCCCACCTTCCTCCGCCTTGTCAGCGGCAGTCTCAATAGAGTACCCAACTTAATGATGGTAACTATCAATAGGGGTTGCGCTCGTTGCGGGACTTAACCCAACATTTCACAACACGAGCTGACGACAGCCGTGCAGCACCTGTCACTGAGTTCCCGAAGGCACCAATCTATCTCTAGAAAGTTCTCAGGATGTCAAGACCAGGTAAGGTTCTTCGCGTTGCATCGAATTAAACCACATGCTCCACCGCTTGTGCGGGTCCCCGTCAATTCCTTTGAGTTTTAGTCTTGCGACCGTAGTCCCCAGGCGGAGTACTTACCGCGTTAGCTACGCCACTAGATCCTTTACACCGAACCCAACAGCTAGTACTCATCGTTTACAGCGTGGACTACCAGGGTATCTAATCCTGTTTGATCCCCACGCTTTCGTCCCTCAGCGTCAGTATTAGTCCAGAGTGTTGCCTTCGCCATTGGTGTTCCTTCTGATCTCTACGCATTTCACCGCTACACCAGAAATTCCCCACTCCTCTACTATACTCTAGTCTACCAGTATCAAATGCAGTTCCAAGGTTGAGCCCTGGGCTTTCACATCTGACTTAATAAACCGCCTACGAACCCTTTACGCCCAGTAATTCCGATTAACGCTTGCACCCCCCGTATTACCGCGGCTGCTGGCACGGAGTTAGCCGGTGCTTATTCTTCAGGTAACGTCAATTCCTATAGCTATTAACTATAAGACCTTCCTCCCTGACTAAAGTGCTTTACGACCCTAGAGCCTTCTTCACACACATGGTATTGCTGGATCAGGCTTCCGCCCATTGTCCAATATTCCCCACTGCTGCCTCCCGTAGGAGTTTGGACCGTGTCTCAGTTCCAATGTGGCTGATCATCCTCTCAAATCAGCTAAAGATCGTAGCCTTGGTAGGCCCTTACCCCACCAACTAGCTAATCTTACGCAGGCTCATCCATCCGCGGCAGCAACAAGTGCCACCTTTAACCCTCAGGTATTATGCGGTATTAACAGTCGTTTCCAACTGGTATCCCCCACAGATAGGTAGATTCCTACGCGTTACTCACCCGTCCGCCACTCGTCAGCATCCCGAAAGACCTGCTACCGTTCGACTTGCATGTGTTAAGCATACCACCAGCGTTCAATCTGAGCCAGGATCAAACTCTTCAGTTTAATCTATTTCTGACTCCAACTACTGTTACTCAAATTCATTAACAAAGTGTTTGTATATAATATATCTATTAAATATCTCAAGAACTAAAATCTCTTCTCTTCCTCGCTACCCGTTAGATCACTCCCAACCGGTGAAGACATATAATACACATCACTTTTACATATTGCAACCGCTTTTTGCATAAATGTTAAAGTTTTTGCATTTATCTCAAAAAAAAGACCTTTTATCCAGGATAAAACTATTACCGTCGTGTTTTTCATACAGCTTTCTATTTTAATATTTTTTTGTAGGGATATGTTATATAGATACTCTTTTTAGGGTTAAAATAGATTCAACCCCTACTTTTACCATATGTGTATACATATATTTTTTAATCTAGCTACAACCTAAATTCCAGTTCAAAGTGCAACAGAATTTATTTCAGCCTCCAAATACTAGCTAATGTTACGCACTTTGATATGTATTGTAGGGACAGCAGAGGTGTTGAGCGGCCTATTTTATGGTTTTGAATCTATTCCTATGGTTCCTACGGTCACTTGTGCTGAGCACATTCGACTACGCTCAGTGACCACGGAATCGAAGTAAGCCGTAGGAAGACAGCGATGACTTGTTATCATGCGTAAGGACAAGTCGAGACTTGTCCACTATAAAAAAGCTTTTTGTTTAGAAAAAAACTAAAGTGCGTAATATCAGTAACCTATGTTTTACCTATAGGGTGGGCAACCACAAGGATTTGCCCCTACAACAACAGTATTAAGGGCACCTCTAAAAGAATTGTTTGAATAAAAAATCAGTGACTTAAAGATAAACTTAAAGAGAGGCTTAGGTTTTGAAAAAATATAACCCCAATACAAATCACCACATTTATCTCAAAAAAGTTTATGCCTAATTTAATTTTTTGATCTGCAGGTAGTAGCAATAGCTATTGGCTAATATACAGGATAAACGCATCTAAATTAAAGTTACATCTTCATTGCTAAAAGCTTATAAATAAAGACTTGAGCAATAATCATTCTAAATACTTAATACTCTCACTGTTGATAAACTTTCAATAAAACAACTTTTAGTGCTTAGATTTACTATTTACACTTGTTTTATCTACTACATTTATAGTTTTATGGCTAAATTTAGGTTTTTAGCACATTTTAACAGCATTACAACCACAATTTAGATGCGTTTACCCTGGCAAATATAAAAGAGTTAAAGACGGTGTGAAACACAAAGAGAGTGTGTGTAAATTTGTATCGATGCTGGTATAAGTCTAGTTGCCTGCCCAATTTGCATCAGTAGCTAATGGTACGCAAGTGAAGTTGACAGTTGAAGTGCCACCTTCTTGGCTTACATTATAAGCATAAAGATTGTTATCACCCGAGCCTCCCGTTGCAGCTGATCCTGTAGGAATTGAGATTAGTGCAGATGCGTAAAGATCAGCAGACTGGCTGCTAGTCACTAATTTTGTAAAGTCTGCAGCGCTGGATTCTGCTACTGCAAGCATTTCGGCAACAACTCTCTCCACATAACCATAACCACGAGCACATTTTACTGTAGCTGTACCCAGAGGAGACGCAACGTCACCAGCAGTCCAGCTCCATATTACATTATCAGTGGTGCCACTAGCACTCCCACCGCCTAGTGGTAATGATACAGTTATAGGTGTAGTGCTTAGGTAGTTCAAATCACTTGGGTTATCTTTTTCAAAGCAGCCTGTTAGCAATGTAGTTCCTGCAACAGTTATTGAAAGTGCAATTTTTTTATTTAATTTCATTTTTAGTAATCTCCTACTAATAGTTAAGGGTAGCATTAAAAATTTAGTTTCACCTACAATTTGGTGCCAAACTAAATCTTATCGGGCAAAATATAACAATTCAATTGTCAATTGTCAATTGTCAATTGTCAATTGTCAATTGTCAATTGTCATAAAATTATGAGCTGGCATTAATAGATTGCAAGGGCTAAATTAATAACCGATATTACGCACCAAACATAAATTTGAGCAAGAAGATAAAGTGTTGGATGCAAGGCAGGTTTTTATTAGCATAGCAGTAGCTATGGTAGTAACGATCTAACGCAGTCAGATGATACTTTAGCTTTTTGTCCTTTGGATGGTATAATTTGCATCAAATAGCGTCGTTACCAAGATTTGAAGCTACTAGTAGCTCCTACACCTTGTTGCCTCGCTCTTCAACGCAACTTATATCACTCAAAATATATTTGGTGCGTAACATCAGTTAATAACTAGACTTCTTGCAAAACTGAAGTGTTAGTAATTATTCCGTTCTAAAAATCACAGTTAATCCTAGATGTTATGCTAGGTTTCGACAGGCTCAACCAGCTTAATTTTTGTAGTTTTGCAAGAAGTCTATTGATGTTACGCACTTTGATATGTATTGTAGGGATAGCACAATGTGCTGTCGACTTTATAGTTTCGGACTTATCTCCTATGGTTCCTACGGCCACTTGTGCTGAGCACATTCGACTACGCTCAGTGACCACGGAGTCGAAGTAAGCCGTAGGAAGACAGCGATGATCTGTTGTCATGAGTAGGAACAAGTCGAGACTTGTCCACTATAAAAATGCTATTTGTTTAGAAAAAATCTAAAATGTGTGCTAATGAAGTTATTAGAAAGTACACCTAATTTAAAGAAAATATTTCAAACTGAACTCCAATTTTTCTAATTACTTCAAGCATTTCATTAAAATGAAACATGCTCAGCAACATACATATACTTTAAAATAAAAACAAACATTCAAATTGACTATCTCTGAAAGTCGCTATATTATCACTAATGTTACCAACAAATCCTGTAAAAAACTAAAAGGAAAATAAACAATGAAAATCAAAAAAATCATAACAGCTTCATTCTTGACAATATCAGCTTTATCACTAAGTAGCTGTTGGTTACTATTGGGTGGTGCAGCTGGTGGTGCAACTATCGCTTATGTACAAGGTAAGTTCTCGATGAATATGGATGGCAGTGTCAAAGATATCTATAACGGAGCACTTGAGGCAGTTCAGAATGATGACAATTTAGTAATCTCTAAAAAAACAATAACGCCTACAGATGCTACAATAAAAGGTAATACTAAAGTGGACTCTACTGACTTTAGTATGGTTGTAGAAAAACTTACTGAGAATGCGTCTAAAGTAACTATCAAATTTGGTACTTTTGGTGACCGCACAGCGTCTGCTACTCTGATGGACAGCATACAAAACAACAGTAAATAAAATTTCTAAGGTCAAAAAATGAGAATTTCTAAGAAAATAATACTTAGCCTACTACTAGGTTCTTCAGCACTTGCACTAAATAGCTGCATACTTGCTGCTCTTGCTGTGGGCGGTGGTACTGTTGCATATATCGACGGAGTTTATTCTATGAATATGAATGGTAGCTCTAAAGATGCCTATAAAGCTGCTCTTAAAGCCATAAATGATAACGATGATTATGTTTTGGTCTCTAAAAACTTAGATTTGACAACCGATAGTGCTGAAATAGATGGTGCCACAAAGGTAGATAGCACAGATCTTACTATAAATATTGAAAAGCTTACAGATAATGCCTCTAAGGTTACTGTTAAGTTTGGTAGCTTTGGCGACCAAGTTATGTCTTCTACTCTGATGGATCAAATCCAAGCAAATCTAAATAAAAGCAGCTCTAAATAGTCTCTTTATGTTTAGAAAAATAAAGTTTCTTCTTTTATCTTTTGCAATACTTGCCACACTAAATAGCTGTATTCTGACTGCTGTACTTATAGGTGGTGCAGTAGTTGCTGGGGGAGCTGTTTATTATATAAATGGCTACTACATTATTGAGATACCTAGAAGTATACGCAGCGTGTTTAATGCAACTATTAAAACTATACAGACAAACTCTGCTTACTCACTACAAACTCAAAGTTACACAGACAAAAAAGCTTATATAGTAGCTACTTTAGGCTCAGAAAAAATTTATATCACTCTTACAAATATAAACAACAAAACTACCGAAATAAAGATCCGCGTCGGAACTCTTGGTGATGAGAAGATATCCGCTAACTTGACCAATCAGGTAACAAAGAATATTACCTAAGCACTTACTTGTAAAAAAAACATCTGCTTAGTTGTAATACCAATCTCAATACAAATTTTACAAATAGCTCCCCAGTACTTCCTACATTTTATCTGATTATGCTATAATCAAACCCATATCTTCAGGGCAGGGTGTAATTCCCTACCGGCGGTAACTGCATTAGCTAATCATTATGATTATCTAACTACCTGTCATCCTATAGCTTGACCATAGGATCCATAGCAATATCAAGTGATGTTGCTTTAATCAGTTGCAGAAGCCCGCGAGCGCTTTTTGATTTTTCAAGGAGGTCAGCAGATTTGGTGAGACTCCAAAGCCGACAGTATAGTCTGGATGAAAGAAGATGATAATTTAATTAGTGTATGTTTATAAGCTCAAAATATTGTTTTGCTAGCTTTGTATATCTATTTAAATATTACTCTCTGCCCTAAATGTAAAAACAGTATAAGTGGCACATGAAAAATATAGACCAATACTACATGCAACAAGCTCTCACTATCGCAAAACGAGGCAAATACACTGTCTCGCCAAATCCGATGGTTGGCTGCCTAATTGTCAACAATGGCAAAATAGTCGGCGAAGGGCATCATCAACGAGCAGGTGAAGCTCATGCAGAAGTTTATGCTTTGCAGCAAGCAGGCAAGCTCTCTAAAGGTGCTACTGCTTACATCACACTTGAGCCGTGTTGCCATATAGGTAGGACTGCTCCTTGCACGGAAGCTATTATCAAAGCAGGAATTAGCAAAGTTGTGATTGCAACTCTTGATCCAAACCCAAAGGTCGCTGGTAACGGTGTACAAAAGCTTAAAGATGCTGGTATAGCCATAGAGATTGGTATATTAGAAAAGCAAGCTCAAGAACTCAACAAGATATTCTTTCACTATCAAAAAAACAGTAAGCCTTTTGTATTTGCAAAATGGGCAATGTCTTTAGATGGTGAGATTGCTGTAAATGGCGATGACTGCCACAGGCTAACTTCCACTGACGCAAATAAAAGCACTCATCAACTCCGTAATCTTTGCGATGCAATACTAGTTGGTAAAAACACCCTCTTAGCAGATAACCCTAGACTTGATACTCGCCTTGATATCCCTAAAAAGTTGCATCCTATCAGATTTGTGCTATTTAGCGAGATTGATGTGGTTGATGAAAATTGGCAGATTTTAGACCAAAGTATCGCAAAGACTATATTTGTGTGTACAGATATTTCAGATATTGCAAAACAAACACTCAACAAACACGAGATTGAATACTGGCTGTTACCTATTGCTAAAGATCATATTTGCCTAGATAGCCTTCTTAACGCTATGGGTAATGCAGGTATCACAAGCCTACTTATCGAGGGTGGTATGAAGACTCTCAAAAACTTTATTGATGATGAGCTTATAAATAAATTTCATAGTTATATATCGCCGTTTGTAATAGCTAATAGCAACCCAAAGAAAGAGCTGGAATTTGAGAAAGCAGTCTCTTTAGGTAAAGATATTTTGATAAATGCAGCGTTTAAGGAGCTAGAGAATGTTTAGTGGAATAGTACAACAATTAGGCACAGTGAAGAGAATCACAACGACAAACAATGTCAAAACTTTTTATATAGCATTTGAAAATTGCAGTAAATGCAACATCGGAGACAGTGTATCCATAAACGGTACTTGCCTTACAGTTACTGACTTTAATGCTGATCACACCATCGCAAGCTTTGATGCTGTCCCAGAAACTCTACAAAAGACAAATCTCGATAAACTTGAAAAAGGTAGTACAGTAAATACTGAGCTTGCTATTCGCTATGGCGATCATATCGGTGGGCATATAGTACAAGGGCATGTCGATGAAAAAAGTATCATCAAAAACCTAGAAGATGTCGGTGGTGCTTGGGTTGTAGAAATATCTGCATCAAATGAGTTTTTAAGATACCTCGTGGACAAAGGTTTTGTAACTATTGATGGTATGAGTATCACAGTAGTGAAAGTCTTAAACAATAATTTTACTATTACGCTTATACCTCATACGATGGATGCTACTATAGCAAAAGACTACCAAATAGGCTCAGTTGTAAACTTAGAAGCTGATGCAACCGGCAAATACATCTACAAATATATGCAAGGATTCAAAAATGTTTAATCAAATAAAAACCAATGTCGAGAAAGCTATAGCAGCCCTGAAACAAGGCAAAGGTGTAGTCGTCATCGATGACCATGATCGTGAAAATGAAGGAGACCTAATCCTACCAGGTGAAATGGCTACACAAGAAAATATCGCGTTTATGCTGCAGTATACAAGTGGTATTGTTTGTCTTGCAATGAGTAGTGAGCAGGCAAATAAGCTTGAGCTTAAACCAATGGTTGCTGCTGATAAAAACAACAGCACTTTTGAGACACCATTTACAGTAACTATAGAAGCAAAGGAAGGTGTAACAACAGGAGTATCTGCAAAAGATAGAGCTCACACAATCCAAGTTGCAGCAAAAGCTACAGCAAAGGCTAGTGATCTTGCTCGACCTGGGCATATATTTCCACTTATAGCCAATGACAAAGGTGTACTTGGTCGTAATGGTCACACTGAAGCAACTGTAGATTTGATGAAGCTATCTAGCTTTAATAGTGCCGGTGTACTTTGTGAGCTTATGAACAAAGATGGTACGATGATGAATGGCAATGAGCTTGAAAACTTTGCTAATGAGCATAACTTGCCAATCTTGACTATCGCAGAATTATATCAATACCGTCTTGCTACTGAGATATTTGTAGACAAGGTAGCTAGCTCAACTATTCCATTTGACGGAATTGGTTCTCTTGATATGTCTGTCTATAAAGATAGGTTTAGCAATGATGAAGTAGTCGTACTATCTAAAGAGTACAGCAGCGACAGCCCACTTGTAAGGATGCATTCATCTTGTATTACAGGGGATTTATTTGGCTCACTACGCTGTGACTGCCAATCTCAACTAAAAAAAGCAATGCAAATGGTTGATGAAGAAGGTGGTTTTCTTATCTATCTAAACCAAGAAGGTCGTGGCATAGGTCTTGTAAATAAGCTCAAAGCCTACAACCTGCAGATGAATGAAAATATGGATACCATCGAAGCTAATGTCGCTTTAGGATTGCCTGTAGATAGTAGAAAATATGATTTAGCGATACAAGTACTAAAGTACAACGGTATAGATAAATGCAAACTAATATCAAACAACCCTAAAAAGATAGATGCTCTAAAAACTGTAGGAATTGAAGTAGAAACAGTCTCATGCGATGCTTTTGTAAACTCGCACAATGAAAACTACCTAAAAACTAAAAAAGATAAAATGAAACATACAATCAAAGGTCTATAAGGAAATAAATACTCATGAAAAAAATTGCAATCGTAGTAGCTGAGTTTAACGCTCTTATTACAGATAAAATGCTAGAAGGTGCTTTAGAAGAAGCTTATTCTCATGGTTTAAAAGACTCTCAAATAGTTATAAAGAAAGTCCCAGGTGCTGTAGAGCTACCCTTTGCTGCAAAATTACTTGCTGAAACTGGTAGTGTAGATGCTATAGTACTACTTGGCTGCGTAATCCGTGGCGAGACAGATCACTATGATTTTGTATGCGACCAAGTTAGTTATGGTACACAAAAAGTCATGCACCAATATAATTTACCTGTAATTTTTGGTATATTAACCACACACAACAAAGAGCAAGCACTCGAACGAGTTGGTGGAAAAAAAGGTCATAAGGGTAAGTACTGTGTACAAGCAGCTCTAACTATGGCAAAAATGAAACTTGATATTGAAAACGAAGGAGTATAAATAAAGCATGCCTTTACAAATTTTACAGTACCCTCACCCCGTACTAAAAGAAGTAGCAAAAGAAGTAACAAAAGAAGAAATCAACGATGAGCTAAGAGCTACTTTCGCTGAGATGCGTGAACTTATGAATGAAGCCGGAGGTGTGGGACTGGCGGCTATTCAAGTTGGTATAAAGAAGAGATTTTTTGTGATGATTGACAATCTTGACGATTATGAGCCTAAGACTGTTGTAGCTATAAACCCAGTAATAATAGAAGAAGATGGGCAGGTCAACGATGAAGAGGGCTGTCTTTCATTCCCTGGTGTTACTGCAAAAGTAAAAAGAGCTACTACGGTTAAAATCAAAGCTCTAAATGAATTTGGTGAAAAAGTTGAGATTGAAAGAGATGGCTATCTTGCTCGCTGCATACAGCATGAGATTGATCATCTTGACGGTATCACATTCTTTGACCATCTAGGCTCTCTAAAAAGACAAATGATTGAGAAAAAATACAAAAAACTAATGAAAGAAAATGCTGAAGCATAAATTTTAATGGTGTTTTTCAAATCTAATACTTTACTTTTTGATGTAGCTAAGCAAAAATAACGACTGACATATAATCAGAATATTAGGACAAATAGATATGCGTAATTTAATTAAATTATTATCGGCTGGGTTTTTGATATTTGCTGTGTCTTCATGCGGAATGATGACTGGCGATAAATTTGTATACCTTGGTCACGGCGAAGATACACCCGACTATCAACTTTACTATGATAAAACTCAAAAATTATTTGTTTTTATTGATAAGAGAAACGGTTGTTTTCAGAAAGATGATACAGGTACCTGCCTTGCCCTCACACTAAAACAAGCTCGTGAATTTAGAGAAAAAGTACTCTCTAAAATGATAGATATTGATCTTAGACTAGCTAAAGATGCTTACGGAGACTACGCTATCAATGAGCTTGAAAGTGCAGGAGTAACTACCGTAAATAAGCCAATTAAGATAACAGATGTTTTTGCAACACCTATCAGACAAATAGTTATTGATAGAAAACAACAGTATCACCTAGTAAGAAACGACTACAAAATAGATGCGAACCTTGTAGCAATGGTTACAAAAGGTCATGACGGTAAGAAAAAAATTAAGGTAGCATATACTATCGACTTCCCAGGTATTGCTAAAAAATACAACACGCAACTAAGACCTTTCGTGATAGATCCTGAGTATATGTATACGCATATGACCATGGACGCTGTTCACGAAGCTCAGTTTATGCAAAAAGATGTACTTAAAAATCAAAAAGAAGTGACTAAGCAAGTTGATGATTACCTAAAAAATGTCGTTGATGAAGGTGATAAGCAGACAAAACACCCTGAAGTTGCAATTGCTCAAAAAGTATCTAAATTAGAGGGTGATTTGGTTACTGACAACCGTCTTTTAGAAGATAGTGGCTCAAGCGTTGAGATTGCTGATAATGATGCAACTACCGACTCAACTACAGAAACTAATCTTGATACTACAAAATCTAGCTCTGCGGATAATATCGCCGCTGAAGATGCAGTTGCAACAACTCCTCAAAATGCTGCGGTTGAATCTACAAACCCTGACGCTGTTTCTACAAAGCAAGCGACTGCAGCTCCTGCAACAGAAATATCAAAAAACACTAATAACTAAAGAGCATCTCTAATAAACCTCTCTCATTATCTACCAGGTAAAATTCAATGAAAAATATGACCTATAGGTAAAAACGGGGGTCTGTTTTAGTGTTTTTTACCGCTATTTAGCATGTAATAATCAACCAACTTTTTCTTGTTTGTCTTAGATAATCCTCTGTGCACTCTAATTCTGTTTTTAAGGTCAGAAAATAGTCCACCATCAAGATGATTTGTAGTGTTTGGTATGCTGAGCTCTTTAAGCCTCTTATGAGTAAAAAGATACTCTAAATTAGATGCTAGACTAGCATATGCAGACCTTAGTTTTTGATGCTTGTATCTACTACTTCCAGTCTCTTGGTTTACTGTCATCTCACACAAAAAAGTCTCGTATTTACTTCGCCAGTTTTGAAGTTTATTTTTAAAACATTCTTCACTGTTTTTTGTCAGAGAATACATTACTTTTTGTAAATCTTTCCCTGCTTCTGATTTTGGGTTTTGAGTAGTGTACCGCTGTACAATCTGTTTTTGATGAAAGTGACACATTTGTATTGGATATCTCTTAAACACTGCATTTAAGCCTCTCCTGCCGTCAAGTGTGACTGCATTGATACTATATCCAAGTATAAGCAACTCTTTTAATAATTGCTTATAGTATTGAGACTTTTCACTTTCAACATGTTTCCAAAGTATAACCTCATGCTCTATAAGCATCATAAAATACTACTGTGCCTAAATGGTCTTTTCTTTTACCATAAAAAGTAGTGTCACACACTAAATTTATAGCTCTAGGCTTATGTGTTTTTTCAGCAACTTTATAGCTGTATATTTGTTGTTGAATCCAACTGATGCTTTTAGAATATTCTTCGGCTAAATCTTCATGCGTTTGATGCTTGAATACATACTTTCTAAATATGGTTTCTATTCTTTTAGAAGGTCTTCTAGTAAGCTGAAATTTAGAGTTACAAGCGTTGCATTTATACCTTTGAACACCATTTCTTTTGCCTATTTTTTTAGTGGGATTAGAACCGCATTTTGGGCAGATTTTAGTCTTTTTTTATAGCCATTTATAAAATATCCTTTTTAAACCCTTATTATACATGACTTACAGGTGCTTTTTAGACCCCCATTTTTACCTATAGCTCAAAAATATACTTAAAATATCAAGAATAGCTATGCTAGCTCTAATTCTCTTAAACTTAAATAGCTGTATCCTTTTAGGTGCTTATGCTGTAAATAGTGCTGCTGAGTACTCTGATAACTATCCATATAGCGTATCAAAAGTATATGCCGTAGTTTTGGACAAAGTTCAAAGAGATGACATAACTATAACCAAAAATGTATTTACTAATGACAAAGCAGTGATAGATGCAGATATAAAGTCTAAGAAATATTCTGGAAGTTTTGAAGTTACTATATCTAAAATAGCTAACAACTCATCGACCCTGACTATCAAGTACGATATCTTTGGTGATAAATCTAAGTCAAAAGAGTTTTTGAAAGATGTGAAAAGGACTCTTGATAGCTAGTTGGAATAAAAAACTTTCTCTCAATTTTTCTAAGGCATTTTACTGGCATTCTGATTTAAACAATAATACCGCCACCAAGGCAAATATCCCCATCATAAAAAACTACTGACTGCCCTGGGGTTATAGCTCTTTGTGGCTCATCAAAAACCACATCTACCGAACCATCAGCATTGACAGTCACTTCACAAGCTTGATCTTGCTGTCTATAGCGAACTTTTGCTGCACACTTAAACTTCTCAGCAGGAGCAAACCCTGCACACCAACTAAGCTCTATAGCTTTTAGTGATGGCTTAAATAATAGTGGGTGATTATGCCCTTGTACGGCTATCAGCACATTCTTTTCTAAATCTTTTTGAGCTGCAAACCATGGTACTTCTGGGCGATTTTTCACACCGCCAATACCTAAGCCTTGGCGTTGACCAATCGTATAGTACATAAGACCGTCATGCATACCAATCTTGATACCATTCTCATCGTGAATCTCGCCCTTTTGAGCAGGTAAGAATTTTGATAAAAACTTTTTGAACTTCCTCTCACCAATAAAGCAAATACCCGTACTGTCTTTTTTATCAAAAGTCACAAGATTATTTTCTTTGGCTATATCGCGGACTTTATCTTTGACAATCTCACCAATAGGGAATAGTGTTTGCGATAATTGCTCTTGCCCTAGCGTGTATAGAAAGTAAGTTTGATCTTTTGAGCTATCAACGCCTTTCACAAGCTGAAAACTACCGTCATAGGCTTTTCTACACCTAGCATAATGCCCTGTAGCTATGTATTCGCCACCAAGTAAATGCACGAAGTTTAAAAATGCTTTAAACTTTATTTCTTTATTGCACAGAATATCTGGATTAGGAGTTCTTCCTGCTTTGTATTCTGTAAGAAAATGCTCAAATACATTGTCCCAATACTCTGCAGCAAAGTTTATCTTTTTAAATGGAATGCCGATAGAATCACAAACTGCTTGAGCATCTGCGATATCTTGCTCTGCTGAACAAAAATCATCATTGTCATCTTCTTCCCAGTTTTTCATAAATACACCAATTACATCGTAACCTTGCTGTTTTAAGAGCAAAGCTGAAACTGAAGAATCTACACCACCGGATATTCCTACTACTACTTTTTTTGACATTTTGAATATAAATTAAAATATGTTTGATATAGATTATATCTTATTTGGAGGGATTTTAAAAAATCTTGACTCTATGAATAAGAGTTATTTTTTAGAGCGTTAGTATGTTACTATTTTTAACAAGCAACACTAGATGTTGTAAAACAAAACAAGGAAAAACAATGACAACTTTATTTGAAAATTAGGCGGTGAAGCTGCTGTAGATGCAGCTGTAGATAAATTTTATGGAAAAGTTTTAGCTGATGATAGAGTTAAAGACTTCTTTAAAAATACGGATATGAAAAGACAAGCTACTCATCAAAAGCGTTTTTTAACTTATGCTTTTGGCGGTTCTGAAAGCTATAGTGGCAAAGGTATGCGTCATGCTCATCAAAAATTAGTGGATGACAAAGGCTTAAATGATACTCACTTTGATGTGATTGTTGAGCTTTTAGCTAAGACTTTATCAGAAATGGGTGTATCAGATGAATTAATCGGAGAAGTTGCTAAGACAGCAGAAACTACTCGTCACGATGTCCTTTGCAAATAATATTAGTATAGATTTTTAATATATCTTATTTTTTCAACACAGACAAGAAAGCTTCTTGTGGTATTTCCACAGAACCAATATTTTTCATGCGTTTTTTACCTTTTTTCTGCTTTTCTAGTAATTTCTTTTTACGAGATATATCACCACCATAGCATTTAGCGATCACATTCTTTCTAAGAGCTTTAACAGTGCTTCTAGCTACGATATTTCCACCGATAGCAACTTGTATTGCAACTTCAAACATCTGTCTAGGAATAAGCTCTTTTAGGCGATCAACAAGATCACGACCTCTATATTTAGCTTGGTCTTTATGAACTATGCTTGCAAGAGCATCAACTTTTTCAGTGTTGATAAGTACATCAAGACGCACCATATCCGCCTCTTCATAACGGTTTAACTCATAATCTAACGAGCCATAACCTTTTGTTACAGATTTAAGCGTATCAAAGAAGTCTGAAACTACTTCAATCATCGGCATATCGTAAGTGATAGATACTTGGCTACCCATGTAATTCATATCTACTTGCACACCGCGTTTTTCGATACAGAGAGTTATCACACTACCCACATGGTCTTTTGGTACAAGAATATTTGCACGAACAATTGGCTCTAGGATTTTATCGATAGAACCTGGATCAGGTAATTTAGCAGGGTTATCTACTATAACTGTCTCGCCATCTTTTTTGATAGCCTTGTAAACAACCGTAGGAGCAGAAG
>Ga0307934_1001315_pt1 | contig 15466 bp, 12 predicted proteins | sample OrgLakmetageno90_FD_201838 | JGI IMG/M metagenome (GOLD analysis project Ga0307934, IMG submission 201838) | Saline water microbial communities from Organic Lake, Antarctica - #90 | ecosystem: Environmental > Aquatic > Non-marine Saline and Alkaline > Saline | place: Antarctica: Organic Lake... | reverse complement strand
TGTATTATATCAGTGAAATATTTTTACGCATTAAAATAATAAAGGTCTTGAATTATTAAATTCAAGACCTTTATTAAGATATTTTATTTTAGTATATTCTTCCTGCGGTGTACATGGGTATGGTACCCACAGCTCCAAGCCTTATAAGGGTATTCTAGCATCTTTTTGATAGTGTAAATTAGGCATGTGGGTCGGTTCTCCAAATGCCAACAAATGCCAATTTTTTGATATAATGCAAAATATGACTATAGGCGAATTAGTGTACAAACAAGCCCTAGAAAACGGATATGACCCTGAGAAAATAACAGGTATATTTTCTCCTATACAGGAATCTATTAAAAAATCACTGGAATCATACCGAAAAGTTATTGAGGACATGGAAGAACCTCTTAAGAAAGTTAATTCTGCGGTTGAATCTATTAGGCCTCAATTAGATATGGTAAATAAAATCAAGATTCCAGAGTTACCTGAAATGTCCATACCTGTTTCAGAATTATTAGAAGACTGCTACATCAAACCACAAGACAGAGTTCAAAAGGTAGAAGTTATAAATCCATCAGCATTTTCAAATACAAAAGAAGATGGCATTTCAATAAATTCTTCCAATGTTAAAAAGCCCGTCTTTTATTTAAAAGGTGACGACATCTATCATCATGAAGTTGGAAGATTGAAATACAAACTATGGGGACTTAATGAGCCAAAATACATTAAAGCATTTAAAAATGTAATTAAATATATGCCTTCTGACAGAAAAGTTATTCGTATTACAGAATTAGAATCCGTAATGGACAAAAAAGATCAGATTGGAAAAAATTACAGAATGAATATTGGTAAAAGTGCTAGATCATTTAAGAATTTTCTTGCTAAAAATGGTGTAGTAAATGCTAACCCTGTCGACAAAGAAATTGTTATCGCCGTAACCGATGAATACATCACTTTTCATAATATTATTAAACCCGAGTAAATCCGTGCAAATAAGAAAGAAAATCCTTCTAAAATAACCTTACAAAATAAGGTTATTTTTTATGTTTGCACGTATTTACTCGTCTATTTTCAAAATCATGAAAATGCCATTATTGATACTACACATAGGAAATATGTGATTAAAAGTTAATTAATAATTATCATGACAAAGCAAAAAATTACTTGGTCAGTATCCAAAAGAAAGACCAAAGATTTGATTAATAACGGATACAATCCAAACGAGTTGAAAGAAAATGGAGATCTAACAAATTCTGTTAAGAAGTATGGACCTGTTGTTCCAGTAGTTATCAATATAGGTTCAAGGAAAAATATTATCATTGGTGGTGAACAACGCTCAAAAATTTATGAGAGCCTTGGTGTCACAGAAATTGAGTGCATGGTGCCCTCTCGGGAACTAACTCTTGATGAAGAAAAAGAACTAAACTTGAGATTGAATCAGAATGTCGGAACTTGGAATGAAGAGCTTCTGAAAGACTTCGACATGAACATGTTACTGGATGTTGGTTTCGGAGATGAAGAATTACAAAACTTATTCGATGATGTGGATATGACCGAAGATGATTTTGATATGAATAAAGCTGTCAAAGAAACTCCTGTAGCCAAAGTTAAATCAGGAGAGATTTATCAATTGGGGCAACATAAACTTTTGATCGGAGACTCTACAGATGAATCTCAGGTAAAGAAACTGATGAAAGATGAACTGGCAGACTTAATTTTTCAAGATCCGCCCTATAATATTTCTTGGAATTATGGAGGAAAATATAATGGTGAATATAAAGATAATAAAAGTGAAAAAGAATATCAGGAATTTCTTGATAAAAGCATCAAGACTGCCAAGAAGTTTGCAAAACCAGATTCGCACTGGTTCTACTGGTCAGACCCTAATTCAATAGGACTTACACAATCACTATTCGACAAACATGGAATCAGGAAAAGAAGAGTTTGTATGTGGATCAAGTCGAACCAGAATTGTACTCCAAAAGTTGCTTGGAACAGGTTATATGAGCCATGTACATATGCGACCCTAAATAAACCATATCTAAATCCTAACTTCAGAAACGCTAACGAAATACTCAATCAGGAAGTAACTACTGGAAATCAAGTTCTCGACGAACTACATGACATGATAGATCTCTGGTTAGTTAAAAGAGATAGCACTCAGACCTATCTTCATCCGACTCAGAAGCCTGTCACACTAAACGAGAAACCTTTCAAGAGATGTTCTGCACCTGGACACATAATCTTTTCAGGATTTGCTGGAAGTGGGTCTGACCTGATTGCGTGCGAAGAATTAAATCGTGTCTGGAGAGGAGTTGAGAAAGATCCAATTTTCGCAACAATCGTGATCAATAGATGGGAGAAGTTTACAAATCTTAAAGCTAAGAAAATCTATGAAAATAAATAACGGAAACATATTCAAAATCGGAAACCATATTGTTGGGTGTGGAGACTCAACTGACAAAGAATTTGTGAGTAAGGTAATTGGAAATAATAAAATAAGAGTAATTCTAACTGACCCTCCCTATGGAGTGGCGTATGTGGAAAATAAAAAAGGATTTGCAAAGCTTGGAGTTAAAGATGAAAAGAAAATCGTTGGAGACCAATTGCAAAGTGAAGATGAATACGAGGCATTTACCAAAAAATATCTCGGGGCTGTTATTCCGTATCTTGAAGAATATAATGCCTGTTACATTTTCAATTCTGATTTGATGTTTCCATCAGTACGATCAGGAATGAAACATGCGGGGTTCTATTACAGCCAGATGTTGATCTGGATGAAGAATCAGCCCGTCATGAGTAGAAAGGATTATTTATCAATGTACGAGTTGGTTGCGTATGGGTGGTTTGGAAAACATAAAACTGAACGATCAAAATCAAAGAATATTATTATCCATCCGAAACCCAATAGTTCCAAACTCCACCCCTACCCAAAAACCAATTGGACTTTTGAGGAAAATCATTCCAGACAACACAAAGATCGGGGATTTTATTTACGATCCATTTCTAGGAAGTGGATCTACTGCCATAGCTTGTGAACACCTAGGTCGAAAGTCTATTTGTATTGAACTTGATGAAGAGTATGTGGGAATAATAATCAAAAGACTTGAGAAACTAACTGGTGAGAAAGCGATAAAAATCTAAATATCATGCAAGAAGACTTTTCTAAAGATCCATACAAGAAACAAACATACGAGACATATGCTCTTTGGAAATCACTTCCTTCATTTTTGAAAGGACAACCAAAGGTGGCGCTAGAAAAGTTTGGTATTGAGGAGAACTCATTATTTGAACTACTTTCTATAAAGTCTCAACTTGAATTCTCTAAAAAATACAAGATTGATACAGGAACCCTTACTGACTGGAATAAAAGACTGGAGAAGGATGGACTTGTGAGAGATATTAATTCTTGGGCGAGAAAGTTAACACCAAATGTAATATTTGCACTTTATAAAAACATTATTAAAAGTGGTCGAGCTCATGAGGTAAAAGCATGGTTCGAAATTATTGAAAACAACTAATATGACTAATCAAATTAATTTAAAAGAAATAAATAACATTTTATCAGACACTCTTCGGAAAGTAGTGAGTAAGGACATATCACTCAAACAAGCATCTATGATTGCCAAGCTCTCATCCACTCTTTCAAAAAATATAGTTAATACAGAATTAAAAGAAAGAGTCGAGTTTTTGGAGAATGCGTTAAGAAGAAATAGATAACATGAAAAACTTAACAAATATTTTAAGAAGATCTAATTTAAATCCTTTTGAAAAAGTTAAAGCTCTTGTTCATAATGATGTTCATAGAGAAAAAACAGGAAAAGATGTCTTGTCTGAATCAGATATCCACAATCTGACCAAAGGATGGACTGGAAATACATCAGAAATAAATGAATACAATAAATATATAAAGATGGTTCAGTTAGAAAATTCAATGAAAATGGAAGCACAAATGTTTTCATATAGATCTGAAATAATTATTTTAAGAAACCAGAGACTACTAGATAATTTTATATTTAGGATGAAATTGCCTAGTGGGGTCAGTGATTATTCTTTTATGAAAGATATTTCCATTGAAGAAAGTATAAGTTTTCTTATAAAAAATACTTATTTAGAATATGACAAGACATTACACATATTCACTTTTAACAATTTACCTAAAGTAATCCAAAATGATTTACTTCTTTTGGACGAAGAAATTATTAACGACGGTAAATATCTAGATGATCAGGTTTTTCTGTATGAGAGATTTAAAAATGGCAATAAATTAAGCAAGGAAGATAAGGATTTAATTATTGAACGCATATATTCGGATATTTATTTTGAGGGTGCCAAGAAAATAAAAAACAGTACAGACGAAAAAGATGGGTTCCATCCTCATGCTTTTTTTGCAGAACTTCCTGTTAAAGATTTATTTGAGAAATTAGCCAAGAATATAAACCTAATATACGATGACGAAAAAGATGACTTATTATCAGTAATTAGTAAGTATGCAAAAAATAAAGATACTAGTATAGAGAAACTTATTAAAGATACGATATCTCATTGGTTAGATAGTGGTTTGTTTGTCGTTGATTATTCACCGCTTTTTGTAAGTAAAAAGTTTAATACTTGGAATGGAGATACTAATAAAAACCACAAGGAGTTATTTGTGATTTGGTATAAGGAATTACAAAAATCTAAAAAGTATTTTCAGAAGTTATTCTACGACAAAAAATTAAAAAGAAAAATCTTAGAAAAAGATTTCCTAGGAACTGTAAGAATAACTGAGGTGATAACTGGAGAAAGTCTATATGTCTGCAAAGAAAATATTGATTTTGTAAAAAATTATAAAAAACAAATAGAAATTTTTATACCAATGTCTAATATATTTTTATTTATTCAAAAATACGCAGTCCCAATTAAAAATTATAAAACCTTATGCGAATTCAAGAATTTAGCCCAAAAAACATCATCTATCTTTGATATTGATATGACAGAACGATATGTGGAATTCATTTCTTCTTACGAGGAAGAAATCACCTTACTTAACATAAATCTAAATAGGTTTTTAGATACCATAATAGAAAAGCTTTATTGTGAAAAATATTTTCAATATATTCTTTACATTAAGGATAATTCTTTTAATTTCGATGTTGGTACTGATAGTGGTGTAGATAATATAATTGAGAAATATGGAGAAAGGTTTGATGAGTTAAAAATATAAGTCTATTTAGTCGAATCATTTAAGAAGGTGTCACTAAGGAAGGATTCCTGAAATTTTATCATTTGGTCTTTGCTAACATTAGTTTCAAGAATATCAATAAAATAATTTAAACTTTCTAAAATATCTTTAAATAAGAGTATTTGTTTATCCAGGGAATCTAAATTCAATTTATTTTTTAATTTTGATTTTTTTACACCCTCACCACTAACCTCACTAACAGAGTGACCATGTATTATCATATTTCTATTCCTACCGAAACATTTCAAATCTTTGATAAGTTTTTTAGCATTTCTTTTTGAAATTTCAACAGCTTCACCATCTTTGTATAAAAAGTTATTAGAATTAATAAAAAACCTAATCTTATCTATATAATTTATTTCATCCAGTTCGTTCTCATCTTTTAAAGGGTTTTGTTTGGAGCTTGTGGAATAATAGTTTCTAAAAAAAGTATTAATACCTATTTCTAGTACAAAATGTAATGCTAGCAAAAACTCCAAGATATCATTTTCTGACAATTCGATTTTTTTAATCAATTCTCCGCACATCTTTCTTCTTGAATTAAGAACATGGTTTGATTCTATTTTTATAGACACACTCCCCATGCTTATTTTATTTTTTCCAGTTTCAAATTTTATACTTTTATTTTCCATACTAAAACCAGTATAGCACCATGTACACCAAAGTAAACTATGGTATAGTAGTTAAATGACGTCTAAATTTTATACACCTCTTGAGATATCAGAGATGCTGAGAGTCAATATTATGACTGTATATCGATACATACGAGCAGGAAAAATAACTGCTCATAAAATTGGTAAGGATTATCGTATCGATGAAAAAGAATACGAAGAATTCCTTAAAAGCATAAAGACTAAATAATATGAAAAACAAAGAAGCATCAGCAAGAATAAAAATAAATAAACTACTTGAGGAATCTGGATGGACTTTTGAAGATACTGACTTAGTAAGATCAAACATCCAATTAGAGGCGGGCGTAAAAATCTCTGATCTTGGAGATGATTTTGAGCATACTAAAAATGGATATATCGATTATCTTCTTCTGGATGACAAAGGTTTTCCACTTTGTGTTCTTGAAGCAAAGAAAGAGTCTATCCACCCTCTTTCCGCAAAAGAACAAGCTCGAGATTATGCAAAAGGAGAAAATTGTAGATTTATAATTTTATCAAACGGTGTTTCTCATTATCTTTGGGATATAGAATCTGGGAATCCAGAAATTATTACTGAATATCCAACACAAGAATCGCTTCTTCATAGAGCAAACTACAAACCTAATACTGAAGAATTGTCTGCAGAAATAGTAACTAACGAATACCTGGCTCCAAAAAGAACTTTACGTGACTATCAACTTGAAGCTATCCACGCAATTCAGGACGCCGCAAAAAATGGAAAGAACCGGTTTCTTTTAGAAATGGCCACCGGTACTGGTAAGACAACTACTTCTGGTGCTATTTGTAAATTATTCTTAAAAACAGGAAATGCTACACGTATTCTATTTCTTGTTGATCGTATTGAATTAGAAGACCAGGCTGTTAAAGCATTCAAGCAATTGTTTGATGGTGAGTATTTCGTAGAGAAATTTAAGGATGGTAATTGGCAAAGAGGACATATTGTTGTTTCTACAGTTCAAACACTACTAGCAGGAAATAAATACAGAGATTATTTCAAACCAATTGATTTTGAGTTAGTTATTTCTGATGAATCACACAGATCATTAGGTGGAAACTCTCGTGCAGTATTTGAATATTTCCTTGGTTATAAATTAGGACTTACAGCGACACCCAAGGATTATCTTAAAGGTATTGACGAAAAAGATTTATTGCAAAAAAATCCAAAAGCACTAGAACAAAGAAACATGCGAGATACATATATGACTTTTGGGTGTTCTGATGGAAATCCAACATATCGTTACGACTTGAAAAAAGGTGTAACGGATGGCTTCCTAATTAATCCTTATGTAATAGATGCTAGAACTGAAATTACAACAGAACTTCTTTCTGAAGAAGGTTACGCGGTTCAGGTTGATGATGAGGACGGAGGTGTTGATGATGCTGTATTTGGTGCTCGTCAATTTGAGAGAACTTTTTTCAACGAAGACACTAATCGCGTATTTTGCGAAACTATTTTAAAGAATGGACTTGTTGATCCACTAACTAATGAATTTGGTAAGACCCTTGTCTTTGCAGTAAGTCAGGCTCACGCTGCAAAAATCGTTAATACGCTTAACACTATTGCAACTGAGAAATGGCCGAATAAATATGAGAGTGATTTTGCAACTCAAATAACAAGTAATGTTTACGAGGCACAACAATACACACGAGACTTTTCAAATAACAGACTTCTTGGAAAATCACGTTTTGCACAAGATACTCACCCTGATTACGAAACATCAAAATCTCGTGTTTGTGTGACTGTAGGAATGATGACCACAGGATATGACTGTCCAGATCTTCTAAACATCGCATTACTTAGACCAATCTTTTCACCTGCAGATTTTATTCAAATGAAAGGTCGTGGAACTCGAAAAAATATCTTTGAATATCAAGAAACAGGAGAATCCTCAGAAAAAGAAAAATTCTTGTTACTAGATTTCTTTGGTAATTGTGAATATTTTGAAAAAGATTTTGATTATGATGAAAAACTAGCACTCCCTATCAATAAGGATGGCAGTAAAAAATTAATTGAGGACCCTATTGTAGATACTACAAACGGAAAAATTGATAATGTGGATATCGAAACTGCAGATGACCTTATTACTGAAACAATTATTAATGTTGGTAAAGAAGGAATGAAGATTGATCGAAGTTTATATCCTCATCAACAATTTGAAAAAGTAATTCAAGAAAGTGAGACACTTCAAAATATTGAAAAAGAACAAGGTATTGAAGGTCTAGAAGAATTCATTAAAGCAGAAGTATTTAATAAGCCAAATGAATATTGGAATGCTGAGAAAATTAGATCTTCATACCAAAAAGAGTACGAGGTTAAAAGAAAAATTAGCCTTACTGAGATGATACTTAAAGCTCTTGGACGTGAGTCTAAATTTAAATCAAGAGAAGATAGAATTAATGAAGAATTCCAAAAATTTATTGATATCCAAAGACCAGAAATATCAGAAGAAGAACCTCAAAAATCTCAGATTTTGAAAACTTTTTTTGAAACTTATGTTTCTGACGAAGGGTTTAGAACAATTATCAACAATGGAGAGTTTGGACAATTAGCAGTATATCCATCATTTAATTTGAGTGAGCTTCAAATATTGAATGGATCGATTGATGATGTGAAAGGATATGCTAGTGAATATTTACATCGTGAAATGTCTGAATTTGCTTGGAGCTAATAAATAAAAATATGTTAAATGCAGATGTAAAAAAACAAATAAACACAGCAAGGGATATACTCGTTGGTAAAATTCCGGATCCAAAAGGTCAAATAGATCAAATTACAAATGCGTTGATTTATAAATTCATGGACGATCAAGATAGACTTGCCCAAACACTGCCAGGTGGTAAAGCATCTTTCTTTATAAACAATTTGGAGAAATATGCATGGCATAAATTATTTGATAGTAAGCTCTCAAATCAAGATAAGGCTAATTTATATGTAGAAGGAATTGAGGAATTGTCTAAGTCAAAACACTTACCTGAACTTTTTAAAGATATTTTTAAGGATGCTTTTCTTCCTTTTCGTGATGCGAACACAATCGCAATGTTTTTAAATGAAATTAATAAATTTGATTATGGTCACAGTGAGGATCTTGGTAATGCATTTGAATACTTACTTTCTATTATGGGTTCTCAAGGAGATGCAGGACAATTTAGAACACCAAGAAATATTATCGAATTTATTGTAGATGCCGTTAATCCAACTAAGGATGAGCATATTCTAGATCCTGCCTGTGGAACAGCAGGGTTTTTAGTTGAAGCATATAAACACATTATTACAGATAAAAAACTAACACCGAATGAAACTCAGGAGCTAGCAAAACATATTCATGGTGTTGATATCGATCCTGGAATGGCAAAGATTGCTAGAGTTAATCTATATCTACACGAATTCAAAACTCCTCTTATTACAGAAGATGATACTTTAACCAACGAAGAGCTGTGGGGCAAAAAATATGACGTTGTTCTGGCAAATCCACCATTTATGACACCTAAGGGTGGAATTACCCCTCATGATAAATTTAGCCTTAAATCAAATCGTGCAGAGGTTCTGTTCACTGACTATATTGCAGAGCATCTTAAATTAGAAGGTCGTGCAGGAATTGTAGTCCCTGAAGGAATTATTTTTCAATCATCAAATACATATAAACAACTTCGTAAAAAACTAGTAGATGATAATTATCTATGGGGTGTTGTTTCATTACCCGCAGGAGTATTCAATCCATATAGCGGGGTAAAAACATCTATCCTTTTACTTGATAGGGCTCGAGCAAAGGAGAATTCGGAAATCATGTTCTACAAGGTGGAAGATGACGGTTTTGGATTAGGTGCACAACGTAGAGAAAGCAAAAAGAATGACCTACCAGAGGCACTGGAAATTATTGAAAACTGGAGAGATGGTAAAAAATTAGAGGTACCAAAAGTTTCTTATGTAGAAAAAACAAAGATTTCAGAAGATGCTGATTATAATTTAAATATTGATAGATATAGAGATGTAAAAGATTATAGAAATGTAAAGTGGCCGATAGTTGAACTTAGTGAAGTTATTAAACTAAATTTTGGGGAAAGAATTACAAAGAAAGACAGTACTGGTACAAAGTATCCTGTATACGGTGGAGGTGGAGAAAGCTTCAGAACTGATTCCTTTAATAGGGAGAATGAGTATGTAATTGCCAGATTTGCAATGGGTGAAAATTGTGCTCGATACGTTGACGGTCAATTTTGGATGATGGATTCAGGAGGTACTTTTGAAATATTACCAGAGATAATTGATACCGTTTCAAAAGACTATGTTGGTAAAATGCTTATAAGTATTCAAGATAAAATATATGCTTGTTCGAGAGGAAATGCTCAAAAGAATTTAAAAAATGACTATTTTTATAAACTACAGATACCTCTGCCACCACTTGAAATACAAGAACAAATTGTCACTGAACTTGATGGATATTCATCAATTATTTCTGGAGCAAAACAGATTGTAGACAACTGGAAACCAAAGATTGATATTGATCCTGAGTGGGCAAAAGCAAAACTAGGAGAGGTCTCAAACTTGATGACGGGCGGTACACCTCTAACTTCGAAAAAGGAATATTATGGCGGCGAGGTTAAGTGGCTCGTATCAGGAGATATTCATAAAAATGAAATATTTGATTGTGAAGGAAGAATAACTGAACTAGCATTACAAGAGTCTAATGCAAAAATTCTACCAATTAACTCAGTATTAATTGCATTGAATGGACAAGGAAAAACACGAGGAACTGTTGCTCTGCTAAGAACAAAAGCATCATGTAATCAGTCACTAGTGTCTATTAATCCTGATGCAAATAAATTATTACCAGAATTCCTCCTCTATTTTCTTGAAAGTATATATTTAGAAATCAGAAAAATTAATGGAGACAAGCAGCGAGGTGGATTAAATATGCCTCTAATCAGAAAAATTGAAGTATTGTTACCTCCACTTGAAATTCAAAAACAATTTATAGAAAAAATTGAAGCAGAACGTGAACTGGTCGAATCTGCTAAAAAATTAATTGAAATCTATGAACAAAAAATCAAGGACGCCGTAGATAATCTTTGGAGTGAATAGCTTATGAAACTGCAAAAGATTGAGAGAATAAAAGGCTATAAATCCTACGAAGACTTCAATTGGCAATCTTTCTTAGGAAATGAAAATTTTCATGAAAATGTGAACATCTTCTATGGTGAAAATGGAGGGGGTAAAAGTTCAGTTTGTAATATTTTAAAAAGTGTTTGCGGTAAAAAGCCATTTTCAAATAATCAAATTCCCGATGAGGTCTGTTTAAAGTTTGATGACGACAATTATAAATTTTCAAACGGAGAGAATGTCTGGGATAAAAATAAAGGCCCTGACGATTTTTTGTTTTTTGATCGTGAATTTGTGCACGACAACATTCACCTTGGAAATACAAGAGATACACAAGCAGACGGACAAGAACAGAGGTCAGGTAAAATGATTATTGAGTTTGATAGTGAAGCTATAAGACTAAGCAAATTGAAAAAGAGCTTTAAAAAACAAATTTCTAAAAGCGAGGAAGGTGAACCAGAAACAATTTTTGACAAGCTAAAAACCTATCAAGAAGAACATAAGGATACTTTGGATTTTTCACTTTCAGATAATAAAAAAACATTGTTTGAAATATACAAAGACAAAACAAAAGAAGAAATCACAGATCTAAAAAAAGAGCTTTCGAAAGAGAAAAAAGAAACAGAAAAAAAACTTGAAACCGACAAGGCAACTCAAAAGCAAGTTAATGATATTCAAAGCTCAATTTCAGAAATCAGTAATGAGAAAATCGAAATAGCAGTATCGGAGCAATCTGCTTATCAAGCACTTTTCAATTTTGACCTAAAAGAACAAATCCAAATACAAGCTGAACAAGATTTAATCACCCGAATAAGACAACATAAAGATTTTTTCCAAACTGGTATTGAGATCAGAGAGGAACACAAAACTAAATGTCCATTTTGCCAGTCAGAAAATGAAGAAGAAAATATTGGAAAGATTATCAAAGCCTATAATGATGTTTTTGACGATACTTACAAAAAACAGCTTCAAGCTTTTGAAGATAATAAGAAAATACTAATAGAAGAATTGGAAAATATAATCAATGCAGTTAAAAATTACGACCTTAATTCTGTTTTTGTTTCTTTGATTGAACTCAATCAAAAATACAAAATCAAAGATATTTATTCAGTCGAAGAACAAAAGAAATACAAAAAACCGACAACAAGCAAAATTGCAGATTTGAAGAAGAAGATTGATAACCTAAAAAAGCCAAGCAATGAAGATATTGCTAATGTTTGTGCAAAAACAAAAACTGAATTTGATACTTTAGAAACCTTTTTTAATGATATTTATACATTTGTTGATGGAAAAAACCAACTTATCCGTAAATTCAAAGCTGATAATACAGATGAGAAGATACAACAAAGAATCACAGCAAATAATCGAAAAACCAGTGAAAATGAACTAAAATTAGCTTTTTTTAATGAAAAGGAAATTGAAAAACAGAAGCAGAAAGAAGCTAAAGATAAAGAGCTTGCGAGTATTCAAAAAAAATTTGATGATTTAAAGGCAAGACACGACAAAGCAAAAGAAGATTATGAAAATCGTTGTTCAGGCGAAGTATTTCAAGGAATGCTTTCAAATATGCAGAAATATTTTTTAAAATTTAATTTTGATTTTACACTTGAGCTAAAAAAAGAAAGGATGGGAAATAAAACGGAAACACCTTTCGCTTTTAAGCTCTTAGACACAGAAGGAAACGAAAGAGATTTCAAAGAAGGATTATCAGAAGGAGAATTACAAGTTTTATCACTGTGCTTTTTCTTTGCTTTCCTTGATATTCAAACAAATCCCGAAAATAAAATTTTGGTGTTTGATGATCCGATAACAAGCCTCGATAACAACAATCTAAGCCATTTAGTCGATCTCATTGCAGAAGAACATATAAAATTCTCTCAAACTTTTATCTTTACTCATCATAGAACATTTTTTAAGTTTTTACAGAAAAAGCTAAATACATCGGCTAAGCAAGAGAAGAGAAGAAAAGCAGACCAGTACTACATTTTCAGAAATGGGAAAAAGTATGGGGGAAGTTTTTTATGTCCATACAAAGTAGATGACATTCAGAACAAATTAAGTAAATTAAATAAACATTTAATTGACAGAGCTCAAGAAGAAGGAATATCTGAAGAGCTTCTATCTATTGAATACGGACAATATTTGCGATATTCAATCGAAGATTTTATTAAAAATAAAATCTTACATCTTAACGATTCAAATTTTGGAGGGATGCTTCAAAATATGATTGTAAAAAAAGAATCTTCCAAAGATCTCAGTGTTGAGGATTTAATAAAACTCAAAGATATTTATTCCTTTTGTAATTGGACAACCTCTCATGTAGATAACGGAGATGATAATAGCCTAACGCTGTTGCAATCAAAAGTAGATGACTATATAAAGATTGTTAATAGATAGTTACCAACTATATCTACTCGGGACGCTCTAGACTCATCAAAGCGTTTGCGTCATTAATGTAGGTATGAAGATAACAGCACCACAGGGCTTTGAAATAGCTCAGGAGGACATAAAAGTAACAAAGAGTAGGTATTGCCTATATGCACGTAAGTCGAGTGAATCTGAGGAACGCCAGGTTTTATCTATAGACTCACAGATTAAAGAAATGCTTCAATTAGCAGAGCGAGAAGGGCTGGAGATTGTATCAATGAAACGAGAAAGTCATTCTGCAAAAGAAACAGGTCAGCGACTAGTTTTCAATGAAATAGTAGAGGAAATAACATCTGGCAAATACAATTGTATTCTGACTTGGGCACCTGATCGTATATCAAGAAATGCAGGAGACCTCGGAAAGATTGTAGATCTCATGGATGCAGGAAAACTTTTGCAGATAAGAACCTTCGGACAGACATTTTCAAATAATCCAAATGAAAAGTTTCTCCTAATGATTCTAGGTTCACAGGCAAAGCTTGAAAATGATAATCGGGGAATCAATGTAAAACGTGGATTGAGATCAAGAGTAGAATCAGGACTCTGGCCTGGAATGGCACCGCTGGGATATCTCAATCAAAAGAGAATGGATAAGAAGTGCCAGATAATAGTAGATCCTGATCGTGCTCATGTCATTAAACAGATGTTTGAGAAAGTGGCACATGAAGGATGGAGCGGAAGAAAGGTATATAACTGGCTCAAGTTTGATTTAAATTTCTATACACGAGGAAATAAACCCCTGACACTGTCGGGGGTTTATCGTATTTTCAATATGACAATCTATTATGGGCCATTTGAATATCCGCGAGGTAGTGGTAATTGGTATCAAGGGTCGCACGAATCAATCATCACTAAAGAATTGTTCGATAAGGCTCAAGACAGATTAAAAAGAGACAAAATAGTTAGAGAAAGCAGAGAGTTTGCATTCACAAAACTGTTTACCTGTGGACTATGTGGATCAGGTATTACAGCTCAAGAAAAATACAAAGAACTTAAAGATGGAACAACCGCAAAGTACGTCTACTATTCATGTAGTAAGTCAAAAGACAGGAATTGCAAGAATAAGTATATAAGAGAGGAAGAATTGACTGATGAATTACTTAAAGTAATCGATGATGTGAACATTAATGAACTTGGTATGAGAATGAAACTCGAAGAAGAAATCAAACGGTTCAATCGATTGCAAAGACTTGCTGTTAAAGGAAAACCAAAAATGCAGATCGATGAGGATGATATTGCGACGAGAGAATATGCGAAGTATGTATTAAAAGAAGGAAGTGTTAGCGAGAAAAGAGAGTTGCTGGGTCATCTGAGGAGTAGATTGGTGTTGGAAGATAAAAAGATTACTTTAGTTAAAGAATCCTAAGAATATACAACTGTTGATAGTTAAAAAATATATTAAGACAAAAAGAGTTATAATACGAACGAGGCATACACCTCGTCCATTCTCAATCTCTTAGCGACCTGTAATCAGATCGTTGAGAGATTTTTCGTTATGCTCCTTGAGATAAGTCCCAAGGTGCATATCACTCCTAACATCAAGATCAATTCCATACTGTTTCTCAATAGTCCCCATGTGGGTATCGTCACGTTTATCACGTAACTGACCATTGTTGTTTCGAGTACGGTAACCTCTCATACCAGGTGCGTCTTTCTTTTTAGCCATAATAGTTCAAAGAATAAATTCTAATAATATCGCGACTCGACTATGTCACTTACCGCTTTCGCGGTCAGTTGTCACCCGGCAGGCGATAAGTGAGTAAGTCTAGAAAGTTACAGGACGGGCATATGCCTCGTTAGTATCATTATAACATATTGATATTTTGAGATAACAAAAAGGAGTCATGCAAAATGACTCCTTTTTGTTACAACAATATAGGTACTTGGGTCGCAGTAATTACATAGGTAATTAGGTCATGTATCTACTGGGTTGTCAATGCGGAGAGTATGTGATTCGAACTACTCGGGTCGCCCTTCACTCATTTAATCTAAATTTTGGTAATACTCATTAATAATATTTTCAAAGCCCTTTTGTTTAACCATTTCTATCGCTCGGGCATATCC
>Ga0307934_1001313_pt1 | contig 15477 bp, 9 predicted proteins | sample OrgLakmetageno90_FD_201838 | JGI IMG/M metagenome (GOLD analysis project Ga0307934, IMG submission 201838) | Saline water microbial communities from Organic Lake, Antarctica - #90 | ecosystem: Environmental > Aquatic > Non-marine Saline and Alkaline > Saline | place: Antarctica: Organic Lake... | reverse complement strand
TTTCCTGGAAAGAAACATCGAAGGTGCACGCCGTAAACTGAAGCGTCCGGGCAGGCTGTTTTAACCGGGGCTGCTCAAGATGCCACTGAATGAGGTTGACTAAGGAGCCGTGCGGCATCGCCACGCCCTTGGGCTCCCCGGTGGAACCCGAGGTGAACATGACATAGGCCAGAGTATTCGGGTCCTGTTTCCTGAGGGGATTCGTTGTATCGAAGTTACTCAGGCGCTCTGAATGCGTATCCAGGCAAAGCGCCTGGAATCTGTCCGCAGGAAGTCGTTCAATCAACAGACTACTTGTGACAAGGTGTTCCACCCTCGCATCTCGTAGTATCCATTCCAAGCGTTCACTAGGATGGTCTGAATGTAGCGGAAGATAAGCTCCCCCGGCTTTAAGAATACCCAAGATCCCAATGACCAGTTCCAGTGAACGCTCCACGCAGATACCCACGGCGACATCGGAACCGACTCCTTTATCGATAAGGTAATGAGCTAACTGATTAGCCCGCTCATTGAGTTCATTATAGGTTAGTTGGTCACCTTCAAAGACGACTGCGACCGCGTCCGGCGTGCGCTCGACCTGCGCTTCGAACAATTGGTGCACGCACTTGTCAGTGCTGTCCGCAGTCGTTTCATTAAACTCAACCAGCAACTGCTGGCACTCAGCCTGCGTAAGCAAAGGTAGCTCACCTATACGCTTCTCAGGCGCAGCGGTTACTGCCTCCAGCAGCGTCAGAAAGTGGCCCGCCATCCGTTTGATCGATCCTTCGGAGTAACGTGCGGTATTATAATTGAATCTGAGTTCACTCATCGCACCACCAGTGACACTTAAGACCAGTGGATAACTAGTAGTGCCTTCAACCTGAAAAGAACGATTGATCCACGCACTCCCCAAGTTTTGGAGATGATCGTCGAGGCGATAATTTTCAAAGACGACTAGGCTTTCGAATAGAGGTGCCCCTGAAGGAAGTGACAGGCTCTGACTCATTAGCGGTAATGGGGTATGCTCGTGCGGTCGAACCTCTACCCAGAACCTGCGAACAGTTTGGAGAAAGCTTCGGACCGTCTGCGAAGCATCCACCAATGCAGGAACCGGCACAGTAGTAATGAGCGGGCCGGTTGCGGCGGATATCGCTTCCGGCACTGATCCACGACCCGAACGTGTCGCCCCGAAAACCACTGTTTCCTGTCCGCTGTAGCGACTCAGCAGAATCGCCCACGTAGCCTGAATCACCGTATTCGGAGTGATCTCAGACTCATCGCACAGCTTTCGAAGAAGCAAAGTTAGCGACTCGGGTAGTTCGATCCGGTAGGAGATGTTTGCTGTTGAATCTGAGCTCTGATCAAGATGACACCTCTGTCCCACTTCGCCACCGATCTTTAGTAAAGAGGTTTCACTAACTCCAGCCATGGCCTCCGACCAGAACTCTATAGATGCCTCAAGATCCCGGTCTTGTAGCCATTGGGCGAACTGCCGAAAAGGAACTGCCGGAGGCAAACTGTAAGCCTCGCGACTGCACAAGGTATCGTAGATGTAGAAGAGCTCTTTCAGCAGAATCAAACGCGAGCGCCCGTCAATCGTCGCATGGTGCGACGTCCATACAAGTTTGAAGTGATCCTCCTTCAATCGAAGTAAGACTACCCTGAAAAGAGAACCGAAAGCTTCGAACTTTGTTTCCAAATCGCGTTTCCTAAGAGCTTCAAAGGCCCGCTCCTGTTCCACACCCGATTGGGCGCTCCAGTCAAGCACTCGCCAAGGCAAATCGACTTTGGAATGAACCGTCTGCACAGGACTTCCCTTAACATCGGTAGAAAAAGTCGTGCGAAGTATTTCGTGCCGCTCGACGAGGAGAGTCCAAGCTGCCTTGAATTGGACCACATCCAGAACTTCCCATATATATCCCACGCATTGGACATGGTAAACGCCTCCCCCTGCATCAAATTCGGCAGCAGCGAGCATGCCGTGCTGGACTCCAGTAAGGGGAAAAGTCATAGCTTGAGTGGGTCTTAGTAGTTTCAAGGTTTCATTGATCTTTGTTAGTAAAAGGGTGATTTTTTGTAGCGCTTCACTATGCGATGGCAAGTTATAGTCCGCTCAAAAAACAAACATTTACTAAGCAAAAGGTAGATTTATCGTCAAAAATTATAGGCCTCGAAACTAAACTTGACCGCAATGATCCAACCTTCGAAGGTTGCGAATCTAGGATACGTAAAAACTACCTCCAAACTGTCTTACGCCTCGATTAGTAGCCTAGATAGCAGACAGCTCAATATCCAAAATCGCCAGACCAAGAAGTTCTATCGTCGGACTTTCGAAGAGCATTCGCAAAGGTAGTTCTAAATCCAACTCCTTCTGGATCTTCGACATCAGTCTAATCGCAAGCAACGAATGTCCGCCGAGATCGAAGAAATTATCGTGGATGCCGACCTGATCCAGCCCAAGAATCTCAATCCACATGGCAACCAAAGCCTCCTCGAGGGGCGTGCTCGGGGCGGTGTATTTAGCTACTCCAGCAGCGGTGCGATTCAGCTCCGGCACGGGCAAGGCCCTCCAATCCAGCTTGCCATTCGTCGTCAGTGGCAAAGTATCTAGCGAAATAAAGGCGGCCGGTAGCATGTAGTCCGGCAGTTTTTCTGCCAAAGCACGGCGTAGGGCTGCAGTGTTCGCAGGATCTTCTTGATCTAAAACCACATAGGCGACGAGGCGCTTCTCACCAGGCGTGTCCTCGCGGACCAAAACCAGATTATCTTTGATTCCAGGCTGCGCAGAAAGCACTGCCTCAATTTCCCCAAGTTCAATCCTAAAGCCGCGGACCTTGACTTGGTGATCCATTCTTCCGAGGAACTCCAGATTACCATCGACTCGCCAGCGACAGAGGTCGCCGGTACGGTAGACGCGCTCGGTTCTGCCGAGGATCTCGATCTCGATAAATCGCTCCGCAGTCAATTCCGGGCGGTTCAGGTAACCGCGAGCCAGGCCAGCTCCGCCAATATATAATTCGCCTGAAACGCCAATAGAAACGGGCTGTTCTTGAGCGTCCAATAGATAGACCTGGAGGTCTTGGATCGGCACTCCAATAATACTGCCTAACTCCAGATCATCCTCGCTCAATGCATGATATGTCACATGAACGGTTGTCTCAGTAACACCATACATATTGACCAATTGAGGTTGCTTATCACCATGACGGTTGAACCAAGGTCGTAAACTAAGCATTTTAAGATCTTCCCCGCCGAAGATGACATACCTTAAGGATAGTGCAGTCTCGCCTAAGGATCCTTCAGCTTGAATCAATTGCTGAAATGCCGATGGTGTTTGGTTGAGGACAGTCACGCCTTCATCCTGAATCAATCGATAAAAAGATTTTGGCGATCGAGAGACGATGTAAGGCACCACTATCAATTTACCGCCATAGAGCAACGCACCCCAAATCTCCCAAACCGAGAAGTCAAAAGCAGAGGAATGAAATAACGTCCAGACATCGCGCTCGCCGAAGTGGAACCATTTCTCGGTAGCCAGCATCAACCGGGTCACATTTTTATGCTCGATTTCGACGCCCTTCGGCAGTCCAGTCGATCCTGAGGTGTAGATGACATAAGCCAATTGGTGAATATCGTCCGAGACGCTGGGATTGTAGATCAGTTGCCCCGGTATGCTGGATCTGTCATCAATAAGTACAATGTTATCGACGACATCTGCAAAGCGTATTGAAAGCTCATCCGTGGTGACCAGCAGAGGCTTACCGCAGTCCTCTAAAATAAACGACAGGCGAGCGTCGGGAGAATTCGGATCTAATGGAACGTAGGCCCCACCAGCCTTAAGGATGCCAAGGATCCCTACTATCATTTCGATCGAACGCTCTATGCAAATTGCGACAAGTACTTCGGGACCTATCTCTTTTTCAATAAGGTAATGCGCCAAATGATTGGCTCGCTCGTTGAGTTCTCGATAAGTCAACTCTTCACTCTCAAAAACTAACGCAATCGCGTCAGGGGCGCGCTCCGCCTGGGATTCGAACAATTCATGCACACACTTATTAGGATACTCCACCGTCGTATCATTCCACTCCACGAGGATTTGGTGACTCTCTGTCTCCGTCAATAAGGGTAGTTCGCCGATGCACCTCACGGGATCTGCGCCTAATGCTTTGAGCAAGGTGAGAAAGTGTCCCGCCATGCGCTCTATTGTTGCCGTATCCCATAATTCCTGCCGATACTTGAGACGTCCGGTTACACAAGCTTTGCATTCCAAAATCTCCATTGTCAGGTCCACCATCGTTCCAGGTGAAGGGACGTCTTCTGGCTCAAACCAGATCGAAGCTGCTTCACGGCGTTCCCTAGGCATACGTTCATGAATAAACATGGTTTGAAACAAGGGTGAGCTGCTTAAATCGCGTTCACTCAAAACATCCTGCACCATGAATTGAAGCGGCACTTCCTGATGTTCGATTCCTTTTAAAACAGTTTCTTTGACCCGACTCAATAGACTGAGGAATGTATCCTGTGCTCGAATCTCAGCGCGTAGCGGAAGCGTATTGATGAAGCTACCTATGAGCGGCTCCAATTCCTCTCGAGTGCGGCCAGCGACCGGGCATCCGACGATCATATCCTCCTCATCAGTATATCGATGCAGCAGGACGAAAAATGCAGACAGCAAGAGCGAGAACAAGGTCGCTTCTTCACGTTTGGTCAAAGCACGCAGATGAGCGAGCAATTCATCCGGTAATTCGAATTCAAAAAAACCAGCCTCCTCCGATAGCTCATGCGGACGCGGATAGTCAGTTCTCAACTCAAGGATCGGTGGGTAAATTAATGCGGCTCGCCAATAGCTACGCCCTGACTCGAGTTCGGTAATTCTAGGAACAGAACGATCCCATGCAGCAAAGTCAGCGTATTGAATCAGCAGTGGTTTTTTTGTGATTTCAACACCTTGGCTGAGCGCACCATAGTGGCTACTGAACTCATCCAAAAGCACGCTCTCCGACCAAGCATCGAATGTGAAATGATGAATCGTGAGCACGAGAAGATACTCCGCTTCCCCCAGGCGCAGTAAGCGAGTTCGCAGGAGCGGGCCACAACGGAGATCAAATGGCCGGACAGCTTCCTCTAGCGCGAGAGCCCGTGCCCGTTCCTCTGGAGCAGTCTCGCCTCGCAGATCCAACAGAGGCAATTCTAAAGGAGCCGCTTCGTGAACAACCTGACAGGGGTTCCCCTCTACGAAATCCACGCTGGATCTCAGCGACTCGTGACGCTCTACGACTAGATCCAATGCCACTCGGAGCAGCGTCACATCCACCACCCCCTTGAGACGAATGTGAGTCGGTCGATTGTAGGTGATACTCGAGGGCTCAATCTGCTGGTGCAGCCAGACTCTCTCTTGCGCGAATGACAACTCGCCCGTGGTATTTTCAGCGCGTCGGGTAATCGGGAGACCGGACTGCTCCGATTCCACAGCGCTGCTCATCCTGGCCTTTAGTAAAGCTCGCTTTGCTGGAGATAGCTTCGCCAGTCGCTGCTCGATAGTCTTATCCACTATTTTTCGTCTTTATTAGTGGCTGAATCATCCTCTGTATCCGCCTCAGCTAAAAGCCTCGCAGCCTCCTCATCGGAAAGACCTTCGAGTTCATTTAAGAGCTCCGTCATATCATCATCTTTGGCCCGCTCGCCTTCGAGCATTGCCGTACTAATCAGACTTGCCTGGGCATGCAGCACTGGCTGCCGAAAGATCGACGCAATCCCCAACTCCACACCTAAATGACTACGAATACGGGACACCAACCGTGTCGCCATTAGCGAATCACCACCACAAGCGAAGAAATTCGAATTGCGGCCTATGTCACTTCGATCGAGAACCCAAGCCCACAAGGTCGCCAACTCTGATTCGATCGGCCCTTCCGGCTTCACGTGCTCCGATTGCAGATGATCTGACAATTTCTCTCCCAAACCGATTCGCTGAACCTTTCCCGTTGGTCCCTTAGGGATTTCATCAACAAATATTATCTGACTGGGGACTTTGAAAGCGGAAAGCTGCTCAAAGGCGAATTCGCGCAATTCCTGCTCTGTAACTAACGATCCAGCTTCGCACATCACCGCAACCGCCAAGTCTTCGCCTAGTGTCGAGTGCGGCACAGCGAAGGCAACGGCTTGAACAACGGCTGGATGTTCTAATAATACCTCGTCAACCTCACGGGGCGAGATATTCTCTCCACCTCGGTTGATCATCTCTTTTGTTCTTCCGGTGAGGAAGAAGTATCCGTCAGAATCCATACGACCAAGGTCACCGGTACGAAACCAGCCAGCAGTAAATGCGGCTTCATTAGCTTCATCATTATTGACATAACCTGCGGTTATATTGGACCCACGGATGACGATCTCTCCGGTCTCGCCCGCTGAAAGTAATTGATCACCCTCTCCCATGATGCCCATCTCCGGCCCAGCCGGCAGTCCTACAGAACCCGCCTTTCGCTCAAGTGGGGGCAAAGGATTGCTTGCCATTTGATGGGCCGCTTCGGTCATTCCATAAGACTCGATCACCGGCACCCCAAAGACCTCCTCAAGGCGAGCCATAACAGATGGAGGTAAAGCAGCAGAGGATGAGCGGATCATCCGCAAATGTCCACCAGACGCCAGCGCGGGAGTCTCCTTCGCCGCTGCTAAGATCGACTGATGGATGGTAGGCACGGCCGAAAACCATGTTGGTTCGTAGTCGCTCATCAAAGAGACGGAGCGTTTGCTCTCGTATCCCTCAGAACAGAAGATCGACGCAACTACTTGGAGGGAGGAGAGCAAGCATGCAACCAATCCGTGAATGTGGAAAAGAGGCATCACGTTCAAACATCTATCATTCTCCGTTAGCATCAAAACATCTGCAATATTCGCCGCAGACTCACAGAGATTTCGATGCGAAAGCGGCACTTGCTTCGGGCGTGAAGTCGTTCCGGAAGTGTGCAAAACCATGGCAATATCTTCGCCATACCCCGCATCTTCAAGACCATCGCCACCATGTTCAGGAGCATTGCAAAGAGTGAACGCACCGGCCTGAATGGCCGAGGCTTCGACTTCGATTACCTTAAGACCGAGTGAAATGGCCACTTCACGCGCGGGCAAGTCCAAGCCTGCCGGAACTAGGACAGCTTTCGCAGCAAGGTCTTTTAGGGAAAATTTAAGCTCATCGCGAGTGTAGGCTGGGTTCAGCGGAGCACACTCCGCGTGTGCGGCGATTCCGAGGAAAGCTGTCGCCATCCACGGGCCGTTTGGCAGCACTAATGCAACTCGATCCTTCCGTTTAATTCCCCAAGATCTTAATGCGCTTCCAACATGATCTATCTGGCTGACCAACTGCCCATACTCGAGCGGTTCGACTCCGGCCCCTAAGATAGCATAGCCATGCTGATTGCTTTCTGCGCTCGCCCTGAGTAATTCAAGGATGCCTCGGTGCCTTTTAATCATAAACTATAAGATGGTTTTATCTTTCAGCATCAACCGCTGTAGATAGTAGCATGCAGCACTGAATTACAATCTGCGAAAATATCGACAGTGGAGCAAAAGTTGGATTCAGGATTCGAATTGTTCGGTCTTAGCGAAGATGCAGTATTTTTTATGACATCACTTGGCTTCGGCGAAATCAAGGCAATTGAAAACAACAAACTTAGTTCCAATTTCAGAGGAATAGCCGTCAACAATCCTAGATTCCGTGATCATACTCAACCACCTCGATTGTGCCTTCGCACGGTGGCACTGCAGCGGCCAAGCAGTAATCGATGAGTCGTGAAACCGTGGGATGAATCAAGCGAAAGCAATGAAGACCCGGCAATTGAGCGTAGCCTCGACCATTTTTTATGATCAGCCCGGTCGGAGGAAAGCCCAGACCAGAACCGTGCGCTTTGAGTAAAGCTTCCTTCGCAGTCCAGAGCTGAATCAATTCCATAGCTCGGGTCTCTCTGTCTAGCGGCAGCTGATTAATTTCATCCGGATGGCAAAAGGAGGCGGCACATTCAAGAAGGTCATAGCCACGCTGCAGCGGCTCCATGTCGATACCAACTGAGCCGACCGTGGAAACAAGAAGCGCCGCCAGGCCTCCGCTATGGGTAAGGTTAAAATCGAGCCCGGAACCCTTCACATAAGGCTTCCCCGATTCGCCGGCCATCCATTTGACTCGATTCGGAGGGACGCCTGTAAGGCTGCCAAGGATGCGACGGACACTTGCACGACAGGAGACCCATTCCCGTCGGTCGGTGTCGAAAAAAAAACGATCCGCTCGTTCACATTCAGCGGGTGTTAAAATGCTGCGAGCCGGCTCGTAATCACTAAGGTGAGGCTCAATTAAATACAAAGACAACTCACTCATGAAACATTAAATAAAGGCGGCTTCAGACCCAAAAAGAACGCCCGAACATAAGCAAAAATTAGCAATATAAGGATCATTGGATTTTGAATAGATCAAGTGGCCATATAAACCGAAAGGCCAACCTTTTATTAGCTTACCCTCGTGAAAGCCTCGCGTGATAAAAGCTTCATACGTAAGGACATTACGTCCACTCCTAACTCGCACGCGGCTGGAAATTAAAAGTTTGAGCTCTCTCCTCACTACGGAAGAAGTGAGGCTACCTATTAAGCTAGCCGATAGGTCCTGCTCGTGCGCTCACCACGACGCCGCCTAAACGCCCTCCGGAGAAAAGAGTCACCATGGTTCGGTAGAAGCTAGCCAACGCCGAGTAGGTCGCTTCATTATAAGTGCGCACAAACTGGTCTCGATTTTCGACAAAGGATCCTTGCCGATCGACAACGAAACGGTGCCAAGCTTCAGTGCGATCCTCAAACTGGACCGCCTCAAACCCCGAAGCTTCTAGCTCGCTGACATACTGTTCTTCATCGACAAGACTGGTGCAGTACACTTCTTCCTCTAGCAATTTCGTTTCTTTCGCGGTTAAAGGACTACGCAGGTAGAAATCTTCCGCATAGAGACCCCCACCTAGCTTAAGGCGTTCCCTGCACCCGGCCAATAGTGCCGATCGATTCGGGATATGCAGAAAGACGAGCCAACTAACCAGAGCATCAAAAGGACCGGGCTCGCAAGCGGGATCGAGAATGTCGCCACAGATATGTGTCACCTTCTCGTCCAAACCGCAGGCCGACGTCAATTGACGGGCTGCTGAATCCAGATCGGCCTGTAGCTCCAGCGCGCGAACGTCGCAGCCCACTTTATGTGCGAGCCACCGCGCCGGCCCGCCGAGGCCGGACCCAATATCCAAAATGTCATCGCCACGCTCAACGCCCAGACGATCAACCGCACGCTCGACCGCTTCACGCCCCTCATAATGCAATTGATCCAAATGTTCAAAATCTTCGGGGGTAATGGGCACTCCGGCTGAGGCTGATCTCGCTTTCAGTGCCCGTGCAACACGATCCGTGTGCTGATAAAGTTTCATCTGTTTGATACCCTCACCTTCAGAGTCCAAAGAGGATTCTATGTCGTCATCACTCATACAACCTAGACTAATTAAATTTTGACCGGAAGGTCAAACCGGTAGGACTGAAAAGTGGCGCGGTTTCGTCGCGAGACTGGGCGCACACACCGGATTGTTCACCGTAAAATTCTGAAAGCTAATGCCCTCACGCGTCATTTGATCCAGATGCTGCGTTTTACAAAAACTACTACCGTGAATGCCCCAATCACCGGCGAAGATGAAAATCGTATTCGGTTGACCGCGCTTTTTGGTATCAAAACTGTCTCAAAAAGTTATAAAACAGGGCAGGATGGCCTGAGCCTTACCTCGCGATCCGTTTTCAATCGAATAAGGGCATCCTGCCCTTGATTTGCATGCAAAAGTTAACTTCTAACAGGTAAGTTAATATTTTTGAGACAGTTTCCATGGGGAAACGCCGTGGGAACCTTTTGAATACTCATACCCAATGAAACCTGAATCAGACACAGGCATGCACACATGCAGATAATTATTTTTTTATTATTACATGGATACTCGTTGATGCTGAAGAACTGCTCGTCAATGTCATTAGCAATGATGAGAGAAAGCACGTAGGATCAGTCCCTTTAATCATCATTTTTAGCAGCCCTTGCGCGTCTACGCGAGCGTCGTCTAACCCTACTTTGCGGACTCTTCAGAACTGCTGGATCGTGCAATTAGGATTCATTTCCCGTGGTCAAAGGCACCGCATCCAATTTTATCTAAAGATGGAAGGCACACCTTCGAAATTTCCAAGCAAGGAGATGATACTTAGAGCCTTTGCATTGTGTTTTACGGTCGAGATTATTACCCGCATCTGCGAAGAACAACTCTTTGGCGGATTCAGTCGCATGGAGACTAAGTCTATTCCATCCCACATCGACGTGCTGACTGAAGAGAGAGGATTTCTCGACTTTATCCTCTGAGGGCGAACAAAAGGTGCGCTGACGTCTGAAGTAACAATTTGCCCTCTACCGTTTCACTCGTCTATACATTGGTAATGAATGCCTCACTCAGCCTTTTCGAAACCACTGGATTCACGCGCATTTTATTAATTCTCATCGTCACAGTAGCCACCCACCTCTTAGTCATTGGCCTGAGACACGGAACCCGCTACATGATCTCGCTCGATCAATTGGAGCGTCATCCGAAGGTAAGGTCCGTTCTTGGTCTGATCACGAGCACGGCTATCTTTGCTATTTACTTCACCGCAATTGGCTACTGCTTGAACGAATTTGGTATTTCCCTAAAAGCCTACTTCGCCTCGGCTACGGTGATTGGCCTTGCTGTTGGCTTTGGCTCTCAGGGTCTGGTGCAAGATATTGTAACCGGGCTGACGCTCGTTTTCTCCGATCTAATTGATATTGATGATATGGTCGAAGTGAGCGGTCAAACTGGACGGGTGAAGTCCATCGGCATGCGCTTTGTCGTGCTGGAAAATCCAATGGGAGCCTTGGTTTACATACCCAATCGTTCAATCGGTAATGTCATCAATTATCCGAAAGGTTACATTCGCTGCCTGGTCGATGTGACCTTGCCGAAAGACCCAGCAACGCGCGAACAGATCGAAGGAATCTGCAAAATTAAACTGGAAGACGCTGCCGAACAACATCCCGGCATTTTACTCGCTTATCCGACGATCGAAGGGGTTCGTAAGACCTCCCGAGGCAAAGAATTTCTACGGATGAAATTTCGCATCTGGCCAGGTCGCGGCGCCCCTCTGGAAACGGTTTTCAAGCAGGAACTAGTACGAACTCTGCAGGATTTAGATCCTAAGTTTACAGACTGGATGGTTACTGTTTTCTACGAAACGGAGAAACAAATTCAAAAACGATCATCACAGGCAAAAAAAGTCACAATTAATAAGTAATCCAAATTTTGTAATTATGCCCATTTATCCTTTCAAAAAAATATTAGTAAGCCTTGATTTATCTCAGAAAGACGAAGCTACGATTCAGTGTGCTGCGAAAATCGCTGAGCTCTCTACTTCTAGCAGAGTTGAGTTCATATACGTCGCAAAGTCGTCTGATTTACCAGAGGAAATCAAACAACTGCACATCAATGAAATGACGCAATATACTCTGCTCACAGTCCTCCAACAGAGTGTGTCCGATCATTTTGATTTCAAAGACGCAGAGATAAACTTTCATATCCAGATCGGTAATCCCCTGGATCACGTGCTTGAGAAGGCAGAACAAATGTCTGCGGATATTATCATCGCAGGTAAGGGTAATCTTTCCGATTCAGCTGCGGTTTTCCCTGAAAAACTGGCACGCAGAGCCAACTGTAGTGTTTTAGTCGTCCCCAAAAGTTCCGGCCTGAATATAAAAAGGGTTGTAGTCCCGATTGATTACTCAGCCTACTCGAAAAACGCTCTTAAGGTGGCGATCGACTTAGTTAAACATCTAGGCTCAGACGAGATTACCCTCCTTCGTGCAGATCCTTTACCCGTCCCCTACATGATCACAGGAGCGGGTTGGAGTTACGAAAAGTTCTGCCGGGATGTTCGTGCAATCGCCGAGTCAAAGCTAGCAAACTTCATTGAACCTTTGAATTTCAAAAAGATATCGACAAAACAACTCTTTCTCGTGGATTCGAGTGCTGGCCAAGCAATCTTAACGGCCATTCAAAATCACCAGTTCGACCTCTGCATTATAGGAGCTAAAGGTAAAAGTGCATTGACTGCTTTTTTCCTCGGCAGCACCGCGGAGGAAGTGCTCCGCGGTGCAAAGATTCCCGTTTTAATCGTAAGACCTAAAGACGAAAATTAATTCTAACGTGAATCAAACATTTACCTCGAAGAAAAATGCTCCTCATTACTATCGGCCTATTTTTACTGTATCTCGGATCTGAAGCTTTAGTCCGTGGAAGTTCGAGCCTTGCCCTGCGTTTTGGGATCTCGCCTTTAATTATAGGCCTGACCATTGTTGCTTTTGGCACGAGCGCACCGGAGTTGGTCGTGAGTATCTCTGCCGCGCTCAAGAATTCGAGCGGCGTTGCAGTCGGCAATGTGGTGGGATCAAATATATTCAATGTAGCTGCAATCCTTGGGATAACTGCCCTGATCCGTCCACCAAGTGTTCACCTTTCCCTCATAAGACGCGAGATTCCTATTCTAATTGTAGTCACCGTGTTGGGTTTTGGTCTGATCACATTTGGTCACATATCAAGAGTGACTGGGATCCTTCTTTTTGTGGGATTGTGCGTCTACACCATTGCATCCATCCGCAGTGCAAAGAAGGAAACGGCCATCAATCAAGACGCTTCCTCAAAGCCACCCGAGCTATCGACATGGCTTTGTTCAATACTAATAGCGTCGGGACTGGGACTCCTCATCTGGGGATCGCAAATGTTCGTGACCGGGGCGGTCAATACGGCTCGAAGTTTTGGTGTCTCCGAAGCGACAATCGGACTGACGATCGTCGCCGCCGGGACTAGTCTGCCTGAATTAGCGACGAGCGTTGTGGCAGCGTTTAAAAAAGAATCAGATATTGCGATCGGGAACATTGTTGGTTCCAACATTTTCAACATTCTCTGCATACTCGGCATTACTGCCTGCATCCAGCCTATCGACGTGATTGGCATAGGCACGCTCGACCTCGCCTTTATGCTTGGTTTGAGTCTTCTGTTATTGCCCTTCGCTTTCACACAGCGGACGATCTCTCGATATGAGGGTTCTGTTTTCCTGTCTATTTACGGGGGCTATCTCTACCTATTGTGGCCATAAGCTTTCGTTAATATTGATTCGTGGAAAACTCACCTCAGCTTTTTGAATATTTAATACAGGATCTCGCCGTCGTCTTGATCGCTGCCAGTCTGGCGGGGTGGCTATGCCGAAAGCTCGGCCTTTCAGTGATCGTGGGCTACCTCGGTGCGGGCATCCTGGTCGGAACGCCGCAAATCGCATTCCCCTATGTCACAGACCCAGCTCGAATCCAGTTGTTAGCGCAATTGGGACTCGTCTTCTTGATGTTTTTTATCGGCTTGAGGCTAAGGTTACGAAAGCTAAAGGAGATCGGGTTCGGTGTGGTGCTCGCGGTCGTGGTCACGGCGCTGGGCACCTTGACCATTGCCCGTTTAGGCGCGCTAGTCTTGGGTTTCGACGAGGCAACTGCGCTCTTTTTTGCCGCCATGTTGATGGTCAGTAGCTCGGCCATCGTGGGTAAGCTCCTCCAGGATAATCAATTAGTGCATGAGCGTTCCGGACAACTGGCTCTGGCCATTACCTTGCTGGAGGATCTGGTGGCGATCATTTTGCTTGGTTACCTCGGGTCTTATATCGCTATGGCCGAGGCGGGAAGTGGTAGTAGCGGGCTCGGTGCCGTCTTTAGCACGATCGGTTTACTCGTCGCTTTTGTGGTGCTGCTTATCATTCCGGGGGTGATTTTCTTACCACGGCTCTTGCACCGCTTTGAACGCCGTGGCGGAATCGAGTTGGAAACCCTTCTCGTCGCGGGCCTGCTTTTTACTTTTTCCTGGTTGACCTTGCGAGCCGGGTTTTCGCTCGCCTTGGGTGCTTTTGTCTGCGGTGTCATTTTAGCCGAGACCGACCGCGTGCCAGCAGTTGAACGGGCTTTTTCTGGTTTGCGGGATATTTTTGTGGCGGTCTTTTTCACCGCCATTGGTATGTTCATAGATATCACCCGCTTGCCTGAGGCCATTGAGCTGATTGTGCTAGGTGTGGTTTTGGCCTTCACGGCCCGTATTCTCTCGGCGATTGTCGGCCTTCTACTCGCTTGCGAAGAGGAGGACGCGGCGATTAAAGCTGCTTTTTGTGTGACACCGATTGGGGAGTTTTCTTTCGTCATCGCGGGGCTTGGAGTCAGTGCGGGCTTGCTTGATGGACGCTTGCAGATCGCCGCAGTGGGGATCGCATTTGTCACTTCGTTGACCTCGCCCATATTGGTCAAAAATACCGACCGCTTCGTGCGTTTTTTCCGCGTGTCGCGCTTACCTGGTATTAAAAATGCGCTCGAACTTTATCGCTCTGCTTGGGCGGACATTGGTCAGCGCTCTGATCGGAGCGTTATTTGGAAACTGCTACGTCCACGGATGTGGCAAATCGGCGCGGAGCTCGTGCTTGTCACAGCTGTTTTACTCTTTGCCCTACCCGTGCAAGCTCCGCTGCTCGAATGGATTTCAGGACATGTCGGAAACTTATGGCAAGGCATGGTAACAATCTACTGGTTATTGGTTCTCATTATTGTACTCGCCCCAATCATAGCACTTTACCGTAACGTCAATGCCGTCGCGATGCTTCTGGCGGAGTATTTCAACCAGCTAATTAGAGGCAATCGAGCTCGTCGAAGTATTTTGGAACCCGCTATCCGAATTGGAGGATGCCTAATGCTAACGCTTTGGCTTTTCAACCTGCTACCACTCGCCGGACTTAGCTGGATTCAATGGGCGATTGTATTAGTACTCTTTCTAGGGGGCGCATCGCTCGGATGGCGGCACCTCGTGCGGTGGCATAGTGAAGCAGAGTTTTCGCTCAAAGCAGCCTTGGCCGAAGAATTACCGTCACCCGCGGCTTCATCGAGGGCAGCATTTAAGCAAGCCAGTGAAGCACTGGGTTTGCGATTGGTTGATTGTGTGCTCCCGGAACGCGCTTCGGTCGGGGGGAAGTCGCTCCTTGAACTTGGATTGCGCCAGCGTTTTGGGATTAGTTTAATCGCTTTAGAACGCCAGGGCTTCACCATAAGCGAGCTTTCGGCCGCCAACCGTATCTTTCCGGGAGATCACCTTTTTCTCGTCGGCGAATCCGCAGCACTGAATGCAGGGCTGACCGAACTCATGCGAATCGAAGTTCCAGAGAGCACCACCGCAAATCATACAGAATTGAGCGACGCAATTCTAGAGACTTTAGCCATAGAGACTACCTCGCGACTGATCGGCTCTAGTTTGCGGGAACTAGAGTGGTCACGGCACTTTGGCGTGCAAGTAGTCGGCATTGTGACAGCAGGTGAACAGCATCGCAAGGAAGTGGATGCCGAGACCAAGATTGCCGCAGGGGATC
>Ga0307934_1001307_pt1 | contig 15485 bp, 16 predicted proteins | sample OrgLakmetageno90_FD_201838 | JGI IMG/M metagenome (GOLD analysis project Ga0307934, IMG submission 201838) | Saline water microbial communities from Organic Lake, Antarctica - #90 | ecosystem: Environmental > Aquatic > Non-marine Saline and Alkaline > Saline | place: Antarctica: Organic Lake... | reverse complement strand
CAAAATAATAGACACTTGCTTGCGTTTGTAACCACTCTCAAACATTGATATGGCTCTATCTCTTAAATCTTGACTATATGCTTTCATAAAATAAAAACATTATACACTATTTATAAGAATAAAACCAGCTCGGCTTTGCTATAGTAGCTCCTGGACATTGCTGCCTCGCTCTTCAACGCAACTTATAACACTCAAAATATGTTTGGTGCGTAACATCAGTTAATTATTTTTAAACTCCACAATCTGTTTTTTTAGTTCATCTAGGCTTATTCTGTTTGGGTTTGGGCGAGGAGCTAAAGCATTATCATCAATTTTACGCACCGCATAACCATATAGAGCTTCTATCTCTAACTGTAGTTTTTTTGCTAATTTTTGTAAAACTTTTTGCCAAGCTTCTTTACCTGTAAAATGATTGCTCATCTTAGTATCTGCTAATGGCTCATTTAGCTCTCTAATATCAGCAAATAAGGTCGTTGATTTTTCGTAGGTGAAAGTTATGGTATCGCTCTCTATAGCTGGTGATTTATATGTGCTTGATTGGAGCATCCCACCCCAAGTTTTTGCATCTATCATACCGTTTGTATGCGGTAGGTTATCGAGTGCTTTAAATGCGTTATTTAGTGTACTAAAACCTCTATCACCAAAAGTTGAAAATAATAATATCCCCTCATGATTGAGCATCTGGTGATATTGCTCTAGTCTATCTGCGATATTTTCAGTTAGATGAATGATAGTATTAGATATAATCAAATCATGTGCTTGGTTATCATCGACAGAGATTTGACTGTTAGGAAAACGAGATCTTAATTCTTTGATATACGCATCATCACTATAACCATCAAGGTAGATACTTTGAGGATCTATATTTATAAACTCTAGTCTTTTTAAAAGTCGTTGAGCTATTTCATTTTTTATAAAAGAGGTAGGGTATTTGTCATTTCTATTAGACAGAAGTTTCAAAAAAAGATTATAATTAAACATATACTTTTATCAGTGGTAATCAATATGACGATTATAACAAAATTATGCAAAATACTCTTTAAGCAAAATTGCTTACTTTGTAAACAGTTGAGTGACGAGCTAGTTTGTGACTATTGTTTTAGTGATATGTCTAGTCATTTGCACTTTACCAAAGATGTAGTTGAGCTGGATCAAGAGTATGATTATTATTACTTGTCTAATTACTCTCCAGAGATAAAGTTTCTTTTGCAGAAGTTTAAATTCAACAAAGACCTGCTGATAGTACCAGTATTTGAAAAGCTTTTTGATAAATGGTGGGCAGACTTTGCAAATGAGAATTTAGCTAGTGTAGATGCCATAGCAGTAGTGCCAAGTCATCGCTTGCGGTATCTCTATCGAGGGTTTAACCAAGCAGAGGTTATAGCTCAAATCATCGCAGCTAAGCTTTCTATAGCCACAACTTTTACAGATTATAAAAGAGTAAGATATACCAAACCTCAATCAAAATCTTCAAAATCACAAAGAGCCGAGCAGATATCCGGAGTGTTTGAGCTTACAAAACCAATCGCAGCAAAGCACTTAATAGTTTTTGATGATGTACTAACTACAGGCTCAACCTTGAAGGAGTTTATCGAGATTATAACAGCTGGTAGTGAGATTGAGAAAATTTCAGTGGTTACGCTAGTGAGGGCGGGGTGATCATTGTTTTTTCAGCTTTAAAACCATTGCTAGATTTAAAAATAAAGTGATGACTATTACTAACATAGCTAGTCTGTAACTATCTGAGAGTGTGAAATGTAGTAGGCTTGAAACTTTAAGTACAGCTCCTATCAAAAAATCAATTGTTGAAGAAAAAAGCATTTCAAATGTGGTAGACATCGCAATTGCTATAGCAATGTATTTGGGGTGAGTGTATTTTTTTATATAGGTATAGACAAGAATTGTAGAAGATTTTGATAATCCAATTAGTGTTGCTAATATACAAATAAATACAGCACTATCATGAGACCCATATAAAAACAAAATAACCGTAATAATAGCCAATATAGAAAGCCATTGCATCGCATTGCAATTAATTTTCCCTATACTTTCAAGATACCCTAAAATTAAAGCACCAACTGCCGAAAATATAAAGATAAGGCTACTACCCGCTAATGCTGCAATACCTACAGAATACCCAAAAACTTCAATTAAATAAGTCTTTCCCCAAATATCTGCAAGAGAAAATAAGCAAGCTATTAAACATCCTATTATAGCCGTTGATATAAAAGTATCTTTATTTCTAAGTACAGCAAGTATATCGACTAGACAAATATTCGGGCTATCTGCTTTAGATGAATAGTTTTTTTCTATAGGAAGTAAAATATATGTGACAATAAAAAGCACAACTTGTATCAGTGCAATAAACATATAAACATAATGCCAATTATTTATCGTTATAATAGAAGATAAGGGCAAACCCGCTAATGCTGCTCCCATGTAGCCGATAAAAAGTAGACTAGCAATAAAGAGAGTATATAGTTTTTCTGCAAAGAGGTTATATATAACCATTATTGAGCAGGTGAATGTAAATGAATATCCTATAGCCATAATTCCTCTTGAGAGTAAGAATATACTGAAATTATTCGATATTGCGAAAAATAATGTGCCGCATATCATTAACAGTGCAGATATTGCATAACTTCTTCTGAGGCCAATTATAGTAACAATAATGCTTGCAGGTAGACACATTAAAGCTACTATTAGGTAAAAGATGGCGGCTAAGTTAGCTAGCTCGACATTGCTTAATATGTTGTTACTAATAAATATTGTTGCTACAGGAGATAGTGATGCTTTCAGTAATTTGCTAGAAGCATAAAAAGCCGAAATAAGAATAAATATTAGTAATGAGTTTCTACTTTTTACTGTTGTATTCTGTGCCATAAAGGATATTGCTTAATCTTTGGAAGATTCTTATTCTAACTACTCAGGCATCTTGAAACTCAACTTACCACCAAGTATATGAGCATGAATATGAAACACCATCTGCCCACCATCTTTACCCGTGTTGAAAAGCGTCTTGAAGCCTTTTAAGCCATTCTCTTTAGCAATCTTTGGGATCGCTAGCATAAGCTTGCCCATTATTTCTTGATCAGCTGGCTCAAGCTCATTTAAGCTAGCTATATGCTTTTTAGGGATAACTAAAAGATGCACTTCAGCAGATGGGTTTATGTCGTGAAATGCTAGTACGCTTTCATCTTCATAGACTTTCTTACAAGGTATTTCACCTGCCAATATTTTACAAAATATACAATCACTCATGTTATTTCCTTTTTTTGAGTAGATAATAAGCCAAACACAAAGCCCCAGCAATTATAAATCCTGTGCTATGCTCAGTAATAAACATCTGTGCTTTGACAAGTATGCTATTATCATCATGTAAACCATAAAACACCCCTAAACCACCAAGCACTAAACCTACAGTTAACGAAGTGTTTTTAGCTTTCTTTTCTTCTAACTGAATATATTGAGTTTCTTTTCCTTTTTGTAGAGCTTTTTGACTTTGCTCTAATATGTCAAACACCATTTTCGGAAGCTCAGGAAGTTTATCACTAACTCTAGGCATATTTTCTAGAGTTCTACGATAAAAGCCACTCCAGCCCATTTGGTCTTTCATCCATCTTTCTAGTATAGGGCGAGAAGTATCCCAAATGTTTAGCTCAGGACAAAGCTTAGTTCCTAAGCCTTCTATATGAAAAAGTGTCTTTTGCAGTAGCGTAAGTTGAGGTTGGATATTCATCTCAAATCTTCTAGCTACATTGAAAAGTTGCATCAGCGTATAGCCAAGAGATATTTCGCTCATTGGTCGTTCAAATATCGGCTCACATACCGTTCTAATTGCAGACTCTAATACATCTACTCGCGTATGCGCAGGCACCCAGCCAGATTCTATATGTAGCTCGGCAACTTTTCTATAATCACGATTAAAGAAAGCTAAGAAATTACCTGCCAAATAGCGTTGATCTTCACGATTAAGCGTACCAACAATACCAAAATCTATGGATATATACTTAGGGTCAGCAGGATCTGTAGCATCGATAAACATATTTCCAGGGTGCATATCTGCATGGAAGAAACAGTCATCAAATACTTGGCTATAGAATATCTCAACACCTCGTTTTGCCAACAAACGGCGATCTACACCTAAAGCATCAAGAGTCTCGATATCCGACACACTCACGCCACCAACTTTTTCCATGACCATGACAGTTGAGCTAGTATAAGCCCAGTAGATCTTAGGTATATAGTGAAGAGGATTGCCCTCAAAATTACGGCGTAGTTGAGATGCGTTTGATGCTTCTCTAACCAAATCTAGCTCATCAAAAAAGCTTTGATTGATTTCATTTACAATCTCTACAGGCTTAAACCTACGGACACCTTTTATCATGCGTAAAGCTTTTGCAAATATTAGCATCAATGAAGTATCTAGCTTGAGTACTTTCCCTATGTCAGGACGCAATACTTTGACTACTACCTCTTCACCAGTGTGCAAAGTTGCAGTATGAACTTGAGCAATAGATGCTGATGCTAAAGGCACTGCATCAAATTCTTTAAATATTTCAGCGATAGTTTCTTTGCTAGCTTTTTCAATCTGCTGGATCGCAAGGTTGCTATCAAATGGTGGCACATTATCTTGAAGTTTAGATATCTCTTTGATGACATCTGGCGGTAGTAGGTCTGCACGAATAGAGAGAGCTTGACCAAATTTTATAAATATAGGACCAAGCTTTTCAAGTGCTTCTCTAAGTCGTACACCGTGATCTGCTGTACGGATTTTTTTGCAGTAAAAAAATGGATTCAAGAATATCAATACACGCAGGCTTTTTATCTTTGTGGCACGCACTGGCTCATTAAGTAAGCAGTATCTATTTATAATATAAAATATATATATAAGTCTAAAAAACTTTTTAATCATTATTTTATGAGCCTTTTAATAAATTTAGCTTTGCTTCGATTCTATCTATAGCTTGCTTGAGTTCTTGGACTTGTATATAAAAAGCATTTGCTTCATTTTTTGAGATAAGAGTACCTGTTTCATGTGTTAGAAAATCTTTGATGTCCTCAATACTTTCTTTGCGGGAATTTTGTAGATACTCTTTTGCTTGCAAAAATGGCTTAGATACAGCATCCGCAAAACTAGGGCTTGTTACTTGCGATATTTTATAAACAATATCTATATCAACAGCCTCCACAAATTTATAAAATTCTTTCAGCTCTTTCAAACTACCTTCATACTCAAGCTTATCTTCCATGATTAGCTCTTGCATATTTTTGTTAAATAACAACTCTATAATGTACGCAAGCTTACCTTGTAATACATTTTTTGAAGGAATGTTGTTTGCAAAAAGGTTCTGCCCATCACTAGTTAGTGTAATTGTGTAGTCTACATCAGTTACTATTACGGTTAGTGATTTGCCTTTTAGCGGCGATAATAGGGCAGTAGCTTGTGGATCAAGTTTAGGAAATATCCCTAGTGCTTTATTTATGGTTTCTATCATCTTAGTATTTATACCCTATATGCAATGCAACTATTCCACCAGTCATATTTTGATACTCTGCACTATCAAAACCTGCATCGAGCATCATTTGCTTGAGTGTTTCTTGGTCTGGATGTTTACGAATAGATTCAGCTAAGTATTTGTAGCTTTCAGCATCTTGTGTGATGATTTTACCCATAAATGGCAATGCTTTGAACGAGTACTCATCGTAGATTTTAGATAACATCGGTACTACAGGTTTAGAAAATTCTAGTATCAGTAGCTTACCACCTGGCTTTAGTACTCGTTGCATAGATGCTATGGCGGCAGCTTTATCTGTTACATTTCGTAGCCCAAAAGATATCGTGATGCAATCGAAGTAGTTATCTTCAAAAGGTAAGCATTCAGCATTTGCCTGTACATATTCGATATTGCCCACACAGCCTTTATTCGTAAGTTTTTCTTTGCCCACTTCAAGCATGGATGAGTTGATATCACTCAATACAACTTTACCTTCATTACCAACCATTTGGCAGAATTTGTATGCTAAGTCACCAGTACCACCAGCTAAATCTAGCACTCTATCGCCTTTGCGGACACCTGATTTTGATATAGCTATTTTCTTCCATATACGGTGAACACCAAACGACATAAGGTCATTCATAATATCGTATTTAGCCGCTACTGAGTGAAAAACTCCAGCCACTTTTTTTTGCTTTTCTTCCCATGGCACTTCAGAGAAACCAAAATCTGTTGTTTTATTATCTTTTGACATTTAAACTATTCTCTAATTTTTTGTATATAATTTATAATATAATTATAGCAGAATATGAACTGTTTTGTATTGGCTAGCTTTAGTAAATTAAGGAACTATTGAAATGTATATATTGTCTGGAGATATCGGTGGTACAAACACTAGGTTAGAAGTTTCTTTTTTAGAAAATGGAGCAACTAAAAGTATAGCAATAAGAAAGTATAAGGGAGCAAGCTTTAACTGTTTATCTGATGTGATCGATACTTTTCTCAAGGAAGTGGATCTTGTAGGTAAGATAGATTCAGCATGCTTAGCTGTAGCTGGATTTGTATCAAATGGAGAAGTTGAGGTTACAAACTTGCCTTGGATGGTATCAGAGCAGTATCTTTCAGAAGGGCTTGGTATCACAAAAGACAAGGTTAAGGTTATTAATGACTTTGAAGCTATTGGTTATGGTATTGAGTCATTAGATGAAAAGAATGACATAATCACGATCCAAAAAGGTAAGAAAGATGAAGATACTCTTTCTGCTGTAGTTGGAGCGGGTACTGGGCTTGGTATGTGCTTAGTTGCTTACGATAAAGACCATAATCCGCGAGTATTCAAAACAGAAGGCGGTCATGTAGATTTTGCACCTGTAGATGATGAGCAGGTTGAGCTTTTTAGGTTTATGCGTAAGACATTTCATCGTGTTTCACCAGAACGATTTTGTAGTGGTTATGGTATTTATAATATCTATAAATATGTAGTCAAGCACCCATTATACAATCAGCCAGAGTGCATGGAGCTAAGAAGAGAGCTTTTTAGTGTATCAGATTCAGATAAGGCTGCAGTAGTTGTTCGTTATGCAGTTGAGCATCAAGAGCCATCAGCATTACGCACTATAGATTTATTTTTGAGTATTTATGGCTCGATAGCTGGTAACCTAGCCTTGACAAGTCTACCTTTTAGAGGATTGTATATAGCTGGTGGAATAGCACCTAGACTTATAGAGCAGATTAAGCAAAGCCAATTCCTTGAGAAATTTAGAGATAAAGGCAGAATGTCCAATATGATGAAAGATTTCCCTGTTCATATAATTATGAATACAGATGTCGGGCTTATTGGTGCTAGAACTTATGCTGCGAGTCTTGCTTGATAAAAAACATAAGACGGCTGAGCGGAGTCGAAGCCTCGTGATTATGAGTAATAGTTTCGCAGCTTAATGCGTAAGCAAAAATGCTAATCTTGAATTTTTGAATTTTGCTTATTTGTATAGTATTGAGAAATCTTCTTTAATCCTCGATACATTAGATATAATGTTAATGTGATAAGAATCACTACATAAAATACTGAAAACACTGAGAATATAAGTATCAATACAGCTATTTCTAGTATACAAAATAGCACCAATATCGTAGTTAGCACAATATAACCTAAAGCTTTTTTACATATACATAACTTCTTAGTTTTGCTTTTTATTTCAGAAGATTCTAGCTCTTCTATTTCTTGTGATTTGTTATTTTCCATAAGTATTTCTTCTAAATTTTTATCCGTTAATTATACACTTGCAATCAAATTTTCTTATAATGAAATTACTTCTTCGCAGCATCATCTTTCATGTGCCTAGATAAGTAGATCATTTGAAGTACCATAAATGCTATTGTCAGTCCCATGATGCCAAAAAGCTTAAAATTCATCCAAACATTTGTGGAGAAAAAGTATGCAACAAATAAATTCAGTGTTCCAAGCACTACAAAATAAGCTCCCCATACATTGTTAAGCATTTTCCATTGGTTGTGTGCTAAATTTATACTATCTTTTAGCATTTTTTCCATCGGAGTTTCTTTCATGATATAAGTAGTAGCTATCAGCCCAAAGCCCAAGAGCCAGTTGATGATACTCACTTTCCACTTGATAAACTCTTCATTATGAAAATAAAGCGTAGCTCCGCCAAATACTGTAACAAGTACAGCGACTAAAATTTGAGCTTTTGCAATCTTGCGGTGCTTGATGTATTCCCATATTACCTGAGCTATAGTGATTATTATCAAAGCAGCAGTAGCATAGAAAATGTCATAAACCTTGTACACGGTAAAAAACACAATCGCAGGCAATAAATCATTCAACATTTTATTCATAATTTAGCTAATTTTTGTAAGTAATGTATAATGTGCTAAAAGTATAACCTGTGTAATAGTAATAATGAAGAGATTAATAGAAATTAACAGTTATGGTGACAATAGATACGCACTCAAAGAAGTAGCTGAAATACTAGCAAAAGATACAGTAATAGCAATCCCTACAGATTCTGGCTATGCCCTAGCTTGTAAGATGAAATCAAAAAAAGGTATTGAGAAAATCAAAAAAATCAGAGACCTTGATAGCTCGCACAACTTCACGCTTATGTGCAAAGACTTATCTGAAATATCAGAATACGCAAAAGTAGATAATGCTGCCTATAGATTTTTGAAAAGATATACACCAGGGTCTTTTACTTTTATCCTTGATGCTACAAAAAAAGTTTCATCACTATTGGTTACTAAATCAAAAAACACAGTAGGTATACGCGTGAGCGATCATTTTGTACCAGCTGCAATATGTGCTGAGATTGGCGAACCACTAGTCGTAAGTTCATTCATATTGCCAGCTAGTGAGCTTGTAATTACAGATTGTTCAGAATTAGAAGATGAAATTACCAATAGCCTAGATTTGATTGTAGAATCAGAGTACTGTGGGTTTGAGTCAACTACAGTAGTCAATATGCTTGATGTCCCTTATGAAGTGACTAGGCAGGGTGCAGGAGTTGTTGAGGGTCTTTAAAAACTTTATTTAAATCTAGTTGTAGGGGCAGTACATTGTGCTGTTCATTTGATTAACGAGTAGGGACAAGTCCGACTTCTCCATCATGGGCATACTATATACTCAAAACGACCATGTCATTGCATCAGGCTTGACCACGCAAGCCATTGATGATGGAGCGTTTCAATCTAAATTCAGAAAAAACAAAAAGTGCAGAAGATAAATTTACTTTTTCTCATTCTTTATAAACACATAACAAACAGCAGCACCTAAGCAGACAACCCCACTGAATAAAAAAACTAACGAGAAGCTATTAGTAGCACTTAGTATAAACCCTGTAAGTAGTGGAGCTAATCCAGCACCGACAAAGTTTGAGAAGTTTTGAATACCTCCGATAGATCCAACAGTTTCTTTTGATGATATATCAGCAACTAAAGCCCAAGTCGGGGATATTCTCAAGCCTAGGCAAAACACACTGATGCTTATAATAACTATACTAAGCTTCAAATCTGTAATAAACGGTAAGGCTACGATGGCAAATCCTGCTATAGTACAGCCAAGTATTATCGGAGTAAGTCGAGCCTTTACAGCACAAGTTTTACGCTTTATAAGAGCGTCAGAAAGTATACCTCCGAGCATTACAGATATTATCGAGAGTATAAACGATAGTGAGGTAGCTATCCCCATCTGCTTCAGATCAAGTCCTTTATTGTGAATAAAGTAGTAGGGTAGCCAAGTCAAAAATACCCAATAAGCATACGATGACCCCAAGTTCCCTACACACAATAGAGCTACATTTCTATCTTTTATACAATTTATAAGGCTGATATTATTTTCAGTTGTCGATTGAGTTAGTACTTTTTTAAGTGATGAGCTAGTTGTAATGTACCAAATAGCACCCATTACAGATCCAAATATTCCCAAGAGAATAAACATTCCTCGCCAACTTACTATAGCTATCAAACTTACTAAAAATATCGGTGCAATCACATTTGCCAATCTAGGGCCTAAAGCAACTATAGATGATGCTAATCCGCGTTGGCTCGGTTTGAAGTATTGTTGGATTATCTTGGTTGCTATTATAAAAAATGGAGCCTCAATTACTCCAAGTAGTATCCGAGTAAACAGTATCGAATAAAAACCTATTACCAAACCACCAAAGATAGATGCTATCGACCAGCCAGCTATACTTACTATCATTATTTTATTGATACCGAATTTATCAACTAGATAACCCGATGGAAGGCTTGCTATAGCATACGGCCACATAAATGCAGATAAAAGAATACCCATTTTTGCAGGGGATATACTGAAAGTATCAGCGATTACGGTATTTGCAATACTAAGGGTGGATCTATCGAGATAGCTCAACAGTCCTAGTATAAGTAGCATAAACACCAAAAACCATGGGAATAGCTTTTTCATTTATAGGACTATTTAACTCGCATACCAGGCATCGCACCTTCATGTGGCTCAAGTATATATATGCCCTTGCCATCACCTGCTGCCAATACCATACCTTCAGACATTCCAAACTTCATCTTTCTTGGAGCTAGGTTTGCGACCATTACAGTATGCTTACCAACTAGGCTTTCAGGAGTGTAAGCAGATTTTATCCCTGCAAATACTTGTTTGGTCTCGCCGTCTAAGTCTAGTATCAGTTTCAACAATTTATCAGCACCCTCTACATGGCTAGCTTCTACTATTTTCGCCACACGCAAATCAACTTTCATAAAGTCATCAATAGTACATTCATCAGCGATATTAAGTTTTGACTTTTTAGTTTCTACTACCTTTGGAGTTTCAAGCTCTTGCATTTTTTGAGTATCCTCAAGGATTTTATCTACTTTTTCTTTTTCTATACGAGTAGCTAAAGGTTTAAATTTATTTATTTTATGGTTTTTCAAAAATACTGGAGCATCATTCCAATTATTCATCTCTATATTTAAAAATTCTTGAGCCTTTTCTGCAAGACTTGGGATTATAGGCTTCAAGTATGAAACCAACACCTTAAACATATTGATACCCTGCGTACAAATTTGATGTACATTTGCTTCTTGACCATCCTCTTTTGCTAATGACCACGGCTTATGGAAATCTATAAACTGGTTAGCTTTATCAGCTAGTCCCATAATCATTCTGACCGCAGTTGCAAATTCTCTTTGCTCAAAAGCTTGAGTGATGTCATTATGAGTTGCTGCAAATTCTTTTTCTAAATCTGTATCAAAAACTTCATTAGAAAGCGTAGCATCAAATTTTTTGTAAACAAACCCAGCACAACGACTTGCGATATTTACCACTTTACCTACTATGTCAGAGTTTGCCTTTGTAACAAACTCTTCTAGGTTTAGATCTATATCATCAATTTTTGAAGTCAATCTTGATGCAAAATAATATCTCAAATAACTAGGATCAAGACTATCAAGATAAGTTCTAGCTTGTATAAATGTACCACGAGATTTAGACATTTTCTTGCCATTTACAGTCAAAAAGCCATTCGCATATACACTTGTTGGTGTTCTATAGTTTGTAGCTTCTAGTATCGCAGGCCAAAAAAGAGCATGGAAATAGATTATGTCTTTACCGATAAAATGATAAAGTTCAGTTTCATTTGAATCATTGCCCCAGTACTTATCAAAATCAGCACCTGTTTTATTACAGTAATCTTTTGTGCTAGCAATATAGCCCATCGGAGCATCAAGCCATACATAAAAGAATTTCTTGCCATCAGTATTTGGTATAGCAAAACCAAAGTAGGGTGCATCACGAGATATATCCCAGCTTTGCAAACCTTGCTCAAACCATTCTTTTAGCTTGTTGGCAACTTCTGGCTGTAGGTTTTTGTTTGAATTTATCCAATCCGAGATATTTTTCTCAAGTTTGGGCAAATCAAAGAAATAATGCTCAGAATTTTTTTGTATCGGAGTTTTACCAGAAACTACAGACTTAGGGTTTATCAGATCAGTAGGGTCATAAGTAGCACCACAAACTTCACAGCTATCACCGTATTGATCTTCTGTTTTACACTTCGGGCAAGTGCCTTTCACAAACCTATCTGGTAAAAACATATTAGCCTCAGGATCGTAAGCTTGAGCTATGTCTTTTGTAGTTATAAGGTTGTTGTTATTCAGCTTAGAATATATCTCTTCGACAATCTCTTTGTTTAGATCATTGTTTGTAGAATGATAATTATCAAACTTAATCTCAAAATCAGAAAAATCTTTTAGATGGTTTGTAGAATACTTCTCAACTAGCTCTTCAGGAGATATGCCTAAACTTTTTGCTTTAAGCATAATAGGCGTACCGTGAGTATCACTACCGCAGACAAATACACATTCATTACCTTGTAGCTTCTGGAATCGCACCCAAATATCAGATTGAATATAGCCAAGTATATGACCTAAATGTAAGTCGCCATTGGCATAAGGCAGGGCATTAGTAACTAGAATTTTACGCATAATAGTACAAGTTTAATTAGAAGATTTTAATAAAGTTATATTATAAAGATATTTATTAACTTTTGTTGAGTAATTTGCATAAAAAGTAGTGTTACGCTTGACAGCAGGTTTTATGTATATATAATTATTTCTTACATGGTTACGGAGAGGTGGCCGAGCGGCTGAAGGCGCTCCCCTGCTAAGGGAGTAAGGGCTTTAAAACCCTTCGAGAGTTCGAATCTCTTCCTCTCCGCCATCAAAGATTGGGTGTTTAGCTCAGCTGGGAGAGCATCGCCCTTACAAGGCGAGGGTCGGGGGTTCGAACCCCTCAACACCCACCAATCTTTTTTTAAATTTCAAAAAAATCATATTTTTTCAAATAAAACTCTTTACAACTTGATTTTAATCCAAATAGATTTTTCTTGATAATTCAATTATTCAAATCCATAAGCATCCATGGCATTTTGAGAGTATCTCGTGCCATAAGTCGCTCCATGATGTGCAATAGCATCAATCTTCTCTAGAACTTCTTCATTTAAAACTATCTTACACGCATTTAAAGATTCTTTGACTCTTGACGGCTTTCGCATACCAGGTATTACAAGTACATTTTGAGAAATCAACCATGAGAGTGATAATGTTGATAGGGAAATGCTTAAACTATTGGCAATTACTTTTAGCTTTTCAATGATTTTCATGTTCTCAATATAGTTGCTTCCTGTAAATTTAGGTAGGGTTTGTCTGAAATCATTGCTTTGTAATAATGATGTTGAAAAAGTGTCTGTAAGCAAACCTCTACAAAGAGGGCTGTAAGCTACAAAATTAATTGAAGTATTTCTGCACATATTAAGAATACCATTGTTTTCAACAACACGCTCAAGTAGAGAGTACTCTGATTGAACAAAATCTATGCTAGCTATTTGATGCAGTATTTTTAGTTGAGCAAGATTTGGTTCACTTAATCCTACAGATTTGACCAATCCCTCTTCCTTTATATCTTTAAGGAAACTCCCTAAATTTTCTAACTTTTGCTTATTGGCATTCGGAGGGAAGCGATGAACATAGAAAATATCCAAATAATCTGTTTCTAGGTTTTTCAAAGAACGGTTAAGTTGTTCCCTTAAATATTTGGGCTCTATACATATACCTCTAACACTTGGATCATTTCTATCTCTTAAAATTCCTGCTTTAGATGCTATGATTAGATTTTTTCTAACAGCAGTGTTTTTTAGATCAAGATACTTTCCTAGAAAAATTTCATTATCACCATAAGCATAACCATCTGCAGTATCAAAATGATTGATACCATTGTCCAAAGCTTCTTTTATCGCACTAATAGCTTCATTATTATCTGTATCACCATAAAATTCAGATATTCCCATTGCTCCAAATCCTACTGTAGATATATTCCCAACCGTATTTATATGTTTCTTTAAATTCATTTTTTAATTCCTTCTATTGTAAAAATTATTAAAATAGATCTTTAATTGCTATCAAAGCATTTGCAGCTTTGGGAAATCCTGCAAAATATGCTGTTTGTAATATGGCTTCAGATACTTCTCCTTTAGTTGCCCCAACATTTATAGCGGCTTCAGTATGAGCTTTAACCTGGTCGTCGCATGAACCTAATGTAACTAAGCTGGCTATTATTAGTAGCTCTCTGGTTTTAATATCTAATATGTTCGTTCTTTGTAAAATATCTCCAAACATATTCTCTATAGTCATTTCAGCCATCTTTGGACAAATTTCTTTAAACTGGTTTAAAATTGCTTCACCTGTATGACCACCATGCAGTTTGTTTAATAGCTCAAGGCCGTTCTCCATTTTATTCATAAAATTCTCCTTTATGTTGTTGTCTTGTAATAGTATGATGGTGTTTTAGAAGTTATAATATCCGTATTGACTACGGTATTAAGAGTTTTGAATATGAATATTATTGATTCTTGGAATGAGCTGGATTTTGAAGCAACACCGTTTTTAAACAATGTAGATGTTATAAATAAGATTATAGAGCCTATTTCTCATCATTTTGGTTTAGACTGTTTTAGCTATCATAAGACATTTGCAGATGGTAGTCAGATTAGACTTAGCAATAAAGTTGATTGGTACAGGCATTATTTGTTAGAAAAGCTTTACTTAGAAAGTATTTTTGAACTAAGTGCAGACAATTATCAGTCTAGCTATTTTCTTTGGTCAACAGTAGCAAGCCATGAGCGTATTATAGAAGATGCTGCTAAATACGATATATATCAAGGTGTAACGATAGTTAATAAGGTCGGTAAAGATTGTGAGTTCTATTTTCTAGGTATGAGTAACTGTAATCAGCTTTTATATCGAAACCTTGTTTTGAATATTAGTCAATTGCTGAAATTTATTCCATACTTTAGCTCCAAGGCAAGAAGTCTTATTCAAGAAATCTCTGTAAGCAGAACTATCTCTAATGATATGAAGCTTAACTCTACGAACTTTGAAGTTATACAAGGTTTTAACAAGATAGAATATATTATGAGCATTAGTGGTATAGATATGACTGGTCGTGAGAAAGATGTTGCTATATTGTTGTGTGAGAATAAGACATCTAAGCAAATAGCGTTGTATTTGGGGTTGTATTATAGGACTGTAGAGCAATACATCGATCAATTAAAGGGTAGGTTCGGTGTTTATAGTAAGCAAGACTTAGAAAACATATTGAGAGAGCTATTTATTTAGCAAAGCATTTTCAAAGCCCCCCTTAACCAACATTACTTAATTACCTCAAAGCAGATAAGTGGTTTTTTTCTGAGATAAATGCAAGAAAGATGAATAAAATGAAAAAAGATGTAAAAAGCGCTTGCAAAGCGTGAAAGTGATGTGTATTATATGTCTTCACCGGTTGGGAGTGATCTAACGGGTAGCGAGGAAGAGAAGAGATTTTAGTCCTTGAGATATTTAATAGATATATTATATACAAACACTTTGTTAATGAATTTGAGTAACAGTAGTTGGAGTCAGAAATAGATTAAACTGAAGAGTTTGATCCTGGCTCAGATTGAACGC
>Ga0307934_1001291_pt1 | contig 15662 bp, 7 predicted proteins | sample OrgLakmetageno90_FD_201838 | JGI IMG/M metagenome (GOLD analysis project Ga0307934, IMG submission 201838) | Saline water microbial communities from Organic Lake, Antarctica - #90 | ecosystem: Environmental > Aquatic > Non-marine Saline and Alkaline > Saline | place: Antarctica: Organic Lake... | reverse complement strand
CGTTTTAACTTGGTTGTACTCTTTGCTGTCGCCCACACCACCGGGATTACCGTCAAGGCCAGCAACCGTGTCATCATCACTGATAATACGCATGGTGTTGACTTCGTAAGGGGTAACGACTGGTGAATCATCAACAATCTTGATGAAGAAATCGTTATCCAGCGTGATGGTATCGCCGTCAAAGTCTGTAGCTTCAACGATAGAAGAGAAATTAATCACTTCGAGGTTTTCACCTTGTACAGGCGCATGATCGAGCGCACCTGTCAGGGTAAACGTGTAGTTACCATTGCTGTCAAGTTTCAAAGTGAATACTTCACCTGAATCCGAAAATGCCGTTAATGTGTCACCGTTAATTTCATAACTAACTGACAGACCATTAGAGGTCAGGTCTGGTAGACCTGACAGGTCGCTGGCAAAGCTAAAGGTGACTGAATCATCAGCACCAACAGAAACCTGATCCTGCAGCGAACCTGTCGCCACAGCACTGTCAGGCCAGATGTCATTGATTTCCTGATTACCAGCAGGCAATGCTTCTTCTTCAACAATGCCAATATCTGGTCTGTAACCAGCCTGTTCAGGAATATCATCAGTCACATCAATAATGAAGCCACTATCCAGCGTAATGGTATCGCTATCGCTATCTGTCGCTTGAATGACAGATGACAGATCCAGTGAGAGATTGTTTTCACCATTGCCTGACGCATGATCCAATTGGTCATACAGGCTGAAAGTAAAGTCGCCGTTATCATCCAACGCCAGGGTAAATACAGCGCGGCCATCGGCAGAAGCAACCAGCGTATCGCCATTGACTTCATAGCTCAGTTCATCGCCTTTCGAGGTCAGGCCCTGACCTTCCAAAGCTGCAACGTTATTACCCAGGCTGAATGTACCATCTTCATCGGCACCAAAGCTAACCAGCGTTGCAACCGAACCAGTTGTCGTGGCAGGGCCACCGCCGTTAAATATATTGAAGAAGTCTGTGGTGTAACCAAAGATAGTGATTGGCTCACCCGTGAAAGAGCCATCGCCATCGTTATCATAAGGGTTGTTACCAGTAGATAAATCTGTACGAATGTCATCTTCATCAACGGTAACATTAACAGATTCACCTGTTGCAACTGGAATATCGTCTTGAATGGCAATGCTGAACATACCCGCATCATCTTCAGTGATGATCAATTGATCGCCATCAAAGTCACGGATTTGCAGCAGTTGGGTGAAGTCGAGGCTATCGACCGAACCATTCGGTTCGCCGTTCTCGTCAAGCGTAATCAGGTTGAAGTTTTCTTCAGCAGTTTCGCCGCCAACGTGATCCAATTGATCGTTCAGATCAAATGTCCATGTGCCATCTGCATCCACTGACAAGGTAAACACTTCGCGGGCATCATCACCATCACCTGCAGTGGCAACCAGTTCACCATCTTCATTGATTGAGTAAGTGACGGCCTCGCCTTTAGAAGATAATGTTGGCAAAGATGCTATCGCAGCTTCGTATTGGGCTTGCTGGAACTCGTTTTCAGAGGGTTGCAGCAATGCAAACGAGCCAGGGCCATCGGCGCCCATGTTAACAACACTATTGAGATTGCCGGTTGCTACATCAGAATTAAACAGGCTGTCTACGCTGTCAACATTACCCAGTTTATCCCAACCCGTCAGTGAGTCATCGAAACCGCCATTGACCAGGTTACCGTTAAGCGTCAAATCAGAGACTGTCAGGCTGGAATCGACGCTGCTATCCCCCACATTCATCTGACCAAAGCCAATGGTAACTTCACCACCAGCAGTCACTTCATAGTTGAAAGGATTTGAGGCCAGATTACCGCCATTGCTATCGGCCAACTCAAATACTTCGCCGTTGATAACGACAAAAGCAAAGTCATTGAATGAACCACCGTCATTGTCATTAAATGACCAGTTAAAGCTTATAGTATCACCAGCTTCAACTGTCAGGGTGGTTTTTGCAGCCGAGCCATTACCTGCATCACCAGCACCGCCGTTGCTATCAACGGCAGGTTCAAGTGCACCGGCTGACAGGCCAAGGAAACTTTCGATGCCTGATTGGTCAGCATCACTGTCATCAGAAGTAATGGTCATGGCAACGCCGCTGTTTGGGTTACCTTCAGACAGATCATCATCTTCAAATGAAAGTCCATCCTCATAAACCACGCCAGCTTGTGTAGCAAGGCCTTCTTCTTCATTGCCTTCGCGAACCGGGCTGTCATCATCGACATTGATTTGCAGCGTACCAGTCGCAGTATCACCATCGGCATCAGAAATCGTAAAGCCGAGATTCAGAAACATATTGTTTTCGAAAACAAACTCACCGCTTTCGTAATCAGGCGCTTCGTGGTCAAACTGGGCAAAAATACCCACCAGGAAGCTACCACCTCCTAAGGTTGGCGTTAGCTGCGCAGTAAATACAATTTGCGCCATTTCAGGATAGTCATTACCAGGACCTTCACAGCCTTCAAAAACCTGTTGCTTTACGGCAAAGTCATCATTAATTTGTGGTGGAAGTTGTGGCCCAAATTCACCCGCGATATAACCAATCACGGTAAGGCCATCAGCGGAAACCCAGTATGTGACTTGCTGTCCACCCGAGGTAACAGGGTTACCTTCACTGTCGGTTACATCTGAACCACTGATCACATTGAAGATGATAGGCGTTGTAGGGCTGGGTCCGTTAAAACCATACTCGGCTATCAAGCTGCCACTAAGAAATTGACCATCTGCAGGATCATCGCCAAGTTCAGTACGTTCATCGCCGACACCATTTGATGGTGAATTAAACAGACCATCTACCGGACTTCCAATTGAGAAAGCACTTATGCCGAAACCACCATTCAAGAAAGCAAGGAATTCATCTCCAGCAGTTCCTAAATCGAGCGTTTGGCCTGAAACAATGTCATCTTCATCAAGTAGAACCGTCGTTGTGCCAGCCGTCGGTACATCATCGAGTTCATTCAGTTCTTCTTCAGACTGCAAGAATTGCTGGCCCGGGCCGGTAGTTTCAAAACCATTATCAGGTGTTACTTCAGGATTCAGGTAATCACGAACAACAAAATCACTACCACCTTCACTGCCGCCACCGGCGCCCGCACCAGCTGCGGTTGCTTCACCGGCAACCGTTGGGTCTTCGCCATCTAACAAGGCCTGCTGAATAGCGGCGATGTCATCAGTAGTTTCAGTTGTTTGCGCTGTTTCGGTCGGCGTTGCGCTTGGGTCGAACACTTCCAGATCCAACATGGCCTGACTGCTACGGCCCATATCCATGGTGCTGCCATCGGCAAATTCAACTTCAATCGCACCGGCTGCACCGGTGGTGATGAGGTCATTTTGATAAACTTTGTCACCCACTTGCAGATTGCGAATGGTGCCGTCCGTTGCAGTCGCAGTTGCTGTGCCGACCAGTGCTGTAATAATGCCGATTTCAGTAGCCATGTTGTTTCTCCCGTGAAACTGTCATTCCATGATGAATAGCTAGTTCTATTTCATCTCTTGGTGACGATAATGCAGGTTGTCAAAGCGGCTGGGTATTGTACGAAGGTACTAATTGCTGACTTTTTATCGATTAATTTGCAAAAAAGCGTGACTTCAATCACAAAAAAACAATTAGTTTGCATGGAAAACAATGATTTAGTAGCACTTTAACAAGCGGGTTAATGACTTTTTATGAAGTGGGTTTGGCATTGATACAAATGCGTTTTGTTGTTTAAGAATAAAAAAAGGCCCGCTTTCGCGGGCCTTAATGGTCATACAGTCGTTAATGATTAGCTTGGGTCGACATTGATTTTGTCTGGACCAATCAAATTTTGCAATGCAGTAGCGTCGTTCACCCAACCAGTACCAACTCCCTGCAATGTAACACTGCCACCATTGGTCAAGGATATCGTTACGTCGGTACCATCATCAGTCACGCCAGAAACCACATCACCCAAATCAATAGTGCCGGGATTATCAGCCGTATCAATAACATCAATAAAGCTAAGTTCATCTGTACCGACCTCAAAGTCGCTTATTACATCATCACCACTATCCGTAGCCAGACTGAAGACAAAGTTATCAGCGCCAGACCCGCCCGAGAGCAAATCATCTCCTGTACCACCGATCAAAACATCATTGCCTTCCTGACCATAAATCGTGTCATTGCCAGCACCGCCATCCAGTAAATCATGGCCTCCAGTTCTGCCTGACTCTGCGGCCAGTTCCAAATGATTGGCTTTAATGTAATTGAGCGTATCTTCGCGCGTCCAGCCATTATCAGGGTCCGCTTCCAGTTGCTGGAATACAATCCAACCTGCACCGTCACTGGTTGACAGGCCTTGGTTATCGGCAAGTAAATCAGTATTCATCGCATCACCAAACAGAATGTCATCACCATCGCCACCGAGGATTTGATCTTCACCAGCAGTTGCTGAGATAACGGTTGCTCCACTAAGTTCACCCAGAACTGCACTGAACTGTTGACCGGTGTTCACATTAGTCGCTGTACCGCCTGCCCCCTCAACTTGTGACAATAAGTTTAGGGCCGTGTTGTTGACCGAAATACCGATTGCTTCAATCGTGAACGCTTGCTCAGATCCTTGAATTTGCTCTATTAGTGCGACCTCACTGGTATTGTCATTGCTACCATTACCTAAAACATGCTGAATTGCCACAGTAGCCGTTGTTGTAACCACTTGATTACTATTATTAAGTGCTCGATTTGGCTCACCATCAGAGACAAACAACACCTTGTTAATATCAGCGTCACTTAATGGCGCGTTTGTCCCACCTGAATTAATCCACTGATTGGCAGTTACCAATCCCGCTTCGTAATTGGTGTATTGGGTACCCTGTGGAACCTGAATACCAGCAACTGCGGCCAATGCACTGGCAAGTGCAGCGCCGCCGGTCAAGTTCCATGTACCTAGCGAACTGGCATTGGTACCGAAAGTAACAATATGCACTTTTACCGATGCACCACTGTCAGCAATATCCTGCAAAGCTGTAGCAACACCTGACTTCATTGCTGAGAGTCTTGTAACATTCTGGCCGTTAAAGTTTATTGACTCGGTGACCATGCTGGTCGAAACATCCAGCACAAAGACAATATTGGCAGTTGAACCAGCTTGTAAGGTTGATCCACCAGGGTCGCCCACCAAAATGTCATTTGCAGCATCACCGGTGATTGTGCCGGCACCTGCCTGAGGCACGGTGTAGAGATTGCTTGTACCCTCATCATCATTAACATTCGAACCGACGATAAATTGCGCAGGCACAACCGGATTGAACTGTACATCCAGTGTAGACTCAGTGCGGTCGCCATCGCTGTCAATGATTGCCACATCAAAGGTCTCATTCACCGGATCAGATTCAATGAAATCGACAACACTGGTGCCATTAATCCGGAAAGTAGCATCAACACCAGCTGATAAATCGACACGGGTGATATCGGTAAGCGTTGTCGGGATCTGTACCAGACTATCTTGAGCGAAAATGGTTGTACCGCTCTCCGTAGTTAATTCACCCAGTGCGTTTTTACCATATACCGTCCAATTAACATTATTGGTCGCATCGCCACCCTGAATATCAATTGAGAACGACACGCTGACAACCGGATCCGGGAAGGTGAAATACATCACCTCAGCACCACTAACAAAATTATTGTCGACACCCAGCCCTTGCTGGCTAGAATTTACCGTACCTATTGACGAATCAACCGTCATGATGATGGTTTCACCATTTGGTATGACATCCCCTGGTTTGTAGATACTTCCCGCATCAGTTACGTGCAAGAAGTCCTGATTACCACCAATACTGGCATCAAATTCCGCGCCAAATGTTTGGGTCGCAGTATCTAAAACACCATCCATTTCAATGGTGTAGTCGCCATTACCATCGTAGGTCAATGTGAAGATTAGTGCTTGTCCGTCAGCCCCCGTGAATGGTTCATCAGCATCACTGGTGTAAGCATAGAGCACACCTTTATTAGCCGCATCGACGAAGTAATAGACGGTATCGCCACCGGATGTCAGCGCTGATGCAACATGCGTTGTGGTCGTGCCATCCCAGCCATCAATGTTATCGGTAAGATCTGATGTGCCTGGGTTGTCTGCCCCAATGGCCAGATCAGAACTCCCTGAGGCAAAACCATCCGGATCATTGGCCAACACAGCCGGCTCTATAGCGTTAAGAATTGGAACATCATCTACAACACCTACTTCCAGGCCGAAACCTATCTGACTGCCATCACCATCTTGCGCGATAACATTAAAAATCGGCAGATCATCGGTACCTTCTGCATTGTCACCAAATGGTGTGGAAGCGATATTGCTCAGTAAAGTGAACGTATATTGACCTGTGGTCGCATTGACTGCCAACGAATAAGTGCTGGTACTAACCGTTATGGTTCCGCCAACAGCCGAAGTGCCATTAACGCTCACGACACCACCGAAACCATCAACACCCCAGTCTGCGTTATCAGCAAAGGTACCACTAACGGTATAACTCAAACCGTCAATTTCATCATTGCCATTAAGGCCCGGTATAGATTCCTCTTCTACTGTAATGCTGTCATTCACTGGGTTTGTAGGCAAACTATCTGCAATACTGACACTGAATGTCGCCGTATCGGTGTAGGTGTCGTTGGCCGTATTAGGATTACCATCCGCTGTCGCAACATCGGTAAATGTGACACTGATACTGCCGGTGATATCACCATCAAATCCTGCAGGCACCTGTACCGCCAGACTGTCTACCCAGGCCGCAACTTCAGAAGCTGTGCCGGTAAACATGTTCGCCGATGGCGTAAATGTCACACCATCCCATGTACCCAGTAGCGCACCCGCAGGTAAGGTCGCGGTCACTGTCGCTGTACCCGATTCGGTCGCATCCGCTGGCGCACCATCAGTCTGACCGTAAGGATTAATGACACTGCCATCCAGATCAAGACTCAATACCTGAACTGCAGCACTCTCATCACCACTGTTAATACCATCGGCAACATCAACCGCTTCGTCCAGAACTGTGTCGACGATAACTGAATCAGCAACTGGATCGCTTTCAACTTGCAACTCAGGGTTCAAGATGTCTCGAGCTAAGGCAACCGCAGTGATTTGACCATCAATATCGGTGTCTTCAGGCCCTGGCGTTACCGTCAATACCTGACTGAAGCTTTGGCCTGTTGCAGCCAGCGTAAATGTGCCCGAATAGGTATTGGTACCATCGGTCGCTGTCCAACCATCCGGCAACGTCACTTCTACACCGGTCAGCTCATCTGTCAGATCGCCCGCTTCTGCCGAAATCGTTACGGCAATACTGCCGTCTTCAAGTACAACATTACCCTCTTCACCAGCAAGGACCGATACTGAAGGGGTTGGAATTGATGGAAAGCCAATGCTAACTATTGCACCGTCACTCACTAAGCCATCTGAATCCGTAGTGAAATATGTAAAAGAAACCGGTTCTGGCTGAATCAATCGCGGTTGCTGCGCTTCATCACCATAACTGTATTGGGCAGGTTGATAGTAATAAACTGAATCACCCGAACCAATAAGTAGTCCGCCTACCGGCAGTGGTTGGCCTGGACCATAGACTTCATCAATAACAGCATCATCACCACGGTCTATCAATAAATAACCAGTCGGTTCACCAACACTGTTAAGCGCAAGGCTCGTGATGGTGAAAGAGGTGGTAACACCATCTTCCAAATCCGTACCCCGAATATTGTCAGAAGGATCATTTGATTCACCCACTTCAAATTCATAAAGGAATCCACCACCAAAACTAAAAATCGGCTGTTGAATCAACGCGACTTCACTTGGTTCATCGGTTAGTGGAGATGCTTCACGAGATAGGAATAAGAATGCACTTTCAGCAAAATCAAAAGGCAGTTCCCTTGAAAAACCTGCCACTACATCTACATCAAAGTCTTCTGGTGGTGTTAATTCAATAACCGGCTCTTCTTCATCGACGAGAATCAGATTCAACTCTTCCAGGTTATCGAAAGCGACTGTCGGGCCGGTAGTATCAAAACCATTATCAGGGATAACTTCAGGTTCCAGATAATCCCTGACAACAAAGCTATGACCACCCTCTTCACCGCCAGCAGCGCCTGCACCAGCGGCAGTGGCTTCACCCAATTGACTGACATCGGCACCCGCCAGCAAGGCTTCTTGAAGAGCCGCAACATCATCAGGGACATCAGTGAGTTCGGTCGTTTCGGTAACGGGCACAGTTGGATCAAATACATCCAAATCCAGCATCGCCTGCGAATTTCGACCCAGATCCATGACACTGCCGTCGATAAACTCTATTTCGATAGCACTAGCAGCTGCAGTAGTGATTAAATCATTTTGAAAAACGGCATCGCCTGTCTGCAAATTACGAATACTGCCATCTAATGATGTTGCGGTAGCGCTGCCTATAATTGCTTTTATAATACCGATTTGGATAGCCATAACATTCCCCTCCCAGAGGAAATGCAAACAATCCTTGTTTAAGATTTATCAAGAGTCCATGACATAGCTAAATAATGCGCCCGGTTTAAAAGCATAGATAGTGTACTTTGGTACACTATGATCATTTATTTTTGAGGAGAAAAGTAACTGGGTTTCAGTGACTTAATTGGCCTTGCAGTGATAAATCTAGAGGCTGCCGCTGGTAGCAAAATGATCCAACATTTCGGCGACCAGACGCCGGGGCAGCCAGGCTTCACCATCATGAACAGCATGGATGGCTTTTGCTAAAACTGGCCGCTGTTCAGGCAGGATGTAACCACGGGCAGAAAAGCCAGTTTGTGACAACATTTCAAAATTCGGTGTTTGGTTGGTCAGGATCAGCGTTTGTGCTTTGCTATGTTGTTTTGCCAGAAACGAGCAGACCAGATCGGCATGCAGATCTTCATTGTCTTGATCCAGCACCACCACATCCGCGTTTAGACCAATAACATCGTCAATTGCCTGATTCAGATTTGTGGCATTAATGATGATAATTTGCAAATCATCTGCACTACTCAAATCACAGTCCGCCAGCGTACCTTCCCCGAGCACTGCCACTTTTATCATTGATAAGCCCTTAATAATTGAGCAATGAGTGGCCATTGCTGATTCCAGCCACTGAGCGGCGATTGCCGGTAACCACTGCGGACAAATTGCTGCATTTGACCTTCGACAATACACAGTAACAAGTTGGCTGTTTCATTAACCGGTCGGCCACCAGCCTGAGTTAACGACAATTCACGTTCGCGCAGAATCTGCCGGAACTGGGTTTCCAGCCGATCAAAAAACTGGCTGACGCGCTGCCGTAAGCGTTCGGTTTCGCCGGTTAACGCGACCCCCACCAAGACGCTGGTGATGCCCGGATTTTTGGCGCTGAATCCTAACAACAGCGCTATAATTTTTTCGCAGCGGGCCAATGCGTCTTTTTCTTCATCAACGATCCGGCGGATCAGGCCAAATACGGTGTCTTCGGCAAACTCAATCAGTCCCTCAAACATCCGTGCTTTGCTGGGAAAGTGCCGATACAACGCCGCTTCAGAAACGCCCAGGCCTGCAGCCAATCGTGCGGTGGTAATGCGCTCGCCGGGATTTTGTTCCAGCTCTGACGCCAGCGCTTCGAGGATCGCCTGACGCTTGGATTGTTTGTTTTCAGCGCGGCTCGGTTTCACCTGATCGTTCACCGGCCACCTCCGCGGATCAGCGTGCCAACCCCTTCATCGGTAAACATTTCCAGCAACACTGCATGCTGCACCCGGCCATCAATAATATGCGATGAGGTAACCCCGGCCTGCACCGCATCCAATGCGCAGCCAATTTTCGGCAACATACCGCCGTAAATCACACCTTGTTCAATTAAATCATTCACTTGTTTGGCATTCAGACCGGTCAATAATGTGCCATCAGCATCCAGCAGGCCCGGCGTATTTGTCAACAAAATCAGTTTTTCGGCTTGCAGCACTTCAGCGATTTTGCCGGCGACCAGATCGGCATTGATATTGTAGGAATGACCATCTTTACCAACACCAATCGGTGCGATAACAGGAATAAAATCACTATTGATCAACATATCGATAACGCTGGTATCAATACTGCTAACCTTGCCAACATGGCCTAAATCAATCATTTCTGGCGCTTTTAAAGCGGGATCGTCAGACATGACCTGCATTTTTTCGGCAAAAATCAGACTGCCATCTTTGCCGGTCAGCCCCACAGCCCGGCCGCCATGATTATTGATCAGATTAACGATACTTTTGTTGACCTGACCACCGAGCACCATTTCGACGATATCCATGGTCTCACTATCAGTGACGCGCATGCCATTGATAAACTCTGACTGCTTACCAACTTTTTTCAATAATTCGCCGATTTGCGGGCCACCGCCATGGACAATCACCGGATTAATACCCACCGCTTTCAGCAACACCACATCGCGGGCGAAGCTGTTTTTCAGTGTCTCATCGGTCATAGCGTTGCCGCCGTATTTAATGACCAGTGTCTTGCCGGAAAAACGCTGAATATAAGGCAGCGCTTCGGTCAAAACCTGAGCAATATGCGTGGCGCGTTGTGTGTTTAAACTCATGCTAATTCCTATAGTCTGTTTAGCGCTCACCGCCACTACTACCAGCGGATTTGAGCACTAAACAAGCCCGCTATAAATGCAAACTCAGGGTTGGTTTGACCTGCAACATTTGCTGCACAAACAGTTGTTTAATATGTTGTAAATCGGCTTCACTACCGGCTTCAAAACGCAACGTTAATCCCGGCACAGTATTCGAAGCACGCGCCAGGCCCCAGCCTTTGGCAAAATCGACCCGCAGACCATCTATTTTACTGAGCCGGGCATCGCTAAATTGCGCTTCTTCAATAAACCGCTGTATAAATTGCCGGCATTCTGTTTCTTCCATGGCAATATGAATTTCCGGTGTATTAACCCGTTGCGGCTGCGCACCAAAAATCTGCACCGGTGAGCGACCATCCGGATCAGCGGCGAGCAATTCTAGCAGCCGGCAAGCGGCGTATAAAGCATCATCAAATCCATACCAGCGATCGGCAAAAAACAAATGGCCACTCAGTTCACCAGCCAGTTTGGCATTATTTTCTTGCACGGCTTTTTTGATCAGTGAATGCCCGGAAGCCATCATCACCGGCTGGCCACCCGCACGGGTAATCACATCGTGCAGTAAGCCGGTACTTTTCACATCGTAAAAGATTTTTTCGCCTGGATACTCTGCCAGCAAAGCCTGGGCAAATAACATCAGTAAACGATCTGGCCAGATGATTTCGCCATCGGCCAACACCACACCTAATCGATCGCCATCACCATCAAAGGCCAGGCCAATATCGGCTTTTGTCTCCTGAACTTTTTCAATCAGTGCCTGCAAATTCTCCGGCTGACCGGGATTGGGATGATGATTGGGAAAGCGGCTATCCACATCACAAAATAGCGGCGTCACCTGACAACCAATTAATTTCAGCAACTGCGGCGCAACCACACCGGCAATACCGTTACCACAATCAACAACCACTTTGACGGGTTTTGGTAATTTGATTTGCGCAGCAATCGCCGCTAAATAATCATCCAGCACATCTTCAATCTCCCGGCTGCCATAGCCGCTGGCCAGCTGATGATCATCAAGACGTTGCTTTAGCGATTGAATAGCTTCGCCAGAGAGTGTATCTCCAGCAATGACAATTTTTACGCCGTTATAATTAGCCGGATTATGACTGCCGGTAATCATCACACCGGAGCGGCTTTCAAAATGCTCTGCAGCAAAATACAACACTGGCGTCGGCAGTGCGCCAATATCGATAACATCACAACCACTGTCATTAATGCCTTGCATCATGGCTTTAGAAAAATCTTCACTGCTGGCCCTGCCATCACGGGCCACCACCATTTTTTGCACACCCCGCGCCTGGGCTTCACTGCCAATTGCCTGACCTAATTGTTGCATCACGCTGGCCGTTAACTGGCTGTCGACAATGCCACGAATATCATAGGTTTTAAAAATAGCGGCATCAATTGCCGCCGGTTTTGCCGTTGCTGGACCGAGATCAAACTCCAGAACATCAGGTGTTGCCTGTGAATTAACGGTTTCATCCAAATCGGTGCTACGCGGCTCATCAAAGGCTTCAGCGTAGACTAAATCGGGATTATCTTTATTGCTTAGTAATACATCATCAGACATCTGACTTTCATTACGCGCTGTATATTGCTCAGCCGTTATTTGTTCATCCTCCGTCGGATACGTAGCTCTTGGCCCACCTGAAAAAGCTAGGATCTGTGGCTCCATATTCCCCACCACTTCTGGTGCGACGTTCAGGCTCCGATTTCTGTTGCTCTGTTTATTACTCTTTGTATTATTATTTTTTTGAAAATTTTCCATTGGTAATGCCAAAGCCAGAAACCACCATGCAACTGTTGCCAGCAACAGTGCTGTGAGCAGCCAAGTCATTTCAAAACTTTGTGCGGCCTGCGGTGCTGGCCAGTAATTTAACTGCCAATGGCTGCCCGCAATTTTGTTAGACACTGGTTTCATCTGTTGCTTAAGCGCTTTATCACCGGCATCGAGCAACACTAAGTTGGCATTATTACCCTGATTGACCGTCCAATAACCGGCTTTGGCATCCAGCGTTTGACTGAGTTTTTTCAGAATATCTGTACTCAGCGCCAGCAATAAATAACCGCTGTCTTGTTGACGAATGATTTGTACATAGGCTTTGTCGGTACCGGGCTGCATCACGGCCAGATCGGCCTGCCCATCTGTTGTTGCTTGGCGCAGGCCCAGTAAGGTCACATAACTAATCGGCAGACAATCACCAGTTTGCGGCGTTATCGGAATGTTTTCAATCATGCAAACAATTTCCGCTTCCGGCCAGTCGTTTATTTTATTGGTATCAGACGCTTGTTGCTGCCAACCGTTAATGATGTTTGCCATCGCCATCGCCTGCTGGCTGACCATTTGTTGATGCTTGCCAGCAGCAAGGGGCGCGTTCTCACTGGTCAGGCTTTGCTCAACAAAATAGACCACTGCCACGGCACTCATTATCAACAGCACCAACAACATTAATGCCGCAGGCCGAAGTCTTTTTTGCAACATAGTGGGCAATTTGGTGCGAGTCATCAATGTCGGCCCGTATGGCCAAACCCACCGGCACCGCGTTCACTTTCACTAAACTCATCCACCTGCTCAAAAGCCACTTGAACCACCGGCACAAAGACCATTTGCGCGATGCGCTCGCCAATTTTGATTTCAAATGCAGCTTGGCTGCGATTCCAGCAGGAAACAAATATCTGCCCCTGATAATCACTGTCGATTAATCCAACCAGGTTACCGAGCACAATGCCGTGTTTGTGACCAAGCCCTGAGCGCGGCAACAGCACTGCCGCCAGCGATGGATCGTCAATATGAATTGCCAGGCCCGTTGGGATCAGCAGCGTTTCGCCAGGGTGCAACGTAGTGTCTTGTTCAAGGCAAGCCCGTAAATCCAGACCGGCTGAACCATCGGTAGCGTAATTCGGTAATTCAATGCTGTCGCCAAGACGTGGATCAAGCAGTTTCAGTTGTATTTTTTGCATGGTATTGATCAATTATTAAAGTGATTAAATCTCTAGCCAACTTACCTTTAGTGCCGGCTGGCAAAGTCATTTCGCCGCCCGGCCAGAAAACCTGCAGGGCATTGCTGTCAGCGCCAAACACCTGTCCTTCGGCAACATCATTGGCAGCAATCATATCCAGCTTCTTGCTAAGCAGTTTTTGACGTGCATACTTTGCCAGATCCTGCGTTTCAGCAGCAAAGCCTACTACCATCTCTGGTCGGTTTTTCAGCGTTGCAATATCGGCAATAATATCGGGATTGGCAACCAATTGCAGATGCAAATTTGGTTCGCTGGTTTTTTTCATTTTTTGGCTGGCAGGCTCGGCGACCCGATAATCTGCCACCGCCGCGCAGCCGATAAACAAGCTGCAGTGCACCGCCGCTTGCAGACTTTGCTGATGCATTTCAGCGGCGGTATCAACATTGATACGCTTCACTTTGGCTGGCGTTGGCAAATTCACCGGACCGGTAATCAAAATAACGTCAGCACCGGCTTCAACTGCCGCCTGCGCCAGGGCAAAGCCCATTTTGCCGGAGCTGCGGTTACCGATAAACCGCACCGGGTCAATCGGCTCATAGGTCGGCCCGGCGGTGATCACCACCGTTTTGCCGGCCAAAACTTTTGGTAATAAATAACGACCCAGTTCAATAATAATGTCCAACGGTTCCAGCAATCTGCCTTCGCCCACTTCACCGCAGGCTTGATCGCCGCTTGCCGGACCCAAAATGATGGCACCGCGCTGTTTAAGCATACTGAGATTATCGACCGTTGCCGGATGTGACCACATTTTATTATTCATCGCCGGCGCAATCGCCAACGGCGTTTCACTGGCCAGTATGGTTGCTGTCAACACATCATCAGCCCGGCCATGTGCCAGTCTGGCCAGCGTATCGGCACTGGCTGGCGCCACTAAAATCCAGTCAGCCCAACGCGCCAGGGCAATATGCCCCATCGTCGATTCTTCGTCAGCATCCAGTAAATTCAGCGCTACCGGAAAACCGCTTAGGGTTTGCAAGGTTAAAGGGGTAATAAACTGACAAGCACCCTGCGTCATCATCACCCGGACTTCTGCACCGTTGTCCTGCAGACGGCGAATCAAATCCGCAGCCTTATAAGCAGCAATACTACCGGTAACCCCCAGTAAAATACGTTTGCCGGCGAACGGCGAAAAATCAGTCACGCAAATTATCCATCGCTAAATCCCGCAGCGTCGCATCAGCCAATTCCGATTGTTCGGCACTACGCAGTTTACTCAGCAGATGTTCAATCGCCGGGGCCGCGCGGTAACGAGCAGGGATTAAATCACGTTCTTCGGCGCTGCGCAGACAGTCTAAAATTTGCCGCACGCTAATCATGGATAAATCACGCCCCGGCACAAACTGGGAATCCGATCCAGCCACCTCGGTCAACAGCCCCTCCAGTTCCAGCATATTAATGATTTCCTGCAGGCTACTGGCACTGAGTGAGGTTTGCTGCTCCAACTCCTGCATCGACAGCGGCGGCTTGTCCTGACAAAACCGTCGGGCAATTTCAGTCATCACCCACAGGCCTTCTTTTTCACGTAGCCGCGGACTTAGGCGCTGCGGTTTGCCGCCGATTTGTACCAACTTTGGATGCTGCAGGAAAAACGCCACCTGCGATCCTGTGAGTAGGATAAACCAGGCCAAATAAATCCAGATCATAAAGAAAAATAGAATCGCAAAACCGGAATAAATCGCCGTGTAATTACTAGATGACGCTACAAACCCAGCAAACAGCGTACCCAAGGTGACCCATAAAATACCGGCCACGGTAGCGCCGGTAAAAGCAGCGCTGAATTTAACCCGGGTATTGGGGATAAAGGTATACAGGAATGTAAATGCCAGAATAATCATCAAATACGGCAGCAATTTACTGAGAATCAGCAACAATGTGCCAAACGGCTCAATCGATTCCAGCCTTGCCACAAAATCGTTATCCAGCGCCGCACCGGTAATCCCCAGCGCCGAAAACACCAACACCGGGCCAATCATCACCACACTGAGATAATCAGTAAAGCGCCGCGCCAGTGTTCGGGGACGCTCCACCCGCCAGACAAAGTT
>Ga0307934_1001286_pt1 | contig 15731 bp, 12 predicted proteins | sample OrgLakmetageno90_FD_201838 | JGI IMG/M metagenome (GOLD analysis project Ga0307934, IMG submission 201838) | Saline water microbial communities from Organic Lake, Antarctica - #90 | ecosystem: Environmental > Aquatic > Non-marine Saline and Alkaline > Saline | place: Antarctica: Organic Lake... | reverse complement strand
CAAGACAAGGCGCAAGCCTCTTAGCTGTGGTCACCACTGCAAGTGGCTTGGAACGCAGGATTGGCGGCAAGACCTCCCAACCCTCAGTGGTCATAAAATGAGAAAAAATTCGTCGCCACTCTGGCGCGAGTTCGCTTACGCGTAACCCATTCATAGACAATTGATTGACCCTTTTTCTCATTTTTGACTGCCGGATTTAGGATGATAGGAACGGTTCTTCGCGATTTTTAGTGGAAATTAGTTCGTTGGCACTGAGTTCAACCTAATGTCTGGTCACAACCGCTGCGCTAGCACCCAAGGGCATAATAAAGTTGCCCTTCGGGCGAGTTTAAGGAGCAAAGATTTTGATACAGATCCAACTCATAAAATGATTTAGCGTCCACCTCGCCTCCCTATCTCCCCGCCTCTAGCGCAGCGGTTGTGTGAAATTTTAGTTTTTGGTTGATCCACTAAAAATAGCGAAGAACCATAGGAACCTAGCCATTCAGAAGCCTAGCCGCTCACGTCTTTCAAGCTCATTACGAAGCTTATCTCAATAAGCTAGATCATGTCTTTTACGTTTGCTAATACCGCTGCCGCTTCACTTATTAACAGAACTGAAGTGATTGAGACGACAAGCTAACGCACACGGAGAAAATGCTACATAACGAAGACTCACGGGTTAAAATACCCGCTATCTCACACTTCGTTCGTCTCGGGTATACCTACCTATCGTTGAAGCATAGTCGTCGGGAAGAAAGTTCCAACATATTCCCCGATCTGTTCGATGCAGGTCTACGCAAGATAAACCAGGACGCCAACCCTGACGAAATCGCGCGAGCCTTCAATGAGGCGTCGCTGCTTCTGGATAATCCCGATTTAGGACGCTCTTTCTATTCCCGTCTTCTCAGCACCTCGGGCATGAAGCTGATCGACTTCGAGAACTTCGATAACAACAGCTTTCACGTCGTCACAGAACTGCCCTGCAAGAATGATAAAGACGAATTCCGTCCCGATATCACGCTACTGATCAACGGCCTCCCGCTCGTCTTTATCGAGGTCAAGAAACCAAACAATCGCGAAGGCATCCTCGCTGAACGCAATCGCATTCAAAAGCGTTTCCAAAATCCTAAGTTCAGCCGCTTCATCAACATGACTCAGTTAATGGTCTTTTCCAATAACATGGAGTATGACGACCACTCGCCAGAGCCACTGGAAGGAGCCTTCTATGCGACACCTGCACTGGAAAATCCTACCTTTAACTACTTTCGCGAAGAACGGCACGAAGAGTTACCCGAATTACTGGAACTTAGCCCAAGTGACGAAGACGCCATTCTGAGGGATACCAATCTGCTTTCGATTAAGCATACCGCCGAATACGCGACTAATAAAGACCCGCTAAGCCCGACCAATCGCCTGAGCACTTCGCTCTTCAGTCGCGAGCGCCTGGCATTCCTCCTGCGCTACGGCATTGTCTATCTTCGCGGTGAGCGTGGCGTTGAGAAGCACGTCATGCGCTACCCTCAGATTTTCGCGACCAAAGCGATCGAGGAGAAAATAGGGCAAGGCACTCGCAAAGGAATCATCTGGCACACCCAAGGCAGCGGTAAGACCGCCCTCGCCTATTACAACGTCAAGCACCTGACTGACTACTTCCAAAAGCAGGGCACCATCCCTAAATTCTACTTTATCGTCGACCGTATCGACCTGCTGATTCAAGCCGCACGCGAATTCCGCAGCCGTGGGCTCATCGTGCATGAAGTCGATTCACGCGATGCATTTGCAAGAGACATTAGGTCAACACAAGCGGTTCACAACGATTCAGGTAAGCTAGAAATCACCGTCGTCAACATCCAGAAGTTCAAGGAAGATCGCGACGTTGTCCGCCAATCCGATTACAAGATCGACCTGCAACGCATTTACTTTCTCGACGAGGTGCACCGCAGTTACAACCCAACAGGTAGCTTTCTCGCGAACCTCAACGAGTCCGACCCCAACGCGATCAAAATCGGCCTGACCGGGACACCGCTTCTCGGCGATCAACACAATTCAAGAGTTCTCTTCGGGGACTACATCCATAAATATTATTACAACGCATCGATTAAAGACGGTTACACTCTCCGCCTTATCCGCGAAGAGATCGAAACCGAATACAAGCTACAGCTGAAGGAAACACTGGAGCAAATCGAAGTCCTCAGAGGTAAGAGCAACCGCAAGGTCGTCTATGCCGATGAGCGCTTCGTCGAGCCCATGCTCGATTACATCGTAAAGGACTTTGAACAAGCGCGCCTGCTTCAGGATGACGCGACCCTCGGTGCCATGGTCATTTGCGACTCCTCAGAGCAGGCCAAAATGATGTCCGAAATCTTTGAAGCCAAATACAGCAAGAAGGTCATCCCGATAGAAGAGCCCGTGCCTTTTGTTTCCGACGCACAAGATCAGCTAGCAGCGGAGACCCCGGGGATCGCCAGACTCCCGTCTGGCTCTGGCGCACAGGATACAGCATCCTACGCAGCAAAGAAGACAGCAGAACGCGCCGTCACCACCTCCTCGCTCATTCTTCACGACATTGGCACCAAGCAATCGCGAAAAGACGAGGTCGAAGCTTTCAAGGAAGGTAAGATCGATCTTCTCTTCGTCTATAACATGCTCCTGACCGGCTTTGACGCTCCGCGCCTCAAGAAGCTCTACCTTGGGCGGCAAATCAAGTCGCACAACCTCCTGCAAGCGCTCACCCGCGTCAACCGCACCTACCGCGACCATCGCTACGGTTATGTCGTCGACTTTGCCGACATCTCAGCGGAATTCGAAAAGACCAACAAAGCCTACTTCGACGAGCTACAATCCGAGTTGGGCGACGAACTCGATAAATACTCCGACCTTTTCAAGTCCGAAGCCGAGATCACCGCCGAGATCGATCAAATCAAAGACGCCCTCTGGGAGTTCGACACCCTAAACGCCGAGACCTTCTCGCAGCAGATTTCGCAGATACAGGATCGCACGCAAATGCTGGATCTGGTCAAGGCCCTTAACGGTGCCCGCGAGCTTTACAATATCATACGCCTTTCCGGTCGTCATGAGCTGCTCGAAAGCCTCGACTTCCAAAAGCTCAACACCCTCGCCAAGGAGGCCAACAACCACCTCGCGCTGCTCAACCAGAAGATCGCCCTCGAAGAAGGCCACGACAACACCAACATCCTCAAAGCCGCCCTCGAAGACGTGCTCTTTACATTCCGCAAGACCGGTCAATCCGAACTACGCATAGCCGACGAATTCAGAGGTGCCCTCGCCAAGACCCGCGCCACTATGAATGGCAACTTCGACCCCCGCGACCCCGAGTTCGTCAAACTCCGCGAAGAGCTGGAGCGCCTCTTTAAAAAGAAGAAGCTCCACGAACTCACCCAGGAAGACCTCGCCGAAAACACCAAAGCCTTTACTGCGATCGACGCCGAAGCTCGCGAGTTGAACCGTAAAAACGAGCTCCTCCGCGCCAAATACGAGAGCGACGTCAAATATGCCCGCCTCCATAAGCGCCTCTTAGAGAAATACCCACTCTCCGATCAAGAGCGTAAACTCTGCGAAGCCCTCAACGCCTTCAAGGTTCAGGCCGATGAGAAGCTCTCCCAAAACGCCCAGCTGCTCAAAAACGAAGACTTCGCCGAGCGCGAACTCCTCCGCCTCGCTGTCGCCGAGTTCAACACCGTTCACCACTTCGGCTTCGACGCTGCGACCATGAAAGACATCAGTAAAATGGTTTTCAAAGAATACCTCGACGAATCCAACGGTAGAGTCCCGGCTTGATTTATTCCATGCTTGATCTGTCAGAAATATAGGGTAGTTTTTCTGACTAAATTCAGCAATCCATGAGCACACAAACCATTGAAGATAAAATACTAAGCCGCTTTTATGGAAGAGGTAGGGGTCACGTTGCCACGCAAAAGTTTTTTCTAGATCTTGGCAGCCGTGATGGCGTCGATAAAGCCCTCTCTCGCTTAGCGCAAACAGGCAAACTCCGCCGTATCGCACGGGGGCTGTATGAATACCCGCGCACAGATCCTATATTAGGTGAACTTAGCCCCGACTTGGACAAAGTCGCCACTGCTATGGCAGGACGCGAAGGCATTCGCCTGCAGCCTTCTGGTGCTTATGCGGCAAACCTTCTCCACCTTAGTGAGCAAGTCCCTATGAAGGTCGTTTTCCTCACTGATGGAGAAAGCAAGAAAGCACAGATTGGAAACCAAACCATCGAACTCCGGAAGGTTAGCCCTAAACGCATGCAACTAGCAGGCAAGATCAGTGGACTCGTCTTCGAGGCCCTCCGCGAGATTGGCAAGGAGCACCTTAACGACGAGCATATTCAAACACTCCGCAATGATCTTACAAAAGAGCAGAAGCACAAAGTGATGAATGCCTTACCCGATGCACCCACCTGGATGCATCCAGCCATCCGCAAATTGACCCAGTATGCATAAGTTTCTCGCGCAGGCAGAGCCGACACGCACCGCTGCGATTCGGGAAACAGCCGCACGCATGCAGCTGCATCCAACACCCGTCGAGAAAGACTTCTGGGTCTGCTACCTCCTGCGTGAACTCTTCAGTCTCCAATGCGTTAAAGATCAGCTCATTTTCAAAGGCGGCACATCCCTGAGTAAAGCTTATGGCATCATCGAGCGCTTCTCTGAAGACATCGACCTCTCTGTCCATGCTTCCGCATTTGGAGTAGAGATTGAAGAGAACTTCACTGAGCTCAGCAGGAGCCAACGTGAAAACCGCATCAAAACCCTCTACCGAGCAGCACGCCAATTCATCGAATCCGATTTGATCCCCGAACTGAGAGAGAAACTCACGAAAAGCCTCAACGGCATTCAGTGGGAGCTAAAGCTCAGCGAGGTAAAAAAGGATTTCCATATCCTACATTTCATCTACCCGAAAAGTTTGCCCACTGACCAACGGTTGGATTATGCGCGCCCCTATGTGCAGATTGAGCTAAGCGCACGCGCAGAGCATGAACCCGCCGAAGTGCGTATCATCCAGCCCTATATCGCGGAGCATTTCCCACAAATTTTTGAGCAGGCACAAACTACAGTTAAAGTTTTGGCTGCTCAGAGAACTTTTTGGGAGAAAGCGACCATTCTACATGCAGAATCCAGCCGACCGGCTGACCAGCCAATGCCTCAGCACTACGCGCGTCATGCCTACGACCTGCATCAACTCATGCTCTCCGGAGTTGGTAAAGAAGCATTGAGTGAGCGCTCACTTCTGAAGCGCGTCGCTGAGCACAAAGCCTTTTTCTATACGCAAGCAGGTGTCAATTACTCCGAAGCGTATTCCGGCCAACTAAAAGTCGTGCCCAATGAACCAAGGCAAAAAGAACTCCGCGAAGACTACGCCGCGATGCGCGACTTCTTTATGTCCGAACCACCAAAATTTGACGACATCCTCGAATCCCTAAAAATGATCGAGCAACAAACCAACAAATAGATTTCAAAAACATTTACTTCACTATTCAAAGTTGGACGTTCGATGTTCGACGTTCCCATACTAAAAAATGACCACCTCCCAACTCTTTGATTCCAAAGCCAAGCAGCTCATCGACGACCTTAAAGCCGTCTGCGCCAGCTACGGCCTCGGTAACGACGGCAACGAGTTCAAGATCATCACACAGATCTTTCTCTATAAATTCCTCAACGATAAGTTCGCCTACGAGGCCAAGCAGATCGCCCCCGCACTGGCCACCGCCGACTCCTGGGAAGACGCCCTCCGCGCCTACACCGCCGACGACTACGACATGCTCCTCGCCCAGCTCGGCGGCAGCACCGCGCAGCTCAAGCCAGAGCAGTTCCTTTCCAGCCTCTACAGCCGCCAAAACGAAGAGGGCTTTGCCCGAATCCTCGATAATACCTTAATCGACATTGCCGCCGAAAACAGCGCCATCTTCTCCGTCAAGACCGACGATGGCGAACTCGTTCGCCTCTTCGACCCCGTCACCGAATACGTCGCGTCCAAACGCAACGAATTCGCCAAGGCGCTGATCAATAAACTAGTCGATTTCAGCTTCGAGCAGATCTTCGCCGAGAAATTCGACTTCTTTGCCACGCTCTTCGAGTATCTGATCAAAGACTATAACAAAGACGGCGGCGGCAAATACGCCGAGTATTACACCCCCCATGCCGTCGCCAAGATCATGGCTGCCTGCCTCGTCACCGAAGAGCGCCAAAGCGTGACCTGCTACGACCCCTCCGCAGGTTCCGGCACTTTGCTGATGAACCTCGCCCACCGCATCGGTGAAGAAAAGTGCAGTCTCTACTCGCAGGATATTTCCCAGAAGTCGTCCAGCCTCCTACGACTCAACTTGATTCTGAACAATCTCGTTCACTCCATCCCCAACATCATTCAGGGCAACACCATCCAGCACCCCGAGCACAAGGAAAACGGCGCCCTCAAAAAGTTCGACTACATCGTCTCCAATCCCCCCTTCAAACTCGATTTTAGCGACTTCCGCGACGAGCTCGACAGCAAGGCCAACCGCAGCCGCTTCTTCGCCGGCATCCCCAATGTACCCAAGGCCAAGAAAGACTCCATGGCCATCTACCTGCTCTTCATCCAGCACATCATTGCCACACTCAGCCAAACCGGCAAGGCCGCCATTGTCGTGCCCACGGGCTTCATCACCGCCCAGCTCCGGCATCGATAAAAAGATCCGCCAGCACCTCGTCGAAAACAAGATGCTCGCCGGCGTCGTCTCCATGCCCAGTAACATCTTCGCCACCACCGGCACCAACGTCTCCATCCTCTTTCTCGACGCCACCAACAAAAGAGACGTCATCCTCGTCGACGCCTCCAAGCTCGGCAAAAAGGTCAAAGACGGCAAAAACCAAAAGACCCTCCTCTCCGCCGAAGAAGAAGACCGCATCATCCAAACTTTTAATAGCAAGCAAGCCATCGACGACTTCTCCGTCGTCGTCAGCTACGACGACATCGCCGCCAAAAACCACTCACTCAGCGCCGGACAATATTTTGAGGTAAAGATCGAGTATGTGGATATTACGCCGGAGGCGTTTCAGGAAAAAATGGCGGGGCATTCCAACCGCCTGCAAAGCCTCTTTAGAGAATCCAAAGCCCTCGAAGACGCGATCGAGAACAACCTCAGCCAACTGCAACTCGAACCATCAGAGAGATAAACCACAGATGACACAGTATGCACAGATCGCCTCATTTTTCATCTACTCGCTTAAATAAGTATTGTATTACGTTTATTTTTTCTATTTTAATGTAATGCATTCCATTTAAACCCATCCAGATGCTCGACGACACCCTATTTGAACTCAGCCGCCAACTGGTTGGGCAATTGTTGCGCCAACAGCGGCGGCAATTGGGCGGCCCGCTGAGCGGACGCTGCCACCTGCTGACCGGCCCCAGGGGTGTCGGCAAATCGACCTGGACCGCCCAATACCTGGCCGACAAGTATCCCGACTACGCCACCTCCACCGAATGCCTCTACCTGCCTGCTGACCACTTCCTGCTCGCCGGACGATCCCTTTACGAACTCACCGAAGTCTTCGTCCGCCGGGGCGGTCGCCTGCTTTGCCTCGATGAGGTGCACCGCGCCGAAAACTGGTCGCGGGACTTGAAGAGCCTGGCCGACACCTTTCCCCAGCTGGAGATTCTTGCCACCGGCAGCTCCCTGCTCCACCTGCAAAAAGGCTCGCACGATCTAAGCCGCCGCTTTCTCGTCCACAACATGGAGGGCCTCTCCTTCCGGGAATACCTCCAGCTCAAGCACGGCCTGTCCCTCCCCGTGCGGACGTTCGCCGACATTCTGGAACACCACGAGACCCACGCGCAGACCATCGTCCAGCAACTTGCCGACACCCGGGCACCCGTCCTGCAACATTTTCAGGATTACCTGCGCCGGGGCTACTATGCCTACGGGCTGGAGTTCGAGCACGAAGCGGCCTACGTCAAAACCCTCCAACAAAGCGCCCAGGCCAGCCTTGAGAGCGACCTCCCCGCCGTCCACCCCACCATCACCGGTGCCAGCGTCAAGCGGATCCGCCGCCTCCTCGCCGCCATCGCCGGCAACGTCCCCTTTACCCCCGACTTCGCCAAGATGCGCCGCCGCCTCCAGATCGCCGACGACCGCACCCTGAAGGACTATCTCGCCTACCTCGAAGACGCCCGCCTGATCCGCATCCTCCGGCGGGAAGGCAGCCCCATGGGCTCGATGGACAAGCCCGACCGCATCTACCTCGGCGACCCCAACCTCGCCTCCGCCCTCTGCGCCCCCGAGCAGCCCGACCGCGGTGCCCTGCGCGAAATCTGCCTCCTCGCCAGCCTACCGCCCGACCTGACCGTTTGCGCCGCCCCCCAAGGCGACTTCCTCCTCGACGGACGCTACACCCTCGAAGTCGGCGGCCCCCGCAAAGACAGCACCCAAATCAAAAACCTCGACCACGCCTACCTCGCGATCGACGACATCGAGCAAGGCAGCGCCCAACGCATCCCCCTCTGGCTCTTTGGCTTTCTTCGCTAAACTCCCGATAATAAACCACAGATGATGAAACCACACCCCACTCCACATCTGTGCCCATCTGAGGAATCTGTGGTCAAAAACTTCTTCGCCTATCATGCCTGAAAATACCGAAATAACCGAAGCGATCATTGGAGCAGCCTACACCGTCCTGAACAAGCTCAAGCCGGGACTCGATGAGAAGCTGTATGAGCGCGCGCTCATCATTCAGCTCCAAAAACAGGGACTAACCTGCGAAAACCAAAAGCAGTTCGATGTCTACTATGACGAGCACCTCATCGGCACTCTCATCCCCGACCTCATCGTCAATGAGACCATCGTCGTCGATCCTAAAGTCGTATCTACCTTCAACGAAAACCACATCGCCCAAATGCTCGGCTACCTCAACATTACCGGCCTCAAAACCGCCCTCCTCCTAAATTTCAAACACGCCAAGCTTGGCATCAAACGCGTCTCCCTCTAAGAAAATTACCACGACAACGAATCCAGCCACGCTAATTTGAACCACAGATGTCACAGAATACACAGATAAAACCACCGCGCATTCCCTATCTGTGCCCATCTGTGCAATCTGTGGTCAAAAATCTTTCGCACATGGGCAAATCCTACAGAGTGCAGCAGGAAGAAAAATTTAAGCCCAATGGTATCACGAATCCAGCCACGCTAATTTAGAACCACAGATGACACAGAATACACAGATAAAACCACCGCGCATTCCCCATCTGTGCCCATCTGTGCAATCTGTGGTCAAAATTCTTTCGCACATGGGCAAAATGCTGGATAAAGAGAAAAGCAAAATCGAATCTCAACTGAAAGGACTCTCACTTTGAAAAACTGGGAAACAGAGATTTTAGGTGAACTTGTCAGCGAAGGCGGCGGTAGAATTCAAACCGGCCCTTTCGGCAGCCAATTGCATGCAGCTGACTACGTGGAAGACGGCATCCCATGTATAATGCCAGCGAACATGAAAGACAATCGCCTGAATCTTACAGGGATCGTGCGAATCAAACCGGAGGATGCCCAACGCCTGCACCGAAATATCGTTCAAGCGGGAGACATCGTATATAGCCGCCGTGGTGACGTGACACAAAAAGCACTCATTTCCGAAAAAGAAGATGGTTATTTCTGTGGCACAGGATGCCTCCTTCTACGTCCCGGTAGTAAAATCGACCCTGCCTTTCTCACCTACTACTTAAGCACAAAAACTTATCAATCTTGGATAGTTGGGCAGGCTGTCGGAGCCACAATGCCGAATCTGAATACTGGCATTTTGCAAAGAGTCTCATTCTGCGCCCCACCCCTCGCCGAACAACAAAAGATCGCCAAAGTCCTCTCCACCTTGGACGCCAAGATTGCACTCAACAACCGGATCAACGCGGAGTTAGAGGGGATGGCGAAATTACTCTATGACTATTGGTTTGTGCAGTTTGACTTCCCCTGCCTGCCAGATGACTACCCGTCATCTGGCGCAGGTAAACCTACGCCGAGCAGGCAGGAAGGTAAATTCTGCCTGCCGAGCAACTACCCGTCGCCCGGCGCAGGTAAACCTACGCCGAGCAAGCAGGAAGGTAAAATCGCCAAGATAGCAGCAGCCTGTAACTATCGATCAGTCGGCGGGTTGCCGATTCCACAGAAGGGAAAATACTTTGTATACGTTCTGCTCTGCGCCGATGATAGTTTCTATATAGGCATGACAGATGATCTGTATCGACGTTGGTTTGAACACAAAACAGGACAAGGTGCCAAATGGACTAAGGCGCAGACGCCGATTAAAGTCATACATCATGAAGTATTCGACTCCAGATCAGCCGCAGCAGAACGGGAGAAAGAACTTAAAACAGGCTTTGGCCGCAAATGGCTCAAACGAGAATATGCCAAGCTCTGCTCTGTCAGAAAGGAAGGCGGTTTACCTGCGCATCAGTCTAAACTGATGCAGGCAGGCAAGATGGTCTTCAACCCAACCCTAAAACGCGAGATTCCCGAAGGCTGGGAGGCGAAAGAAATCACAGATATTGCGACGACTGTCTCAGGCGGAACCCCACTAAGTTCAAATCCTGATTACTATCATGGAGGGAAAATCCCGTGGATCAACAGCGGCGAAGTAAATCAGGCTGTAATTATAAAAGGGAAAAACTTTATCACTGAAAGTGGATTGAAGAATTCCAGCGCCAAGATGGTGCCAAGCAATACTGTCCTCATGGCGATGTATGGAGCTACTGCTGGGAGAGTCAGCCTGCTTTTGCAGGAAGCATCACTCAACCAAGCTGTTTGCGCGATTCAGCCCAAGAATGCCACCTACCTAAACTTCATACGGCAGACTCTCTCTGACCTCTACAAACACCTCGTAACGATGAGTTCTGGCTCAGCTAGAGATAATTTGAATCAAGACATGATTCGAAAAGTTAAATTTGCATCGCCGCCACTGGCTCTGCTAACAGACTTTGAAAATTTGGCATCCCAAAACATACGGTTACTCGCGAGTAATCTAAAGCAAAACCAAGAACTCACCGAACTCCGCGACTGGCTCCTTCCGATGCTCATGAACGGGCAGGTGACGATTAAATAAGACACCTCTCAAAATATGTATGATGGCAGTAGCATATTAAAAATTCCTCAAGATGACGTGGATCGACTAGCTCTATATTTAGAGATTATCGAGGATATGAGCTTTGAGCCTTTTTATTCAAAGGATGAAAAGATGTCGTTAAGTGGTGCCACAGAAGAAAGAGAGTTTTACATGGGTGATCGAGCGCACTTTCGATCAGCCCTGATTAGCTTTCGACGACTTTGGATGAATGACGAACCGTCAAACTATAAGAGGGTCGCTAAAATAGTGGACAGATATAGGCCAGGCACTAAAGGGTCGCATATTAGTCAAATAGACCGTAATCTTTACAAAGATGGTCTGATTTTTGGTCCCTCTGACATGACCCGGAAAGACTTGCTAGAGCTTTGGATAAACTGCGTTTTTGCCCATAGTGGTCAAAGCAGTAAAAAGAAGCTCCAGCGCAGGGATTTCGACAAAGCAGTGGAGAAATACGGCATCGGCATTCTGGAATGGAACTTCCGCAACATCGTTTCCTGGGCCGGAAAAGAAATGATTAAAATGGGGTTCGAATACATCCAGCCTTTCATGGATGAAGTAGTCGCTCTCACAGGAAAAAGAGAGACTTTCAATCGTTCATCACCATTCGGACGTTCCATACAAGAGGTGACCAAGAGCAATGATGTAATATACCGAAAGGCATCCTCGAAGTTCCACTCCGATGAATCAGCGGAACACCGATTTGTCAGAGTTCTCAAAAGAGGTGAACATCACCAGATGTCCAGCGTGATTGAAAAAATTAATGTGCCTCCTGTTGAGAAATTAATGTCACTCCTACGAAGTGATGACCTTGAGCAATTTCTGAGAGAGCTCGGCGGAGCCTTGGAGATTCACGAGGCACATACAAAAGTAATGGACCTACTTAACCGCAAATTTTCCATGGGAAGCTCAGTCTTGGGAGATCAGTATGTGATCGACCGATATAGAGGGCTTCATGTAACTCAGAACAATCACCAGTTCTTCCTTCTGGCATATCTCCGACTCAAAGAGGATTTTTTAGATACAGACGACCGAGCGATAAAACCGCCCGAGGCATAATCAACTTAACAAATAGCAAAACCAAGAACTCACCGACTCCGCGACTGGCTCCTGCCGATGCCCATGAACGGGCAGCTAAGAGTGGAAAACGTATCCCCGCTCCTTTAGGTGCGAGGGCTTTCACCTACATGCCGAGCGCACCGCCCAGAGCAAGCACCTAAAGGAGCTCGCATACGCCGAACCAACAAACACATCATGCCTCCAAAGAAAAAGAAGCCCCATAAAGAAGTCTCCATCACGCGTTCCTCTGCGGCAGAATACCTCACCTTCATCACCGCAAAAGGCGAAGGTGGCGTCGAGGCAGTCTATGCCGACGAGGATGTCTGGTTGAGCCAAAAGATGATGGCGCAGCTCTACGACGTGGATGTGCGGACGATCAACTACCACCTGAAGAAGATATTCGCGGATCGTGAACTGGAAGAAAATTCAGTTATCCGAAAATTTAGGATAACTGCCACCGATGGCAAGAGCTACACGACGCAGCACTATGGTTTGTCTGCGATCATTGCTGTCGGCTACAAGGTCAACTCGGAGCGAGCGGTTCAGTTTCGGAAATGGGCAGGCGGCATCATCAAAGAATTCACGGTTAAAGGCTTCGCTATGGACGACGAACGCCTGAAAAACGATGGAACCGTTCTCGGCAACAAGTATTTTGAAGAGCAACTACAGCGCATCCGTGAGATTCGGCTCAGCGAGCGTAAGTTCTACCAAAAGGTCACTGACATTTATGCCACTGCCATCGATTACGATCTGAGTGCGACCGCAACGCAGCGCTTCTTCGCTACCGTGCAAAATAAACTACACTGGGCAATCCACGGCCAGACCGCCGCCGAAGTGATTCTGGATCGAGCCAATGCAGAAAAGCAACACATGGGGCTCATCACTTGGAAAGACGCCCCTCAAGGGAAAATCCAGAAATTTGATGTGAGCGTAGCCAAAAATTACCTCTCAGAATCCGAAATGACGCAGCTTGCACGCCTCGTGAATGCCTACCTCGATGTAGCCGAGGACATGGCTTCGCGAAAAATCCCCATGACCATGCAGGACTGGGAAACGCGGCTCAACCGCTTCATCGAAGCAACCGACCGAGAAATCCTACAAGACTCGGGCAAAGTCACCGCAGAAATTGCGAAAGCCCACGCCGAATCCGAATTTGAAAAATACAGGATCGTGCAAGACCATCTCTTTGAAAGCGACTTTGATAAAATGCTGAACACCAACGACACCGATCCAGACCAATAAAAAGCAAAACCAAGAACTCACCGAACTGCGCGACTGGCTCCTACCGATGCTCATGAATGGGCAAGTGACGGTGGGTTGTTAGAGTTCAAATGCCACATGTCGTTACGATATCCAAACCTTTCGCGCCACTCATGCGCCGCAATATTAAGATTCACAAAACGACTCCTTTTATCCCCCCAGCTACGGTAAATTGCAAACATAACGACATGACCCCATTTTTAGCCTATTGCATCATGTCCAACCATTTCCATGTTTTGGTTCAGGTGTCCGATGGACAGGAGATTTCGGATGCCGAGTTGATGCGGCGCTACAAGGTGCTTTACCCGAAACCGACAAAGTATCAGGAAGCCTCTTCTGTCCAAATGGCGAAGACCCTCGAGTCAGGCGGCGAAGAGGCGGATGCGATTCGCCGCAAGCTTCAGGTCCGGATGGGGGATGTTTCTGAATTCATGAAGGCGGTGAAGCAGCGTTTTTCGGTTTGGTATAATCGCTCGCATCAACGCTACGGCACGCTTTGGGCGGAGCGTTTTAAATCCGTTTTGGTTGAAGGGCAGGGGAACCCGCTGCAAACCATGGCCGCCTATATCGATTTGAACCCCGTGCGGGCGGGTCTCGTTAACGATCCGAAAGACTACCGTTTCTGCGGTTATGCTGAGGCGGTTGCCGGCGAAACGCGATCGAAGAAAGGTCTGATTTATATCTGGAGCGATCATGGGGCGAAACGAATTGATACCGCTCTCAATGCGCACCGGTTGTTGATCTTTGGGAAACGTGCCTCGGAGCCAGGCTTACCCGGATCCGAGCGCGAGCAGGCGCTGAAGGTATTGGAAAAAGAGAACGGCTGCCTGCCAAAGGCTACGATACTACGATTTCGTGTCCGCTACTTTACCGATGGTGCGATCTTCGGGTCGCAGGAATTTGTCCGTGGCTTCGTTGGCGCTTGGCAAATGGAGAAGGGCAGAAAGCACCCCCCAAAAGTTAAAGCTCTGCGCGGTGCCGATTGGGGCGATCTTTCAGTTATCAATGGATTAAAACGACGGGTGTTTGAGTAGGTAACCATTTCGAATGGCATCAAACTTACACATTCAACAGCTGGATAAAGCTATCCATAATCGAGCCAGTTTCGATTGTGGAGTTTCGGCGTTGAATGATTATTTGGCGAAAGCAGCTGCGTTGGACATAAAGCGTAAAGCTGCGGGTTGTTGGGTGATCACAGAGGAGGGTGACAGGCGGTCGGTATTGGGCTATTACACCTTGTCTTCTGAAGCGGTCGATACCGTCGATCTGCCTGAAATGTCGAAATCAATTAGTAAAACGCTCCCCAAATACAGGCGATTTGGAGCGGCATTACTCGGACTGCTCGCCGTCGATAAATCTCAACAGGGGCAGGGGCTTGGAGAGCTATTACTTATGGATGCCTTCCATAGATGCTTAGCCTTAGAGGTTCCAGTCGTCGAGATCGTGGTCGATCCAAAAGACGGAAAATTGGCTGACTGGTATGCGCGTTTTGGCTTTAGACCGCTAACAAAAGACCGAATGGTCGTTACGCTGCTGGAGTTGGAGGCCCGTTTTAACCAGCTACGTTAACCTTTTGGACTCACATCGCTGACAACTGTGTCACGGTAGGCTCGATAGGCCTTTCTGAATTCTGATGTCGGTTTACGCGGTGGTGCCAAAAGCATTTCGACAAAATTACGGGATTCTTCCTCATTTAAACGAATGGATTCCGCTTCTTGAATAATTTTTCGAGCCCGATTGACTAGGTGTGTGACTGCGAAGGGCGCGACCTTACGACCTTCAAGTTCAGCGGCTCGTTCAATGAGTGCCTTTTCGGAAGGTGAGATGCGTGCGACCAGTCGCTCGGTTTTGAGTTCTTCGGTTGTCGTGACCATGATCAATGTGTGCCATTGAGTAACACATTAATCAAGCTGAAATTCATGCTTTTGCAGTTCGACTCAGTGAGTAGGGTGGTAATGCAGAAAATTACCAGGGGTGTGATGTGAATCGAATGTGAATAACCAAAGCTTCAATAAGTGAACAAATTTTCATATATAGGGGCGCATGGCACATCACTACAGGCCGCGCCATGCCCGCAGCTCGCCGCTCTGGCAGTGCCTCCACGACTCGCTCGAAACCTTCACCACGGGGTATTACCCGGAGCGCTTCAAATACCTCGGCCCGCTCGATCCCTCCCGTGAGACCGCCCTGCGCGACAGCCTGCGCTGTGGCGACCTCGCCAGCGGCTTCCTTCGCGTGCAATGCCCCGACTGCGATCACCACTACCTGCTTCCCTTCACCTGTAAGCGACGCGGCTGCTGCCCGAGTTGCCACCAGCGG
>Ga0307934_1001280_pt1 | contig 15815 bp, 13 predicted proteins | sample OrgLakmetageno90_FD_201838 | JGI IMG/M metagenome (GOLD analysis project Ga0307934, IMG submission 201838) | Saline water microbial communities from Organic Lake, Antarctica - #90 | ecosystem: Environmental > Aquatic > Non-marine Saline and Alkaline > Saline | place: Antarctica: Organic Lake... | reverse complement strand
ATAAACTTTCTGTTAGCTGATTAAAGTGCTTTTTCATATCTGCAAATACTGAATATATAAGGCTTTAGTCAGCTATTTCAACTTTTTTCGTCGTGTACAGAGAAAAATTTGTTAGCCTTTTAGTTCTTGTTTCTAGCAATTTTTTTTACTAACTGATGTTACGCACCAAATATATTTTGAGTGATATAAGTTGCGTTGAAGAGCTAGGCAACAAGGTGTAGGAGCTACTATGATAAGTTCATATTTTTTAAAATCATTTAATCAGTATTAGCAAATACAACAATAGACAATTCTAAAATGCTATAATTAGATTCATAGTTTTCATAGTAAATAATTTAAAACTTTTATGTCAGAAATTTCTACAAAAAATGATAAAAAACAAGCCCGTTCTTGGCTCAATCAAATAGCAAAACCTGCTAAAAACTGGGTTAAACTTACAGTTCTTGTAAGCTTTATTAGCGGGTTACTCCTTATAGCTCAGCTTTATTTGCTAGCACACATATCTTATGATGCTTATATAAAAAGCTCATCACTAGCAGAATTATATAGCTACTTTGCGATGATACTTTTGATAGTCCTTCTACGAGCAGGTCTAAGTTGGTTACGCGAAATAGTAAGTTATAAAGCTGCAATCATCGTGAAAAAACAACTGCGTGAAGATATTATCACTCACATAAACAAACTAGGCCCTATAAAGGCAAACCAAACATCTACTGCAAATCTCATAACATCTGCTACCGAGCAGGTCGAGGCTTTGACAGGATTTTTGACTAAATTCTTACCACAAGTTACATTGTCTGGTCTACTACCCATAGCTATATTAGCGTTTGTATTTCCACAAAGTATGACCGCTGGAGTTATATTGCTAATCTGTGCTCCTTTGATACCTATATTTATGATAATCATTGGTTTAGGTGCAGAGTCAGAAAGTCAAAAGCACTTCAAAGAACTAGCCAGAATGAGCCTTACATTTTTAGATACTCTCAAAGGCTTAACCACACTCAAGCTCTTTAATAAAAGCAAATCTCAGAGTGTCAAAATTTATGATGCTTCCGACTCGTTTAGAATCCGTACAATGAAAGTTTTAAAAATAGCTTTTCTATCTTCTGCAATACTCGAATTTTTCTCAGCTGCATCTATAGCATTAGTGGCTATATACCTTGGTATGGGCTTTATAAATACTGGTTCCGGTAACGATATATGGTGGTCATTTCATAGCCTAACACTACAGGGTGCTTTGTTTATACTTTTATTAGCTCCTGAATTTTTTATGCCACTACGCGAGTTAAGTACGCATTATCATGCCAAAGCTGATGCTGTAGGTGCTGCACTTGAGATAGCAAAGATATTTGAGGTCGAGCCAGCTGCTGATGCAACGATAGATTTTAAAGGAGATATAAGTCAGATAGACATCAAAAACTTAACCGTCAAATATGGTGAGAAAAAAGCTCTTGATGATGTTTCATTTACGATAGATACTAAGCAAAAGATAGCTATAGTCGGTGCAAGTGGTGCTGGTAAAACTACACTTATAAATACGCTTTTAGGGTTTATTGAGTATGATGGTGGTATTGAAATTAAAAAAAACCTACCTCAAACTAAAAAAGAAACATCAAACAACAATCATTCTCAAACACATTCGACTCCGCTCAGTGATCTTGAGAATTACATTAACCTAAAAGACATAACAGAAAAATCATGGCTAAAAAACATCTCATGGCTTGGTCAAAACGCCTCTCTATTCAAAGGTTCTATCAAGGACAATCTTTTATTAGCGAAACCTAATGCTAGTGATGATGAGCTATACGATGCAATAGCTCAAGCAAACCTAGATGGTTTCATAAGCTCATTATCTAATGGGCTAGACACACAGATTGGCGAGCAAAATATAGGTTTATCTGGGGGGCAAGCTCAAAGACTAGCACTAGCTCGTGCATATATAAAACCACATAATTTGCTAATACTTGATGAGCCAACAGCCAGTCTAGACAAAGACAGCGAAACTATAGTTATAAACTCACTAAAATCCATATGGCAAGATAAAACCGTGATAATGCTAACTCATAAACTAAGCTTCTTAGAATGTGTTGATAAAATAATAGTATTAGCAGATGGTAAGATAGTTCAGCAAGGAACATTTAGTGAGTTAGTTAAACTACAAGATGGTGAATTTTATAGCTTTTATAAAAATGAGGTAGCTCTATGAGAAATTTAATTCCATTTATAAAACTCTTCAAAAGTCAAACTCAATGGATGCTAATTGGCACACTGCTTGCGTGGTCTACTATACTTATGGGTATTGGACTTATGTCGGTATCTGGCTGGTTTATATCGTATACAGGCTATCTTGCGACTACGACCTATGCGATTGCAACATCATTTAATTATTTCTACCCCTCTGCGGGAGTGCGTACATTTTCTCTAGGTAGAATAATTAGCCGATATGGAGAAAGAATATTTACACATGAAGCAACATTCAAGATACTTACCGATGTACGAGTATGGTTCTACGATAAGCTCGAACCTCTTGCACCTGCTCATTTATTTAAGTACAAAAGTGGTGATTTACTTTCTCGACTGATAAACGACATCGCAGCTTTAGATAATCTATACATTCGTATACTTTCGCCTACTGTTGTGTTTTTATTAGCTACTTTATCTATCACTATACTATTTTGCTTTTTCAGCTTTACTCTAGCTTTATGTACAGCTTTTGCATTATTGATAATTGGTTTTGTAATACCTGCATCAGCTAGCCTTTTAGGCTATAAAAAATCCTACCAGCTTAACCAAACATCAAATGAGCTAAAAACAGATATAACCGAGCATGTAAACTCTCTGGCTGAGCTAAAGATTTTTGATCTAGTGGATACTCATAAAGCCAAGATTTTCAAGACCAGTGAAACTCTACTCAAACAAGAGGCTAAGCTAAGTATACTTACGGGTCTATCAAGTGCCTTGATGACTTTAGCTCTAGGCATCACAATTATTATGGTTACAGCGTTTGCGGTAAGCCTTACAGCTACAGGGCAGATAAACGGTGCATTTATAGCCTTGATATTCTTAGCTCTAATGGCGTCGTTTGAGGCACTGATGCCACTGCCTTTAGCATATCAATACCTTGGTAAAACACTCTCTGCATCTAAGAGAATCTTAAATATCACTGATTCAAAACCAAGCGTCTGCTACCCTGAGCAATCAGTAGAAGTAGATAACTATAGCATTAAGTTTGATGACATATCGTTTGGCTATAATGATTCGCAAAATATCTTTGAAAATTTCAATCTTGAGATAAAAGCTAGAGATAAGGTCGCTCTATTTTCACCAACAGGTGCTGGTAAATCCACACTTATAAACCTACTTGCAAGATTTTGGGATACTGATAACGGTAGCATAAGTATTGGCGGTACAGACATCAAAGCACTATCTGAAGATACTCTGCGGGAAACTATGACTATAATCAACCAATCTCCGCATATTTTTAATACTACTATAAAAGAAAATCTACTACTAGCTAATCAAAATGCTACGGATGATGAGCTTTATGCTGCACTAGAAAATGTGCTTTTAGCAGACCATGTAAAATCTCTACCCAAAGGTTTAAACACTTGGACAGGCGAGCTTGGTAGACATCTATCTGGTGGGCAACAAAAACGACTAGCCGTTGCACGAGCATTCTTACAAAACAAGCCAATACTTATACTTGATGAACCAACCGAGGGTCTTGACAAGGAAACCGAAAGACTAGTTTTTGAAAACCTTTGCAAGCTTATGGAAGATAAAACTGTAATATTTATAACGCATAATGCACGGTTGCTAGATAGGTTTGATATTGCAATAAGGTTTTAGTCAGCTCGTTAGCTAAAAAATATTAGACCTCTTGCAAAACTGAAGTGTTAGTAATTATTCCGTTCTAAAAATCACAGTTAATGCTAGATGTTATGCTAGGTTTCGACAGGCTCAACCAGCTTAATTTTTGTAGTTTTGCAAGAAGTCTATTAGTTAGTATTTCAACTCACTTCTAAGCTTAGAAACATCAAGCTTACCGTGCCATTTTGATATAATGATAGTTCCTATAGTATTACCTATCATATTTGTAATTGAGCGACCTTCTGACATAAATCTATCTATACCAAGGATAATCACAATACCTGCAACCGGTACCGTACCTAAAGCACTCAAAGTACTAGCTAATATTATAAACCCACTACCTGTAACGCCTGCAGCACCTTTTGAGCTTATAATCATAATAGCGAGCATAAACAGCTGCTGTGAAAGCGTAAGATCTACACCCAAAGCTTGTGCGATAAATATAGCCGCCAATGATAGATATATCGCAGTACCATCTAGGTTGAATGAATAGCCTGTAGGTATAACCAATCCAACGACTGATTTTTCACAACCAAGTTTCTCTAATTTTTCCATAAGTGCAGGCAACACCGTTTCAGATGATGATGTTCCAAGTACGATAAAGATTTCCGTTTTTATATAACCAAGTAGCTTAAATATATTTACACCACAATATAGTCGTAATACCGCACCCAAAAACACTATTAAGAATAGTAAACAAGTAACATAAAAACTTAGCAATAATCCTAGCAATCCACCTAAAGTATCTACACCATAAAGACCTATTGTATATCCCATTGCCGCACAGGCAGCTATTGGTGAATAGTACATAACTAAGTGAATAATCTTAAAAAATACTTTTGATAAAGACTGAATGCCTACAAGTATTGGCTCACCTTTTTCACCATACATAATCAAGCCAATAGCAAAAAGAATCGAAATAAATAAAACCTGCAAAATATCACCACCTGTAAAAGCTCCTACAAAAGAGTTCGGTACAATATTCATTAAGAAAGCACTTACACCCTCTACATGCTCTACATTACCAATATAAGCTTTAGCACTTGCTACATCTAAAGTCGCTGGGTCTATATTCATACCACTACCAGGGTGCAGAAGATTAGCCACCACCATACCGATTACCAGAGCTGCGACCGTGGTTATAAAAAAGTAAATCAACGCTATGCCACCAATCTTGCCCACCGCTTTTAAATCACTCATTGCAGCAATACCCGAGACCAGCGTAAGAAATATAATCGGGGCGATAAGCAGCTTGATAAGCTTGATAAATATATCTGCAAATGGTTTTAGAGAAATAGCTATAGTTGGAGCAAATATCCCTAAAAGCGCTCCTATAAAAATACCTATAAGAACCTGTACATAGAGATGTTTTAAAGCTTTCATGTTTGTGTCAAAAAAAATACTAATACTATCAATATAACTTAAATCATTAACACTTTAAACAATAACTGTTACTATCTAAGAAATTATTGTAGATACTTTGAGAAAGTGATGCTTAAAAATCTAAAGACTAATATCATCCAAGCCCCTATGGCTGGCGGGATAGTTTCACCAGAAATGGTTGCCGATATTAGTAATAGTGGAATACTTGGCATGATTGCTAGTGGCTACCTAAGCCTTGATGACTTGGAAAAATTTATCATTAAAGTTAAAAGCCTGCTAAAGACAGATGATATATTTGGTGTGAATTTATTCATAGAGCCCTATTTAGATAAACCAAGCTATCTACCAAAAAGCAAAGAAATCCTTGAAGCCGAAAAACTTTTAACTCAATCAATCTTAAATGAGTTAAATTTCACAGTACCCTCAAACATCGCAGAAAAAGACTATATTGAATTACTTATAAAACACCAAGTCCCTATTGTAAGTACTACATTCGGACTACTCTCAAAAGAATCAATCTCACAACTACAGCAAAATAACATCGAAGTTATAGCTACCGTTACAAATATTGCCGAAGCACAACTCGCTATAGATAAAAACATCAGAACCATTATATTTCAAGGTACAGAAGCTGGTGGTCATCAAGCTACCTTTATCGGCAATGAGCTAAATACTACTTCGACCATGACCTTAACTAAAGAAGCAAAAAATAAGTTTGGCAAAAGTATCACTGTCATTGCATCAGGTGGAATATCCATAAGTAATGCAAAAGATTATTTCACCAATGGTGCCGATTATGTACAGATGGGCAGTATATTTATGATGTGCAATTCAAGCAATCTATCCGATGCGGCTAAAAAACATATCCAAAATAATTTTGAGAACAATAAAGCTAGCAAGAAAAGTACCGGAAGATATGCTCGAGGAATTATTGCAAAGTTTGATGAGATGAAATTACTACCGTATAGCTTTCCAAACCAACACTACCACACTGTAAATCTAAGAAAACTTGCAAAACAGAACCATCACTTTGAGTACGCTTCACTATGGATCGGTGCAAATAAAGATAATTTAGAAACTTATGATTTAGCCGAACTAATTAAGCTATGTAAAGAATGTATGTAGCTAATCTATTAAAGCAATCGCCTCAACTTCAACTCGCACATCTTTAGGCAATCTTGCAACTTCTACACAAGAGCGAGCTGGGTAGTTACCACCAAAGAAAGACTCATAAACATCGTTTATAACCTTAAACTCTGTCATATCTTTTATAAAGATAGTCGCTTTTATCACATTATCAAGGCTTGAGCCTGCTGCTTCAAGTACTGCTTTTAGATTTTGCATAACTTGTACAGTTTGCTCTTTTATACATTCACCTGCAAGCTCCCCTGCTGGTGTAAGACCTATTTGCCCAGAAGTATAGACCATATTACCAACGACTATAGCTTGCTCGTACGCACCTATTGCTTGTGGTGCATTTTTTGTGTTAATTTTTATTTTTTCCATTTTCCTATACATCCCTAGCTAGTTTATATGTTGGATCAATCTCTTCAAACACGCAGTATGGACCTGCACTTTTTAGTATTTTACGGCAATCTTCGCTTAGATGCTTTACTGTGATTTTTTTACCAAGTTCAAGATACTTTTTAGTGACATCATCAATAGCCTCTGCTCCAGATATATCCATAATTCTTGAATTTGCAAAATCTAAAATCACATTTTCTGGGTCAAACTTCATATCAAACAAACTTTTAAATGATAAAGTTGAACCAAAGAATAACGGTCCAAAAAACTCATATACTTTAGTATCATCATCTTCACGATGCGTGCGACTATGTACTTGAGAGCTTTTCCATGCAAATACTAGTGCAGATATTATCACACCAGATATCACAGCTATTGCTAAATCAGAATACACTGTAATTATAGTTACTGCCACCAGTACAACCTTATCAGAATTTGGCATATAACGAATACGGTTAACACTTTCCCACTCAAAAGTGCTAATACATACCATAAACATAATACCTGCCAATACTGCAACAGGAATATAAGAAATATATCCAGATAAAGCAACCACAAACAATATAAGTAAAATAGCTGCTGTTGCTGATGATAGTCTACCGCGACCACCATTTGTAAAGTTGATGATTGATTGACCAATCATAGTACACCCTGCCATTCCACCAAAGAAACCGCAGACGATATTACCAGTACCTTGTGCAATACATTCTTGATTACCACTACCTCGTTTGCCGTCCATCTCATCAAGCACTGACAGCGTAAGTAACGATTCTATAAGACCAACCAAAGCTACAATTATAGAAAATGGCAATACCATCATTACTGACTGCCAAGTTAGATGAATATTCGGAATTGCAAATGTAGGCAATGCCCCCGATATATCCGCTAAGTCGCCGACATCTTTTGTTTGCACTTTGAATATAATCACTATCGCTGTAATCACGATTATTGCAACTAATCCAGAAGGTATTTTATCTGTAAATTTAGGAAAGAAATATACTATAAGCATAGTCAATAAAACCAAGCCATACATCGCAGGACCTTCATGGCTAAACAACGGAATCTGAGCTAAAGCAATAACTATAGCAAGACCATTTACAAAACCATACATCGCAGGTTGTGGTACAAGACGGATAAGCTTACCTAGACGCAATGCTCCGATTGTAATCTGTATAATCCCTGCAAATATCGCACACAAAACTATATACTGCAATATGTAAGTACTAAGCTCGCCCGACGAAGTCAATAACTTTAGCATCTCTGGAGATAGTGCATTTTTTGCCTGCACACCTAGCCCAACTAGCACTACTGCTACTGCACCTGTTGCACCCGATACCATACCTGGTTTACCACCGATAAGTGCTGTAATCAGCCCTAGTATAAAAGCTGTATATAAACCAACTGTAGGCGACACACCCGCTATAAATGAAAATGCTATCGCCTCAGGAATCAAAGCAACCGCTACTACTATACCCGAGAGTACATCTGTTTTTATGTTTTTACCGATGAAAGAATTTTTGTAATTTACTAACAAGAGAATTTTACCGTTATTTTATAATAAACTAAGGCATATAGATTAGCATAAAAGTAACACCATGCTCAACATAAATTAAGATTTTCTCCCCTCTCATTTCACTCACACCTTAACTTTCCAATATTAAGACAAGCCACATTTAAGCAAAGTAATACCCATAGGTAAAAACCATCAAAATATAGTAAAATAACTTGCTATTTCCATCAAATGATGGATTATATGCAAAATTATATTTCCAATACAATCATGTTTAAAAAAATCCTAATTTTAATTAGCCTAATCTCTAGTTATACTATTTCTATTGCAGATGTTATAGATATCTATGCTCATAGAGGACAAAGAGCTTTAAGTCCAGAAAACACTCTTCCTAGCTATACTCAATCCATGAGAGTAGGTGTGGATGTCATCGATATGGATATAAACATGACTAAAGATAAGGTGCTGGTAGTTACTCACGATCTGACATTAAACCCTGATCTGACTAAGGACTCAAATGGAAAGTGGATAACTAAAAAAACTCCCATAAAAGATCTAACTTTAGCTGAATTACAGTAGTACACTGTTGGATATATAAAGCCAAACTCCCCAACTGCAAAATTCTACCCAAACCATATAGGTATGGACAATGTACATATACCTACATTAGAGGCAGTAATAAACTACACTAAAGAAAATGTTGGATCGCGTATCCGTTTACAAATAGAGATAAAAACAAACCCTTACGATTCAAAAGCAAGCTGGACTGCGAAGGAGATGGCGATTGCTTTAAATAAAGTTCTACTTAAAACCAATATGTCTAGCAATGTCGAAGTTCAATCATTTGAGTGGCAAGCTCTTGTGGACTTGCAGAAGCTAAATCCTAAAGTTATGACTGCGTATTTGACAAGCTATTCAGAGGTACCTATAAATGCCACTCAAGCAAAGCAAATGACTGATTATCAAAAATGGCTAGCTCCATTAAGTCCTGCTAATTATAGCTATGACTATATTAAAATGGTCAAAAAACTAGGTGGTACTTTTTGGGAGCCATACCAAGGAGATCTAAAAAAAGAAGATGTCATCAAGGCTCATAAACTAGGGGTTAAAATTGTAACATGGAGCTCGATAGATCAAGATAAAAACGACTTTGACTACAAAGTCATGAGCAACTTAATTGATTGGAAAGTTGATGGAATCATAACAGATAGACCAGATATACTAAGAGGTCTGGAAGCTAGCAAAGGTCTTGACTTACCTACAGCTTATCCAAAAATACCTTTTCCGAAGAACTTTTAATACTATAAGCACGCCCCTAATAACTCAACTTTTTTTATAAGCTTTGGTTCACATTATTTGCTAAACTATATTGAATAAGACCATAACTTATACTAAGATGTTATTAAATTCACCATAATTTTATGCAAACATGAACTTTTTAAAACCTGCAAAGCACATAAAAGAACTTACTCAAGATAAAATTCAACGAAAGTATCCGCACTGGCGAATTAGAATGTTTCTAGTAGCTTATATTGGCTATTTTACATACTACTTTGGACGTAGTAGCTTTGATGTTTCAAAACAATATATCACGACTCTTTCACCTGATGAGCTTGGATTTATAGGGGCTGGACTTGGTGTGGCTTATGGATTGAGTAAATTTTTCATGGGTAATCTGTCTGACCGCAGCAATGCTAAGATTTTTCTAGCCTTAGGGTTATTTATAACAGGGGCTATAAACCTACTACTACCGAGTCTATTGTCTTTGGGCGTATTGGCGATGTTTATTGCGATGTTTGTAAATGGGTGGGTGCAAGGAATGGGCTGGCCTGCTTGTGCTAGAATCATGACGCACTGGTTTTGTACGAGTGAACGAGGCACTAAGATGGGTATTTGGAATACTGCTCACAATGTTGGTGCTGGAGTTTTAGCTATTGCGATCGTCCCTCTTGGTTTATATCTTTTTGATGGTGATTGGCATGGTCTTTTTTATATCGCTGGGATCCTCTGCATAGTAGTTGCCATACTTATACTAGTCTTCGGTGGCGATACTCCACAATCTGTTGGACTGCCTGCTATAGAAATTTACAAAGGCTATGAAACTGCAGAATCACATCATGAGCAAGAGCTTTCAGCTAAAGAAATATTTTTCAAATATGTACTAAACAACAAATGGATTTGGTTAATAGCATCAGCTAATGCTTTCGTATATTGTGCTAGATACGGACTTTTAAGCTGGTCAACATACTACCTTGTCCATGTAAAGCACATGTCTACTACGACGGGATTACTTGGCTTTGCTATGTTTGAGCTACCTGCTATACCAGGAACTATAGCGATTGGCTGGCTGACTGATAGATACTTTGGTAGTAGACGAGCTCCTATGAGTGTAATTTGCATGGCATTGTTTATCGGTGTGCTATTTGTATATTGGTATAGCGATACTGCTTGGATCTTGCTTTTATCTCTATCTGCAATGGGGATACTTATCTACGGACCTGTTGCCCTTATAGGCATACTTGCACTTGACTTAGTTCCTAAGAAAGCAGGTGGTACATCGGCTGGGTTTGTTGGGTTATTTGGTTATTTGTTTGGTACAGTGGGTGCTCAAGCTGTGATTGGAGTTATTGCAACATACTATGGTTGGGACGATGTATTTATATTCCTAATCGCATCTTGCATGATAGCAACCGTATTGCTAGCTATATGTTGGAACCTAAAAAGTACTAATCCTTAATTGATCAATTCTAAACAAGTAGTTTGAAATAACCGACTTAATCAAATACAATATAGATCACATTATAAAATTGGATTAAAAATGAAATTACTTGTAAAAATATCGGCTCTAAATTTACTGCTAACCTCTTTGATTTTTGCTCAATCATCAAATAACAGATACATAATCTTTGGAGATAGTCTTACTGATAGTGGTAGTGATACTAGTAGCCAACTACTTGAAAAGAAAGGTGAGGAAGCTACAAGATCAATTGTGTTTGAGGGAAATAACCTTCTAAGAAATCTTGGTAACAATCATTGGGTACTAGGAGATTCACTTTTTTCAAAGCCCTTTCAATCTGCACCTATAACAAGCTTTAACTATGCAGACCCAACTGTAGCACCAAAAACATGGGTAAACTATCTATCTCAAGAAGATCAGAAAACTCTAGTTACCTATAGGTCTATAAACAATGACTTTAACACATATCTCAACAACTCTAAATACAACATTCTATTTGCTGCAGCTTCAGCACAGTCTGGCAATAACTTTATAAATGATATAGATGATTATGCTATAGAAACGGGGTTATTCCCTTATGTTGAATGCACTGATGAACAATACGGCACAGTAAAATCACTACAGCCCCCTGTAAGCTGTGTACCCAGTGTTATCACTCAAGTTAAAAGATATACCTCTCTGGCTAAGGCTGATAACTTCAAACCCGATGAAAATACTAAAGTAATTATCTGGGTAGGTGGAAACGATGTGTTTGGTAATATAATGAAAGCTTTTAATGTCACAAAGCTTGATCACAAAAAGCTAATTGCTCAATTAAAAGCATATCATCCATCTCGTTTAGTCAAAAACATACGCACAAGTGTAGAACTACTCAAAGACTCTGGTTTCAAAAGCTCTAACATCTATGTTTTTGCTCTACCAAATTTTAAGTATGTACCAGCAGTTCGTCAATTAATTGAAGGCTTTTCTTCACCTGTTCAATCCACTATTTTGAGTATTCTTAGCTATGTATCAAATAACTACAATAACAGCATAAAAAAGATGGCTCTAAATAACGGGGCTAACTTTTTTGATATAGGTAGTGATCTGATAGATATAGTTGAGCATAAAGAAAACTACAAAGATTATTATACTGAATTTGCTACAGACAATTCTTTATCTATGTGTATTGATACTATAAGCCAACCCCTCAACAATAAAAACATGAATTTCCCACTGTGCGAAGGATTTATATTTTATAACAATATGCACCCAACAACTTATACCCATAAAATAATCGCAGATAAATTTCAACAGTATTTAAGTACTGATTCTACTGTATAGAGTCTCTAAAAAAATATCAATTGAATAGATTTCTTGCAAAACTGAAGTGTTAGTAATTATTCGGTTCTAAAAATCACAGTTAATGCTAGATGTGATGCTAGGTTTCGACAGGCTCAACCAACTTAACTTTTGTGGTTTTGCAAGAAGTCTAATATGTATTGTCATACCGCTACTTGATAGCGGTATCCACCTTCAAGCAACTAAGCATACATCTCCGAAACAAGCAAAATCACTGACAGTAAATTTATGATCATTAAAGTAATACTAATTTCTTTTGCTCGTCCTATACACAACCTAATCAAAGTCCATGTAAGTAAACCATATACTATACCGTGAGTTATAGAGTTTGTAAGAGCGATAATCAGTATCACCAATAAACAAGGCAACGACTCTTCTATATCATGCCATTGTATCTTTGTAAGAGCACTAACCATATACATTGCTATAACTACAAGTACAGGTGCTGTCGCAAACCCTGGCACTAATATAAGTATCGGTGATAAGAATAAAAACGGTATAAATAATAATCCTGCTACTATAGCTGTCACACCAGTCCTACCACCCTCTTTTACACCCGCAACCGACTCTATATAACCGACAGCCGGACTTGTACCAAACAATCCTGAAACCATACTTGAAACACTATTTACTGTAAGTATCTCCGTAAAGTTTTTAGGATCACCATTTTCATCGTACATATCGCCTGACTTACTTACCCCAAGTACGCCTGATAGAGCATCAAACATCGTACTAAATAAAAATGCAAATATCGCAGGAAAAAGTGCAAGTGTAAATGAATGTCTCAAGTCTAACTGAAAAAAGCTAGAAAAATCAGGCAATGCCAAAATTCCATCAAAATTAAAGCTTCTTCCTAAACCAGGAAATAAAATACTTATCAAAAAATACAAAACAGATATAGATATAATACTGATGACAAGTGCCGCTGTCACATTGAAATATACAAGCACACATACAAACACCAGCCCCACAAAGAAAAGCAATGACGATAAGCTCAATGGTACAACATCAAACCCTGTCGCAGACACTGCTATTAAATTCGCTGATTTTAGCCCTACAACTGCTATGAGTAGACCAATCCCACAGACTAGTGCATAACGGATTTGATGCGGAATAGCTTCCATAATCAATTTGCGTAGATTCACTAAACACAATAATGTAAATATCAATCCTGACCAAAACACTATTCCTAAAGCCACTTGCCAGCTAATACCTAAACTGCCAACTATAGAGTATGTAAAAAACGCATTCAACCCCATACCAGGTGCAACAGCTATAGGAGAATTACTAAATATCCCCATCAGCATACAGCACACCATCGCGGTAATAACCGTAGTTGTCACAGCCGCACCATACGGTATACCTGCTTGGGCAAGTATCACAGGATTAACTATGATTATATACATCATAGCTAAAAAAGTAGTCGCTCCAGCTATGACTTCTGTCTTTAGAGAAAAATCTTTTGAACCTTTGTTTTCGAGTATTTTTAGTAGCATAATATTTCTTGAGGTTTATAATTATTCTTATAAATAAATATATTACCTTATTTGATTTATTTTGGTAGTTTAAAGCACTATGATCATATTAAGGGCACCTCTAATAACTCTGTGTATGCAGATTACCTAGGTCAAATTTATCACAACAAGGCGTAAATTGAGGGTAATAGTGTATCTATTGCTGAAATTTGCAACGCAGAGGTGGTAAATTTGGACATTAAAATGCGTGCTCATGAGTTATTAGAGGTGCCCTTAAATATGACAATAAAATTTAACCACAAATCCAGTAGAGGACAATCAATGAAAATATATTTCTATTCTACAAAAAAATACGATCAAGATTACTTTTCAAAGCAAAACTCAGACCATGAATTAGTATTTAATGATTATCAACTTAATGCTGATACCACTATATTTGCAAAAGACTATGATGCTGTATGTATATTTGTAAATGATATATGTGATGCAGAAGTTTTGAATATTTTAAGCTCTATAGGTATAAAAAACATTTTGCTTAGATGTGCTGGTTTTAACAATGTTGATTTAGCAAAAGCAAAAGAGCTTGATATAAAAGTTGCTCGTGTACCTGCTTACTCACCATTTTCTGTAGCGGAACATACTTTAGCTTTGCTTTTGTGTTTAAATAGAAAGATACATAAGGCATACAATAGAGTCAAAGAAGGTAACTTCAATATTGAGGGATTAGATGGGTTTGACATTCATCAAAAAACTATCGGTATAATTGGTTTTGGTAATATAGGTCAAGCATTTGCTCAAATCATGTCTGGTTTTGGTGGTCAAATACTTATTCATGATCCTTTTGTTAAAAGTGCCGATATTCCAAGCAATACTAAACAGGTTTCATTAGAAGATTTACTTAAAAAATCTGATATCATCAGTTTACACTGCCCTCTTACTGATGAGACTAAATATATAATCGATGAAGCTGCTTTAAGCACAATCAAACCCTCTGCTTATATCATAAATACTAGCCGAGGTGCTTTGGTAGATACACAAGCTATAATCAAAGCTCTAAAAGCTAAAACTATCGCTGGATTGGCTATAGATGTCTATGAATATGAAAAGGATATTTTCTTTAAAGATATGTCTAATGAAATTATTGCTGATGATGTTTTTGAAAGATTGCTAACATTCCCAAATGTACTCGTAACTGCACACCAAGCATTTCTTACAAAAGAAGCTTTAGATGGTATCGCATCAACTACTTTAGATAATGCCTCTTCTTTGCAGAATACTAACTCTTGTGAGAATTTAGTTTTATAGTAAATATCTAAAAAGCATTTAAAGGAAGAATATAAAATTAGAATAAGGAAAAACCAAATGAAAACACTAGAACAAGGGCAAATAGCTCCAAATTTTAAACTAGAAAATCAAGATCAACAAGAAGTATTATTGAGTGATTTTAAGGGTAAAAAAAATGTATTAATTTACTTTTATCCAAAAGCTATGACTCCGGGGTGCACAACTCAATCTATAGGGTTAAGTAGTATCAGTGAAAAGTTAGCAGAACTTGATACTGTAGTTTTTGGTATTAGTCCAGATGCTCCAAAACGCCTAAAGAAGTTTGAAGAAAGAGACAGCTTATCAATACAACTTCTAAGCGATGAAGACCACAAGGTTGCAGAGCTATTTGGTGTATGGGGAGAAAAGAAATTTATGGGTAAAGTGTATGATGGTATTCATAGAATTAGCTTTTTTATAGACAAAGATGGCTATATAAATCATGTATTTAACAAATTTAAAACTAAAGAACATCATGAGATGGTATTAGAATATATACGAAAATTATTGACAAAATAAATAGACAAGAAATTTGTTAGAAAAAAGTTAATTAACCTTTAAATGCATTCATTATAGTAGGCATCAATTTAGCATTAAAATCACCGTGAAGAGTAACTTTTTCACCCTCTACTATGATTAACTCATCTCTTAC